>Ga0210398_10002062_pt1 | contig 19867 bp, 17 predicted proteins | sample IncBWC4OmetaG_FD_161047 | JGI IMG/M metagenome (GOLD analysis project Ga0210398, IMG submission 161047) | Forest soil microbial communities from Barre Woods Harvard Forest LTER site, Petersham, Massachusetts, United States - Inc-BW-C-4-O | ecosystem: Environmental > Terrestrial > Soil >...
ACTGTATTTCGAAGTCGGCGATCGCACGGCGGGTGATACCGTCGGTTATCCTGCCGACGATCTGGCCGCAGCTCTGGACGCCGACAACCGCTGGGTGTTTACGCACACGGATGGTCGGCCGTACTGATGTACTCAGATTGCGTGTGCCAGTCCACTGAGAGCTTAGGAAATGTCATAGAGCACAGCATGAAGACCTCTGACGTCCCAAGCCCTATCGATCTCCGCCTAATGTCTGACGCATCGGAATGGGAAGCCACGGCAATGCAGAAGCGGCCATGGCGGACGGAATTCTTCGCGAAGTTTGCCGATGAGCTTGCGAACATGGAGCCGGCAGCCGCTCGCGTCTTGGAGCTGGGCTCGGGTCCAGGGTTTCTCGCAAGTATCGTAATGTGCCAAATATCCGATCTACGTATTACGCTTTTGGATTTTTCCGAAGCAATGCATGCGCTAGCGAGGCAACGATTAGGGACGATGATCGATCGGGTGGAATTTCTTGTCAGAAGTTTCAAAGACCCGGAGTGGTTCCAGGGCCTAGATAATTTCGACGCCGTGATCACAAATCAGGCTGTTCATGAATTGCGTCACAAGAGATACGCTGAGGAATTGCATCGGCAAGTGGCGAGGGTCTTACGTCCAGGCGGCACCTACCTCGTATGCGATCACTTTTCCGGGCCGGGAGGGATGGCGAACGACCAGCTCTACATGACTGCCGCAGAACAGAAATCTGCTATTGAATCGGCTGGCTATGCGTCGGTAATTCAGGTGCTTTTGAAGGGCGGCATGGTATTGCATCGGGCGACGACCTCTAATCTCACCTGACATCTTCAATTGCAGAGTCCTCCAAGCTAGCGAACACTGACCAGGCGTGCCGCAATGTCTTGACGACATTGATCCGCGTTACGAAATAATACTGCCTCAATTCCAACGGCCTTAGCACCAGCAACATTTGGGGGGTGATCATCGACGAAAGCCGTCTCAGTTGCAGTCAAATTGTACCGGCGCAGCAGGTACTCAAAGACATCGCGCCCAGGCTTCATCATTCGAACTTCCCCTGAGACTATACTATTCCTCGAAAAGCGTCCCAAAACGTATAACGCTGCCGCACATGAGTGAATACCGACACAGGCATATCTGAGAGGCAATAAAGTGGCACACCGCGATCGCGGAGTTCTTGTAGCAGCGCAACGGTCTCCGGCATTTCGACAAGTGAATCTCGTACGTGTCCAAAACGCGCACCACTTCGGCAGTTGGGACTTTTGTGCGGCGGCACACATTAGTGATCAGGTTAGCCTCAGTGATGTCTCCACGATTGAAGGCAAGCCAATCGTCGTGTCTGAATAAAGCGTTCCGCATCGCGTCCTGAGCTACTAAATCGGGGTAGCAGCGCGCAAGTATCTTGGTCGGTTGCCATTCCGGCAGGACCCCACCAAGGTCGAAAATTACATTTCGAATTTTCTGCACGGGATCACCGCTCCAAGCGCCAGAGTTGGGTCATCCTGAATTCGAACCCAACTGGGCAACCTCCGAAATGAGGTGATTCGCAAACCCAAGTTCAACCAGTTGCCGCTTTGCGGCGATAACTTCTTCGGGCACTTTGGTTTTTTCCGTGAAGCCGAGCTGGGGATATCTTTCCACACGGTCCACTTGGCCAACGAGCTCATTAACGAGCTTATCGAAACCGATGATGTCCGGCTGTGCGTACGCTTCGTATGGGATCGGTGGGGAACTCAGCAGGAAGTCGCAACCCGGCCATTGCTTCTGCAATGTCAGGTGTACGCGACGTTCCAAGTACGGCTTTTGGACACAAATGGCTCGCCTCAATAGACAGCCATTTGTTTCAAGCAACTTACGTGTAAGAGCGACGTTCTCTCCCGAATTTCTCGATTGATCCTCGACGAGGATCGCGTCGGCATTCACCCCTCTCTCGATCGCGATTCGCCGGAACTTATGCGCTTCTGGCTCCCCCCAGATCTTGCTGGTGTAGTAGCCCAAGCCGCCCGATAACACGAGCTTGGGCGCCCATCCATCAAGCCAGAGCTGGGCCGCCCAATCGGCGACCCGCAGATCGTGACCGCCGAAGGCCACGATCGCCTCGCGCCGCTCGAGCGGCGCACCGATCCGCAGGTAATCCCAAAGCACCCGACCGAGGGCTACGACTTGCATAATGAGTGGAAATTATAGGCCGAAAACCGCGTGCGAGAGGTTCTGCTACAGACATCAGACGTTAGTGATGACCTACGTCGGCGCTGGCGCGCCACTCAGGAAGCCGGGCTGGGGCCTAGCCGATCCGCTTCTGCCTGGCGCCGCAGCGCGAACAGCATGGAACAGATAAGCATGATGATCACTACATAAACACTCGTCGCGAACGGCACCCATCTCTGCAGATGCAGCAGCCCCAGCGCGGCGTTGAGCAAAATGAATACGATAAAGGCGATGCTGCTGTAGACGTTGATCTTTACCTGCACCCCGATCGTGTGCGTGCGATACGCGCTCGTCTCGAGCGGCCACCTCTTTCTGCGATATAGCAGCCAGTACGCAAGAAATGCGTTCAGGGCGTAAACCAGCGTGACGGTGCGGAGGAGGCGGTAGCCGGAGAACCCCGGAAACGGGTGCTGCTGCATATAGATCACGAACGCGGCAAACAGGAAATAACCCACGACGGCAAGGAAAACGATTAATGGCGAGACGAAATCGAAAAGCCCACGCCGCTGCAGACTGGCTGTCCGCTTCACCTCCGGCGGCGAGCGCGTGAGCGCCGTCCTTTTGACCCAGGCTCCGATCAAGGAAAGAAGAACGAACGGCAATATCTGCAGCACGACATACCCGGCGAGCAGGTGTCTCACCGAACCGACATCCCACTCCGGGCCCCGCATATGGCTGAACAGCCAGCCCAGCAGGGCCAGGCCGAGCACTGCGATGCCCGCGTTCACCGCGCGGTATAGCGTCAGAAAGCGCTCGCGGGATTTGCGGTCCCAGCCAGGAAGTTGTGCCTCCGCCTTCGCGCGCGCGTATCTTGTGAGCCAGGCCGGATGCAGCACTGATACCACCACTATCTGCACCGTGAACGCCGCAAGAAATGCATAAGCTTCGATCATGACAGCACCTCACTTTGCCCACGGTTGCCGGCTGAGGGCGCCGGCGAACGCGTTGCGGATTTCTGAATCGGTGACACCCGCCTCGCGCAATTCGGCGACGGTTTCGCCGAGCTTGCGCAGCGTCCATTCGTGTAGGTTGATTTTGCAGTTCGCCTTGGCCCTGGGGTGGACATAGGTGCCGCGGTAGCCCTTGGTTTCGATGACCGAATCCCGTTCCAGCAGCTTGTAGGCCTTCGCGACGGTCTTGCTGTTGAGCTCGAGATCGTTGGCGAACTGGCGGATCGAAGGCAGCGCGTCACCCGCCTTCAGAACGCCGGCCATGACAGCAGCCTTGATCTGTTCGATCAGCTGCTCGAACTGCGGTACGGGATTGTCGATATCGATCGTGATGTCCATCAGCGCGGCAGGCTATATGTACCAGGCGCACCCATGGTACAACTGGTTCATATGATTTGCAACTTCTTGGGGCGGATCGCTACTGGCGGGGAGTGCTTTGGGCCCGATACTTCGCGTTCGACCACCGAATAGACGAGCGTTTCATGATTGGGGGGGGCGTCGGCGTTGAGCCTGATGTGAAGATCACGGCAAGCGACGCGTTAGCGACGGCACGGAAGCTTGCAATATAGGACATGGCCAATCGGCATTCGGCGAAGCCCTCACACTGAAAAATAGGCGACCCCATGCCACTATCACGCTCGGGGAAAGGTTCGCCTTGGCTAATGTCCGAAATCGATAACCATGTCCTTCAACGGCAGCTCGCGCGTCCGACTCTGCCAACCTTTCTCCGATTTGACGCGTTACTGATCGATGAGATAAGGCAACCCTTCGCCCGCGAACGGCTTGGGGGAATTGGCGATCTCGAAGTGCAGATGCGGCTCACGCGCATCCCCGGAATCACCGATCAATGCCATTGCTTGTCCAGGCTTCACATGCTCGCCGACCTTTACGAGCACGCTTCCCGGTTGCAGATGACAATAGTATGCGAATTGACCGCTCCCGAGATCCAGCGTGATCGTATTCCCCGTAACGGTATCCATCGTTATCGGTGCCGACGGGCTAAAGTTTTCGTTGTGCCCAGGGACATTATCTGGAAGGCCATCTCTTGCCGTCACCACGATTGCATCCGCAACCGCGACCACCGGCTTGCCATAGGAGTAATAGGCGCGCTTGTCACGCGCATCGCCAGAGAATGACGCGCCATCTTTCACCAGCATCCAATCGATCGCATACCGCCTCGAAATCAATGCATGACCGTCATAGACGAATATCCCGCGCCGATGGTGGTTGTCTGCATCATTACTCGCCGCATCAGACGCCAGCCAATCTGCGCCCAATAAAGGGCTGCGAAGCACCTTAATCTCTGTCTGGTGAGTCCCGATGACCGCGCCTTCGGCAGCGTTGTCAGCTGTGACCACTCGATGCCGCAATTGCTTCGGTACGTGCGCTCCTGATTTGAAGGACACCCACATAAATACGACAACAGTGTTGCCGCCCGCGATCTGGCGACCGCTGCTGTTCCTATTCGCCTGGGCGCCTAGAGGTTGCAACAACTCATCGAGCTGCTCTCCTTCGAACGCCGCGACCGGTTCAATGACCGGTGCATCAGCGTCAAGCACTTCGACACGCTGCAAGTTGAGCGGATTGTTAGTGAAGTTCGTGAGGTACAGCTCATACACCAGATAGGTGCGCCCAGCACTTGGGAAAGCTGTGGGTGCAAAAGGCACGCGCATCTCCAGCTGCAGCGGCTGAGGCGAGTTCTCTGATCGAGCTCGGTCCAGAAGACCGATTCCGGCGCACAGGAAGACAGTGAGAACGATATATTTCCTAGTCAAAATACGCCACCAGTCGTGGTATGGACTACCAATACTCATAACACACGTCGGGGCCCAATTGATTTCAATGCGTGAGCTTGATGGAACGTGCCGGCCGCACTGCCAGGACAGCCCCTGGTTCGCTAAAGGGCCCTGAGAACTGGAACCGCGTTTCGCTCTCTAGCGATAGATCGCCGTCATCACCCACAAACTGCCGACCCCGACGATAATAACTGCGGCGAAGTAATTCCTAATCCGCAGCACTCGGCTGTCTCTGGGATTCCACAATCGCTGCATGCCAACAAACACCAAGCCGCCCAGCGCCCCCTCCAAGAGGCCTATGAAAACCAGACCTGGTATGGTCCAAAAACCCCAACCTGTTGGGGGAAGCATCGTTAGCTCCTGAATGAGCGCGATAGCGACAAAAGCGACGATCCATCGCGGCAGGTAATGGCGCATGTCTTGCCGGATAGGTTTTCGAGCTTCGGCGATTGCGGTATTCATGATTTGAAGCCTCCTTGTCTCTGTGGACGACGATTCTAACGCCGTTTCTTCTGGCTATCGAACTGGAATGGCATCGCTGGATGCGTTTCGAACGACCTCCACAATATCCATCTTAATGGCTCTCGCCGACATGACTGCGCGCCCGGGAGTGAATGTACGGCCATCCACTACAATCTGAACATTGCCTTCCAACAATGAGGTGCGCATCCATTTCGATACTGCCGAACCGCGAACAGTCACGTTGCGCGCAGCGCGACGGTTACGGGCACACGCGCCGCTCGAACGGCTGGTATCAGCCCGCCAATCAGCCCCATGCAGAGCGCCCAACCGATGCCCAATAAAGCCAGAGACGGAGTGACCGCAAGGTGAAATTGAAACCCAAAGGGACGGGCCGTTAGGCCATTAAAGAATAACCATGCAAGCCCCGCGCCGGTCAACGCGCCGAGAATCGCCAGAAGAATGGCCTCTAATAACGTGGAAGCCATGACCGCTGCGCCGCTGAATCCGATGGCGCGCAGCGTGGCGAGTTCCCGCCGCCGGCTGTCCATGAGCGCGTAAAGGGAATTGGCAGCACCGATCGTGGCTGCCACGGCCAGTATGGCGCCCACGAAGTAGCTGACGAAATTCAGTATTCCGTTGACTTGCTGCACGCCGGCCTCGGTCAGCTCCGCTTCGTGCTCGACTTTGACTTGCAACAATGGATTGCCCTTGATCGCGTTGACGAGCTCGTCAAATGCTGCGGGGGATCGCAGCATGACGTTGACTTCGTTGTAGCTGCTGCGTCCGAAGGCCGACAAAACCGTGTCCGCGTCGGCGTATACGGCGCAGCTCCCGTTGCTGCGCCCGAGGTCGAAGTTCCCTACGACGAGCCACTCGACGCCTTGTATGAGCCGCTTGTCGCCCACGCTGAAATGCTCGTATTGGTGCGCGCAGTAGTTGCTCGCGATGAGCTCGAGCAACCCGGGTCGAAACATGCGGCCCGTGGTCAGGTGCAGCTCGGGCGCGTAGTCGGTGAGACCCGCGCCGGCGCCAGTCATGGGAAATCCGACCAAGTTGCCAGTGTCGGTCCTCCGGGCCTGGACGAACACCAGAGCCTGCGGCACCGCGATCGGCTGCCCGCTCGCGTTGCGCCGAATCCCAGGAAGATCACCGATAAGCGCCGCGATGTCCTTCGGTATGTTGCTTTGATTGGGCCCCGGCGCGCCAACGCTGAGCAGGCTGGCCCGGTCAGGGCGCACGTTCCCCATGGCCTCCCGTCGAGCGCCGACGCCCATGGCCAGCATAGATACCAGCACCCCCACGGCGCACGTCACACCGATAACCGTGGTGCATGCCAATCCCAGGCGCTGCGGCACGCCGAGCAGGTTCATGCGCAGGAGCATTCCCAGCTGTTTGAGGAAATCCATGTGTGCCTACCGTCCCGCCAGGGCGTCGACGATGTTCAACCTTGCCGCGCGTAGGCCCGGCACGCTCACGCTGATGAGGGCCACGAACACGGCTCCGAGAATGCCGAAGGCCACGACCACCATCGGCATCGAAAGTCCGGGCATGTACTTAGCAGCAAGTGGGAACGCAATCCAAGCCAGCGCGAGACCCGTCAGCGAGGCGGCAATGCATACGAGCAACGACTCGCTCGCGATGAGGAAAAATACCGTCCGGTTGCCGAATCCGAGTGTCTTCAGGACAGCCAGCTCGGGCGTGCGCTCACGGACCGTCTGCATCATCATCGTGGCCGTCGAGAACACCAGAGCCGCCAGCACCGCGCTGAGGATCCACCGGATGGCGAAGTTCAGGTCACCGAGTGATTGCATCGCCTGCTGCGTGCGCTCTCTAAACGATGCCGTTAGCGTTGGGCTTGCCGAGTTGGCGAACGTGCGATCGATGGCGTCGCTCACGGCGGCCACCTGCTTCGGATCCGATACGATTGCGTAAAAGTGGTTGACCGTCCCCTTGTTGAGCACTCGCGCCTCGTCAAGATAGTCGTAGTTGCCCACCACAAGACTGTTCTCGCCCCTCTCGTGATCCGAGAACATCCCCACGATCTCGAAGGTCCAAGTTGTCGATCCGTCGGTCTGAACAGTGCTCGTGGTGAGGGGAATTTTATCCCCGATGTGCCATCCGTATTTCTTGCCGATATCTGATGTGATCAACACCCCCGTTCGAATTTTGCGAAGGGCCTCGAGGTCCTTGGACTGAACACTGAAGATCTCCGGCGCGGCCGTGCGGAAAAAATCGGTCGGCGGAATAAAAAGCACGTAAACGGACTCGGTCGGCTTCTGGTACGTCGCAAGCATGCCGTCGTTGAACGATACGGTCTTCACGCCAGGAACCGACTGAAGACGGTTCAGCTCAGCGAATGGGAGGCGCGCACCGCCGACGACTGCGGGGCCGACGTAGAGTACGTCAGCGCGAACACTGGCGATGGCCCGGTCCATCCCGGTTTTCATGCCCTGCAGAACGCCGAACAGCGCGAAGGCAACGCAAACCTGAAGAAAAATCAGCGCCGTGCGCACGGGCTTACGCCAAATGCCGCACCAGACGAGGGGCAGATACTTCATGGAAGTTCCATTTTGACTGGCACGAAGCCGCCTGTCACGAACGGCCGTCAGCAGGTGACCGCGGAACTTGACCTGCCCGTTCGCCCCGTAATGCACCAGTTCCTACTCGTACCGCAATGCTGTAATTGGCTTGGCGCGCGCAGCTAGGAAGGTATGACCACTCACGGTCAATAGCGCGATCACCAAAGCGACGCCGCCGGCGGCCAGGAAAATCCAGAGCTCCAGCCCCACGTGGTAGGCGAATCCATCGAGCCAACGATCGGCACAGTAGTAGGCAATGGGCCAGGCAAGCAGGTTGGCCCATAACACCGGCTTTGAAAACTCCCAGGCAAACAGTCGCACAATGTCGGAGGAGTTAGCCCCCATCGCCTTGCGGATCCCGATTTCCTTGGTGCGCCGCTCAGTGGCAAACGCGGCAAGGCCGAAGAGTCCGATACAGGCAAGGAACAGCGCCAAGGCGGAGAACACCGCGAAAATGACTCCCTGGCGAATCACGTCCATGTACTGACGTTGCATGATCTGATCGAGGAACACCCGCGAGATGGGGCGCGACGCTTCGAGCTCTTTCCAAATCCGATCGATCGATGCGAGCGTCTCGGGAATCTTGCCGCCGTCCAGTTTGACGTTGAGCATGTTCAACGTGGAACGATCGATGAGATAGATCGTCGGGTCGATCTTCGCGCGCGAAGCCGTAGCCGAGAAGTCCGGCGCGACCCCAATGATGGTAGACGGCAGAGGCGGCGCCCTGAGATCCGCTCCACGGATCCAGAACAGCTCTTTCCCAACCGCCTCCGCGGGGTTCTGAAACCCAAGCTGTTGCAGAGCAGATTCGTTGATCACGACGTTAGGCTGAAACGAGGCCGGCGCGTCCGGACTCACCGAGTCGGCTCCATAGGAATCGTCAAAGAACCGGCCGGCGAGCGGGCGCAGTCCATAGAGTTCCAAATAGCCGAAATCCACCCATGTCCGGCTAAACGCTAGCTGGGTTCCATCGATTCGATGCACCGACACATGACTCTGGCTATACGGGGCACTGCAGGCGGCCGCGCGCACGCCGGGAAGAGCTCGTATTTGATGCTGGATTGCCTCATCGCACGCGCCGGCGACCCACAGGATCTGATCCGCCGGCACGCGTAGAGTGTCATTCAGCGCGAACCGGGTCTGACGATAAATGGTTGCGGTCATCAAGATGATCCCGATCAGCATCGCGAACTGCAGGATGACGAGCCCAGTTCGCACCACGCCGGCACCGGCGGTTGCAAGCGGGCCGCCCTTGAGAACGGACGCCGGCCGAAACGAAGAGAGAGTCAGGGCAGGATAGATGCCCGCCAATACGCCAACCGTGAATACGAGAGTCACCAATGCGCCTAGAAGCAGCGGATCTCGCCAGTACGCGAAAGCGATATTGGCGGTCGCATAGGCATTGAACCAAGGAATCAACAGTTCCAGACAGGCCGTGGCCAGAATCATGGCAATCACCACGTAGAGCAGCGATTCTCCTATGAACTGGGCGATGAGGCTGCGCCGAGTCGCACCGACCACTTTGCGGATTCCCACCTCGACCGCCCGCTTGGTGGAACGCGCCGTCATCAAAGTGACGTAGTTGATCGCGGCGATCAGGACGATCAGCCCACCGGTCGCCGCCAAGGCAATCAGGGTCTCTTTGTTCCCTCGGGCCGTCATTGCGCCGAGAGCGGCAGGACGAAGGTGGATATCACGCAGCGGAACGATGATCAGCTCCAGAACCGGCGGCGTGAGATGCAGTGCCGCCTGCGGTCCAATGGCATGTCGTTCCAGGAACGCTGTCATGTCGGCCCTGATGGGGTCCACCGATGCGCCGGGAGCTAGGCGAAAATAGGTGAAGGCGGTGTCGCCGATGCCACCGCGATCGGCTCGATCAGCGATCGAGAGCGGTGAAAACGAGGCGAGACCTGATCCGAAAATCTGCGTCGCGAGGTGCGAGTTGACCGGTATATCTTCGATCACGGCACCGACTTGCATCCGGTGTGTCCGATCGAGTTCGATGGTTTCGCCGATTGGGGCATCTCTGCCGAAGTACTTGCGCGCCGCAGTGCGAGTTAGCACGAGCCCGTCGGGGCGTGCAAGGGTGGCGCTGGGATCACCGGCGATGACGGGAAAGGGCATCACCTTGAAGAAACCCGGGTCCGCCCACGTGATGTCATCCAGCGTTTCGACAGCGCCAACGCGCAGATCGCCGCCACCTTGAGCGAGGCGTGCGATAGTCTCGATCGCCGGGTAATCGACTCTCATCGGCGCTGCGATATTTGGGAGCGCCGCATCTACGCGTAGCGGTCCTCCGCCGGGTGGGTGGTAGACTTCAGCAACGCTGAAGACACGATCGTAGCCCGGAAGGAACGTGTCGTAATTGAGTTCAGATCGTACATAAAGTGCCATCAGTATGGCTGCCGTGAACCCGACGCCAAGACCCACGATGTTGATACCCGAGTAAAGACGATTGCGGGCGAGGTTGCGCAGCGCGGCCATCAGGTAGTTGCTAAACATCTTGGGTCTTCCTACTCGTAGCGCAGCGCCGCCACTGGCTTTGCGCGGGCGACGAGCCAGCAATGCACACTCACGGTAAGTAATGCAATCACCAGTGCCAAGGCAGAGGACGCCGCGAACAGCAGGGGCTCCATATCCACATGATGCGCAAAGCCTTGCAGCCATCTTGACATCAGAAACCAGGAGATTGGCCAGGCGATCAGATTGGCCCATAGCACGGGTTTCGTGAATTGCCACATCAGCAGGCGCATGATGTCGCCAGTGCCGGCTCCCATGGACTTGCGGATGCCGATCTCTTTGGTGCGCTGTGCGGTCGAATGAGCTGACAGCCCAAACAATCCCAACGCAGCAATAACGACGGCGAGACCTGTGCCGAGACTTATCGCCGTCCCTTGCAATATGATGTCTGCATACATCTCCAACAGACTTTGGCTCAGGAAGCGCCGATGAATGCTCGTATGCATTATCTGTGACCATGCAGCATCAATTCCCGCTAAGGCCTCCGGAATTTTCGAGCCAAACAACCGGACGCTCAGCACAGAGAACGAGATAGGGTCTACGTAGAGTATCTGCGGGTACACCTCTCTCCGGGTGTTGAGAGCAAAATCAGGCGACACACCGATGATTTCGGATGGCCCAACTGTGCCGGGGGTTGGGTTTGCGCTCCAGCGACGGCGATTCCAGGTCACAATCTTGCCAATCGCCTGGGCGGGAGAACTAAAGCCCAGTCTGCGCATCCCCGTTTCACTGACGATAATTGACGGGTTCCCTGCCGTTTCCCCTTCGACGAGGCGCCAATCATCGCCATGATCGTGATCAAAGAAACGCCCCGCCAGCGGCCGCAAGCCATAGAGCTCAAGCGCGCCATAGTCGACGACGCCACTCAACATTGGCGTTGTAGCACCGCCCTGAATCTGCGCAGATACGATCATACCGCCGTTAAATAGTGCTGCCTCATTGGCGCAAGCGGCCCTGACGACACCAGGCACGGAGGCAACGCGGTCTCGAAACGCTCGGCCGGAAGGGGCGCAGGCGTCGTCGATAAGAAGGACGCTGGAACCGTCGACTCGAAGTTGGTTGTTGAGTGAGAACTGCGTCTGGCGCCAAATCGTTATAGCTGCAATGCCGAGGCCGATCATGATGGCGAACTGCAGAGCGACTAGCGCGCGGCGAACAATGCCTCCGGCTGCTCCTTGGACGAGTGTTCCCTTCAAGACCGCGGCCGGCCGATATGCAGATAAGACAAAGGCAGGGTATGCACCGGCCACTAAGCCCAACCCTACGGTAGTAACTAGCAGAGCGCCCAATAGCGCTGGATCGCCAATATAGTTAAATGTGATCTTCTGCTTTAGGACGGAGTTCATCCAGGGCAATAGAACTTCGGTAAGCGCTACAGCCAGCACCATGGCCAAAGCAACAAAGATGACCGCCTCTCCCAAGAACTGGGTTATTAATTGGCTTCGAAGCGCGCCTGCTGCCTTGCGAACGCCCGTCTCAATGGCACGCTGGGCTGCTCGAGCAGTCATCAGCGTGACGAAATTGAATGATGCCGAGGTGATAATCAAAACCGCGATGACGGCCAAGGCCGCGAGCAGCGTCCTATCGCCTCTGGGGGATAGCGGCGATTCGCCGGAAGGTGACAAGTGTAGGCCGCCAATAGGCGTCAGATGCAGTCCAACGGTGAACCCAGGTGGGTAAATAGTCGAAGTGTCAGAATTGTGAGTTGCGAAGGCGGAGAGTTCCTGTTGCATCTGCTGCATCGGTGCGCCAGGCCGCAGCCGGATGAAAGTATAAGCGCTGACACGAAAGGGTCCTTGATCTGGTGTGAGATCGTAAAGCGCGAACTGGGAGTAGGCCGCGAGGCTCGAGCCGAACACCTCGCCCTTTACATAGCTATTCGACGGCAAATCTTCTATTACCGCGGTCACGCGCATCGGATGAGGTGTGCTGAAGGCAGTTGACACCTTCGCAGCGTCCGATCCCATCGCAGGGTTGACTTCCAACATTTCGCCCAACGGCTTATCTCGACCGAAATACTTGCGTGCAGCGGTCCGGGTGAGGACAACGCTGTCGGGCGTGGCCAGCGCCGTTTGAAGGTCACCGGCTAGTGATTTCACCGATATGATCCGGAAGAATGGCGGGTCCAGCCAGAGAAAGCCCGGCTCATCCGCCTCGACCTGACCGTGACGAATGTGCGGCGGGGTATCCGCAGGCATGATCCGAGCAACGGTCGCAATCTGCGGAAACTGCACGCTCAGCTTTGCCGCTAGGTCGGGAAAGGAGAAATCCCATCGCTCTGCGAGCATACGATGATCGATATAATCCTTAGATTCAGTCAGCAGATAGACGTCCCGATAATTTGGGAAGAATCGATCTGAGGTGTATTCGTCGCGGACGAAGAGGGCGATCAGCAATGCCGCGCCAAACCCCACCGCAAGCCCAATGATGTTGATAGCCGAGTAGAGTCGGTTGCGCGCGAGATTTCGCAATGCCGCCATCAAGTAGTTGCGAAACATCGTCAGGCGGCCAGCAATGTCTCGCTGACCACGTGACCGTCGAGGAGCTTGACGGTTCGCTGCGCGCGGGCGGCATGGACCAGCGAGTGGGTCACCATGATGACGGTGGTGCCGGACTGAGACACGCCGGTGAGCAGATCCATCACGGCCTCTCCGTTGGCGGTATCTAGGTTTCCGGTGGGTTCGTCGGCAAGAATCAATTTGGGATTGGAGACGAGTGCCCGGGCGATTGCGACCCGTTGCTGCTGCCCGCCGGAGAGCTGTTGGGGCAGATGGCGTGAGCGGTGCGCAATGCCGACGCGGTCGAGCGCTTCAGCCACTCGACGCTTGCGTTCACTGGCGGAGACGCCTCGATAGATCAGGGCGACGTCGACGTTCTCGGTGACGTTGAGATCGTCGATGAGGTTGAAACTCTGGAAGACGAACCCCACTGCACCTCGACGCAAGACGGTTAGGTGCTGTTCGGAAGCGCGGGCCACGTCCTCGCCGAAGAACGAGTACAGGCCGCTCGTAGGGCCATCGAGGAGCCCCAGAATATTGAGCAAAGTGGATTTTCCACAGCCGGAGGGCCCCATGATGGCCAGAAACTCCCCGGCGCCCACCTCAAATGACACGCTATCGAGCGCGCGCGTCTCAACCTCGGTGGTGCGGTAGATCTTGCTGACATTTTCCAATTTCAACATCACGAGGCTCCTATGGCTTCAGGTCAATGCGATCGATGCGCTCCAGTCCCGTGTAGTCGGAAATGATGGCTTGTTCGCCGACGGCAAGTCCGCTCAACACTTCGACCTGCTCGGTATTGCGGCGGCCGATTTTGATGGTTCGCCGAAGCGCCGATCTGCCATCCTTGGCCAATACGAAAATCCAGTCGCCGCCGGTGCGCTCGAGAAATGCGCCGGCCGGAAGAATTGTCGCCGTTCGATCGGCGCCGAGCGCCAATTTGCCTTGCAGCGCCTGTCCGGGCAGCAAACCCGCGGGCGTGGCACCTTGAAAGGCGAAATCCACGGTGAAAGTGCCGTTCGTCACTTTGGGGTAAACGCGCGTGACTTTGAGCGCATAAGTCTTGTCCCCAAACTCGATGTCGGCGATCTGCCCATTCTGGACCCGGCCCAGGTAGTACTCGTCCACCTCCGTCGCCAGCTTGAAACCAGTCTCCGGGGTGATCTCGCCAAAGCGCTCGCCGCGGTTGCGGTTCTCGCCAACCTTCAGGTCCAGCGCCGTGAGCCTGCCGGCCACCGGCGCTCGGACGGTCAAATTGTCGAGCTTACTGTGGGTGATCTTCAGGTCTTGCTGCAGTTTCACCATTTGGCTGTGAATCTGCGGCAGCTGTTGGACACGCAGCTCTTCTTGTTTCCGATTACTCTCGTCCTGCATTGGGCGCACTCTCAAATCGTAATTCAGTTCGTCTTGGACCTGATCTTTGACCTCGACCGGTTCGGCATCAGCGGAAGCGAGGATGATTCGCCGCCCGGCCGAGCGCTTAAGTCGAATAACATCGTAGTCGATCAGAGCGAGTGCCTTCTGGTTCGCGACGCGATTCTGTTCGAGCTGGGTTTCATAGGTCTGCAATTGCGTGATCGACTCGACCAATCGCCCTTCACGATCCAGCACATCGAGTTCAAGCTCCGTATTACTCAACTCAACCAACGGCTGTCCTTCCCCCACCATATCGCCGGCTTGCGCGAGAATGCGATCGACCCGCCCGCCTTCCAGGGCGTCGAGGTAGACCGTATTCATTGGCACCACTTTGCCCCGCAGCGGGATGAAGTCGTGGAATGGACCCTGCATGACGCTTCCTAAGGTGACGCTGGTGGCCGCAACCCGGAGGCTACGTTCCTGGGTACCCAGGAAAAGCACGGCCATGGTGATGAGAAGCACGGCGACGATGGCGGCCATGCCCCCCTGCAGCCAGAGTTTCTTCCGCCACCAGGGCAGTCGGATGGGGCGATCCATGCTCATGGCGTACTTTCCCGCCAGCCGCCGCCCAGGGCCTTGTACAAGGTCACGCGATTGCTCTGCTCCGCGAGGCGCGTCGTGATCAACGCTTGGCGCGCGGCATAGTCGCTGCGTTGGGAATCGAGCACCTCGAGATAGCTGTCGCTGCCGACCGCGTGGCGTCGCTGTGAGAGATCGTAAGCCCTGCTCGTGGCTGAGACCAGGCCTTCCTGGGCCGCGCTCCGGCGATTCAGGGTTGCGGTCAATGCCAGTGCATCTGCGACTTCGCGAAAGGCGGACTGAATGGCCTTCTCATACTGCGCGAGCGCGATCTTCTCGTTGACGTGCGCGACGTCCAGGCCGCCCATCAGCGCGCCGCCATGGAAGATGGGCAAGGACATGACCGGCTCGAAGGCCCAGGTGCCCGTCCCGGCCTTGAAGAGATTCGAGAGCTGATAGCTCACTGAACCGAGATTCGCGGTCAGCGTGATGTCGGGGAAGAACGCTGCGCGTGCGGCGCCGATATCGGCGTTGGCCGCTCGCAGTAGGTGCTCGGCTTCTAGGACATCGGGCCGGCGCAGCAATACGGAGGAAGGCACGCCGGGCGGCAGCGGGTCGAGTCCCATGGTCTTGGAATCGAATTGCGCGGGAAGCAATGCCGGTTCAATCGAGGTTCCAATCAGAAGTGCTAGCGCGTCCATATCCTGCGCGACATTCCCCTCGAAGCGTGCGGCGTCGGCGCGCGCCTGCTCGACCGTGGTTTGCGACTGCACGAGATCCAGGGCGGAGACCGTGCCAGCCTCATGCCGCATTTGCTCAAGCGCGTAGGAATCTTCCTGGCTTTTAAGTGTCTGCTGCGCCAAGTGCTCGAGCTCGCGATCCGACGCGAGTGTCAGATAGGCGTTGGCTACTTCGGCGATCAGACTCAACTGGGCGCTGCGGCGCGCCTCAGCCTGGGCCATGTATTGCTCCAGCGCAGCATGCGTCAAGCTGCGCACGCGGCCGAACAGATCCACTTCGTAAGAGGTGATGGAGAGGCCCGCCTCGAAATAGCCCGTGGTCGGGGTCGCAATGCCGTAAGTCAAGGATGCCGGTAGCTTTTCACGGGTGAAGCTGGCTGGCGCATCGATCGACGGCAGCAGAGCGGCTCGTTGGATTCGATATTGGGCGCGGGCCTGGTCGATGTTGAGCACGGCCACGTGCAGATCTCGGTTATTCGCCAATGCGAGGCCGATCAGTCGCTGCAGCCGTGTATCAACGAAGAAATCGCGCCAGCCGATGTCGCGCGCCGCCACGTTGACCGGTGGACGCGCCGGCGTCGTCGCGGGCATTGGCCAATCAGCAGGCACGGGCAATGTGGGCGTGCGATATCTCGGTTCGAGCGTGCAGGCGCTGGCCAGGCAGAGCCAAGTGAGCGTGATGCCGGCGGCCATAGGTATCTTGCTCTTCACAGTTCGCAGTGTACGGCGCAACGCTACTGACAAAAACGACACGTGGATCAAGCAGTTAGGCAACATCGCGACTTTCTTTGGCGTTGCGACTGTCCGGAAACGGACACTTCGCCCGTGCTACAGCGGTTTTCGGCCCGCGCCTTGTGAATCCGACGACGCTGCGCTTAGGCTTACGAGCATGAGTGCAGGCGCGAGTATCCTGATTGTGGAAGACGATGCGGATGTGCTCCGAGCTGCGCGCGTCGCTTTGATGCCTATCGCCGACCGCGTGAAGAGCCTCCCTTCGGTGGACGGGTTGGACGAACTGCTCACGTCCGCGCCATTTGACGTGGTGCTGCTCGACATGAATTTCGTGTCCGGTGAACGCAGTGGCGGCGAGGGCTTGAATGCCCTGGCGCGCATCCATACCTTCGACCCCAATCTCGCGGTGGTACTGATGACTGCGTATGGAGGCGTTGCGCTCGCGGTGGACGCACTCAAGCGAGGCGCTGCAGATTTTATCCTCAAGCCCTGGCACAACGACAAGCTCATTGCAGCGGTCACGGCCGCCGCGACCGTGACCCGCGCACGCCGCAAAAAAGAGACGCAGCATTTGGACGTTGTGGAAAGGGGGGCGATCGAACGCGCTCTGGCGCGCCATGCAGGCAATATCTCGCTGGCGGCCGCAGAGCTCGGCCTTAGCCGTCCAGCGCTCTATCGACGCATGGCGAAACATGGGCTTTAGAGTGGCGAGGCCAAACAAGTTCGTACTCGGGATCTCGATCCGGACCATCGTGCTCGGTGGCCTGACAATGCTGTTTGTGCAGCTCGTCGCGCACACACAGCTCTACGCCACCGCGCTGGTGGTGGCCGGCATGGCCGCGATCATCATTGCGGATCTGGCCCGCTTTATCGCGCGGGCCGACCGCCGCGTAGCGCATTTCGTCGCTAGTCTTGAGGCCGGCGACGCGGGTGTGCCCGTGGTCACGCGCAGCGCATCCAGACGGTCGCCCTGGACATTCGATGACGCCGTGAGCAGGGTGCAGAGCGAACGCACCGAATGGCAGCAACGGCTCGGCGCGCTGCAAACTCTCCTGGATACGGTCGCAGCCTCGTTGATCATTGTGCACTCAAACGGGCGAATCAGCCTCGCCAATCGCGCGGCGAACCAGCTGGCCGGCGAACCGGTCGACAACCTGGCACAGATGGCTTCCGTGGGTGCGGCTGCGGCCAAGACGATCTTGGCGCTCGCTCCCGGCACACGACAAATCGTGCAACTTGCAGACGGGCGGTCGGCGCTGGTGTCGGTGGCGAAATATACCCTTCCGGACAGTGAGTCCGAGCGGTTGATTTCCGTGCAGCGGTTGGCGGGCGAACTCGACGCAGTCGAACTCAAAGCGTGGCAGGATATGGTGCAAGTGCTCGCGCACGAGATGATGAATTCGCTCACGCCGATTTCATCGCTCTCAGAGAGTCTGGAGGCACTGCTTCGTTCGCCGTTACGCGGCGAAAACGGCTCCGCGGAATCGGCGCGTGAAATTAGCGAGGCGGTGGATGCAATCAAGCGCCGCAGCGTTGGCCTGATGAAGTTCGTGGATCGCTATCGGCAATTCGCCGAACTACCGCACCCGGAGTTGCGCCCGATTCCGCTTTCTGAAGTAATCCGCAATATCGAGCGGCTGATGACCGCGACGCTGGAGGACAAGAACGTTGCCTACTCGAGCCGGGCCGAACCGGCCGATTTGGTTGTTTTCGCGGATCCGGAACTGGTCGAACACGCGCTCATAAATCTGGTTCACAACGCGATCGATGCGGTGGCGAAGACAACGGGGCCCCGCGTTGAGATCGCAAGTCGCTTACTCAATGAGCGGCAGGTCGGCATCTCCGTGACGGACAATGGCTGTGGCGTGGCAGCGGAGTCCATCGATCAGATCTTTGTGCCATTTTTCAGTACAAAACCCGGCGGCTCCGGCATCGGTCTCAGTCTCGCGCGGCAAATTGCGCTCGCGCACGGTGGCCGGATTGATGTGGAGAGCCGACACTCCGGGGGAAGCGTCTTCACACTCATTTTGCCAGTGATTCCACCACCTTTGGAGCGGTCCTCCGAGCATCCATCGCCAGGGCCCGCCGTCTAGGATCATGAAGCGACGAGACTTCTGCAAAACAACGGCATTGGGCGGAGCGTGGGCAGCTCTACCAAGCTTTGGCGTGCGAAGTCTCGCGGCGGACTCTCCTGGGAGGTTCCGCAATACCCAGAGTACTAGTTTGTCGGGCGAGACCACCGCAATCCCAGCCAAAGCTATTAAGGATTTCGCGGCAAGCCTACAAGGCCGGTTAGTCACAATGAGTCACGCCGACTACGACCAAGCACGTCGACTCTGGAACAAAATGTTCGATGAACGCCCAGCCCTGATTGCGCGATGCTCAGGATCTGCCGATGTAGCCAAGTCAATTCAGTTTGCGCGTGAACGAGACTTGCTCGTTGCCGTGCGTGGCGGTGGACACAGTTACCAGGGTTACTCAACTTGTAATGGCGGTCTCGTTATCGATCTGTCCTCGATGCGCGGCGTGCAGGTAGATCCCATTGCAAAAGGAGCTCGTGCAGCTGCGGGCGCTTGGATTGGCGATGTAGACCGGGAGACTCAGCATTACGGACTCGCCACCCCGATGGGGACGGCGTCAAATACCGGTATTGCAGGTCTTACGTTGGGCGGGGGATACGGCAGGCTGTCACGACAGTTTGGCTTGGCCTGCGACAACCTAATCTCGGCAGATTTGATCACTGCGGACGGAAATCGCCTGCGAGCGAGCGCTACTGATAATCCAGATCTATTTTGGGCGCTTCGGGGCGGTGGCGGTAACTTTGGAGTCGCTACTTTCTTCGAATATCAGTTGCATCCCGTAGCCACTCAAGTATTTTCGGGCGAGTTGACCTATGCGCCGGATAGACTTAAGTCGGTGCTTGAATATTTAGCAGACTATGCAGCGCGTGCACCTCGAGAACTATCGCTTGGCCTCGGTGTTATGGGTGACAAACCGCGGGATAAATACCCCGTTCTTTTTTTCTGTTTCGCCGGTGACGGACGAATGGCCGAGGAAACACTGCAATATCTTCGGACAGAAACAAAGCCCCGGGAAGACAACGTACGGGGCTGGGAGTATGTAACGCTACAGAGTGCGTTCGATGGACCTCCTCGCGCTCCGTTCGCCGAATATCTGAAAAGCGCCTACGTTGACCGGCTCACACCGGCGCTCATTGAAGCGATTATGGCCGAACAACGGAGCGTTGGCCTGGGAGTCTGCGGTGGTGCGATCGCGGACGTCGCACCCACTGAGACCGCGATCGCGAACCGCAGGGAGCTTTTTCTACTATCGATTCGTGCTTTTTGGGAAGATCCAGCGGACGCTGAGAAAGAGCGGGCTGAAGTAGAACAGATATGGGCGAGACTGCAGCCGTTTATGACGGGGTTCTATGCGAACCTGACTTGTGCTGAT
>Ga0210398_10002063_pt1 | contig 19860 bp, 18 predicted proteins | sample IncBWC4OmetaG_FD_161047 | JGI IMG/M metagenome (GOLD analysis project Ga0210398, IMG submission 161047) | Forest soil microbial communities from Barre Woods Harvard Forest LTER site, Petersham, Massachusetts, United States - Inc-BW-C-4-O | ecosystem: Environmental > Terrestrial > Soil >...
CCACGAGACTTGCGGCAAGCCTTCGATCAAACACTTTTCGTTCGGCGCGCATGCCCTCTCGAACCCGCAGCAGCGGCTCGATGGCTGCCGACAAATCCGGGAGTGCGCCCATTTCAAGCAGCTCGAGCACGCGGGCCGCGAAACGGTTACGGTGTATCACCCCGATCTTGAGCCCGTAGACCTTGAGCAACCCGCGGATCGTGCCCTCGATCTGCAGCTGAGAGGCGCCAAGTTGCATCCGGGCGGCGAGGGTCGTGCGCATCGACTGTGCTGCCGGTGATTTGACATGCACAGGACGATAGTGGCCGAGGCGCATCATTTCAGCGATGCCGCGCGCGTCGTTTTGTCGGTCTTGACGGGGCGCGAGGACAGGAAGCGCTGGGCATGGCGCGTCTCAACGCACACGACCGGTATACCCGCCTCGCGAAGCCCCCGGTGTAGCCATTCCGACAGCGGCCAGGCCTCGATCCCGGCAAGATCGATGACGCTGGACCACTCTGCCAGGCGTTTGACCAGCGGCTCCGGCTCGCTCGGTACCTTGCCCTGCCACAGCACCCTGCCGTCGCGGTCGACAACGCAGATCGCGGTTTTTGCGAGCGACACGTCGAGCCCGATGAAAACACCCATAGAAGGCCTCCCAAGTCAGCTGGTTGATCCAGCCTGACAGTAGGAAGGTCGAGCTGGGATCCGATTACCCCAGCTGACGCGGGCCTGCCGGTAGGCCCCGGGTCTTCCGGCCCGGACGGAGACAGCGCGGGATGGCCTGAACGGGGAGAGGAAAAGGGCCGTGCGCGGACCGTGACGCGCGCCTCAGGCGAGAGAAAGGCTTTCGCCCGCACGTCGCGGAGAGAGCCCATGCCCCACCCGGCGCCTGCCCATAAATCCTTTGCCGACCGAAACGGCCTGTATCAGCAAATCACCGACAAGATCATCGCCGAGCTCGAACAGGGGCGCGCGCCTTGGGTGCAGCCCTGGGGCAATGTCGGCGCCCCGCTCGGCCTACCGAAAAACGCTGCCACCGGCCGCGCTTACTCCGGCGTCAATATTCTCATTTTGTGGTTCGCGGTCGCCGAGCGCGGCTTCACCACCCAGCACTGGCTCACATTTCGCCAGGCCCTCAAGATCGGCGCGCACGTCAAGAAGGGCGAAAAAGGCACGACGGTCGTCTTTGCCGATCGCTTCATTCCCTGGCGCGAGCGCACGCGCGCCGAAGAGACCGGCGACGAGCCCGAAGCGATCCCGTTTCTGAAGCGCTTCACGGTGTTCAACGCCGACCAGTGCGAGGATCTGCCGGAAGATCTGGCGCCGGCGCCGATGCCGCCGGGCGAAAACCTCATCCTGCCGCAGGCCGAGGCGCTGATCCGCGCGACCGGCGCCGACATTCGCATCGGCGGCAACCGTGCCTTTTATGTGCCGAGCGAGGATTTTATCCAGGTGCCGCCGCCGTCGAGCTACTTCGAGCCGATCAACTGGCATCGCACGGTGCTGCATGAATTGGTTCATAATGCCGCGATCCGGATTATGCCGCGTGCCGCCGAGAAGGCGCGGTTGGCAGCATGATCACGTCCAGTCCATACGGCATAATCTTCGCCGCTCCGACAACACGGAGCACGAAGATCATGTTCGAAAATCTGGAAACCTGCATCGAGCCGTACCTGGACTCGTTCGAGCAGACCTATACCGCCGAGAATTACACGGCGAGGACGATCGTAACTTACCGGTGCCTGACGAGGAGGTTCGGCGCATTGCTGGACGAGGCGGATATCGCGCCCTCGTCCCTGACCTTCGAATGCGTTGAGCGACTGGCGCGAGCCCTCCCGAAGGGGCCGCCAAATAGGATACGCCTCGTCACGATCGCGCAGCGGTTCACCAAGCATCTGATCGATATCGGCGTGGCGCAGCCGGTGCCGCTGACCGAGGCTGAGATCACGCGTGCGGCGTTGCTGGCGGACTTCGAGACGTATCTTGTCAAACAGCGTGGCCTCAGCCCGCGTAGCATCCCCCACACGGTGGGCTTTGCTCGCCGCTTCCTCGACCATCGCTTCGGCGAGGCGATGCCCGATCCGGGCCGCCTGCGCCCCGCTGACGCAATCGGCTTCATGGAGCATGTGCTGGCCAGCGCCCGTCGCGACAAGACGGTGGCGACCCATGTCCGCATCTTCCTTCAATACCTGTTCGGGTGTGGGGCTACGGCGACCAATCTGGCGCTGAGCGTGCCGAAGACAGCCAAGCGCTGGGGCGCGAGACTGCCGCGCCACCTGTCGCCCGATGGCGTCGAGGCCGTGCTCGCGTCTGTCCGCGACAATCACCGGCACGGTGCCCGGGACTATGCGATGCTGCTGCTCATGGCCCGGCTCGGCCTCCGTGCGGCCGAGGTCATCGCGATCCAGTTCGACGACATCGACTGGCGTGCTGGAGAGCTGCTGGTGCGCGGCAAGGGCAAGCTGCACGACCGCCTGCCGATTATCGTGGAGGTTGGCGACGCGCTGAGCCGCTATCTTCGTGAGGAACGAGGACCGGCGACCTGCCGCACGGTGTTCGTCACCCATCGTGCGCCGCATCGACCGTTCAAGGACGGGCAGATCGTCAACGCCATCCTCAAGGATGCCTTGAAGGCGACCGGCCAGAAGCCGGTGACGCCTTATGTGGGATCGCACCTGCTGCGTCATAGCCTTGCGACCCAGTTGGTGAACACGGGTGCTTCGCTCGACGAGGTGGCCGACGTGTTGCGACACCGCGCGCGATCATCGACGATGATATACGCGCGGCTCGACATCGACGGGCTGCGGTCGATCGCGCAGCCCTGGCCGGTGGCGGGAGGCGCGCTATGAGCCTCACTTCCCAGCTCGACCGATATCTGAGCGTCCGGCGCAACCTCGGCTATGACCTTGGCACCAGTGAGCGCATCCTCCGTCGCTTCACTCGGTTCGCCGACCGTGAAGGCGCCGCCCACATCGACACGGCGCTGTTCCTTCGCTGGCACGCCACTCTGGCTGAGGCCCGCAGCTCGACCAGAGTGGCGAGGCTCAGCGTCGTGCGCCTGTTCGCACAGTGGCTGAGCAGCTTCGATCCTGCGCATGAAGTGCCGCCGCGAGGCCTGCTGCCGGGTTCCGTCCAGCGGTCGCGTCCGCATATCTACAGCGAGGCCGAGATCGGATCGATCATCGTGGCGGCGAAGGAGTTGCCATCCATCTACGGTCTGCGTGGGCTGACTTGCTCGACGCTGTTCGGGCTTATCGCAGTCACCGGGCTCAGGATCAGCGAGGCGCTGGCCCTCGATCGTGACGACCTCGACGCCGAGCATGGCGTGCTGCGCGTCAGACAAGGCAAGCTCGGCAAAGAGCGGCTGTTGCCGCTCGATCCGAGCGTCGTCACGCAGCTGATCGACTATCTTGCCGAACGCGATCGGCTGATCGGCCATCCGGCCAAGCCGCTGTTCGTCACCGATAAGGCCACACGCCTCACCGATTGTGCTGCCCGATACAACTTCGCGCGGGCGTGCCAGGAGATCGGGGTCCGGACCCATCAGCCCCACTGCAAGCATGGCCGAGGACCGCGCATCCACGATCTTCGCCACAGCTTCGCGGTGAAGACGATGATCGATTGGTACCGCACCGGCAAAGACCCGACGCGCGAGATGATCCGGTTGACGACCTATCTGGGCCATAGCGATCCCTCCAACACATACTGGTATCTGGAAGCGGTTCCGGAGCTGCTCGGTCTGGCGATGGCACGGGCGACTGCCGACGGCCAGGAGGCAGTCCAATGACTGCCACCGCCTTGCCGGCACTGATCCAGCGCTTCTTCACTGACCGGCTGTGCGTCCAGATTGAAGCGAGCCGACATACGGTCGCCGGCTATCGCGACACGTTCCGGCTGCTGTTGCGGTACGCGAGCGCTCGACACGGCAAGCCACCGGTCAAGCTGACGATCGAGGACATCGACGCCGATCTGGTCGCCGACTTCCTCGTCCACACCGAGACCGCGCGAGGTAACGGTGCGCGCAGCCGCAACACCCGGCTCGCCGCGATCCGATCGTTCTTCCGCTACGTCGCGATGACCGATCCGACCTGGCTGCTGCACTGCCAGCGCATCCTCGCCATGCCAAACAAGCGCTATGTGAAACGCACGGTGACGTTCCTCGACGCCGACGAGATCGCGGCATTGCTGGCGGCGCCGGACCGTACAACATGGGCAGGACGGCGTGACCACGCGCTGCTGCTGCTCGCGGTCCAGACCGGCTTGCGGGCATCCGAGCTGGTCGGCCTCCAGTGCGGCGATGTTGTGCTCGGGAGCGGCGCCCACATCCGCTGTATGGGCAAAGGCCGGAAGGAACGCGCCACACCGCTTCGGCGCGAGACAGCCAAACTGCTGGCAGCGTGGATCGGCAACGACAAGGACGGGAACAGTCCGCTGTTCCCGTCGATCCGGGGCGAGCGGTTGAGCCGTGACGCTCTTGAGCATCTGGTCCGCAAGCACTGCCTGACGGCAGAGCGCGCGTGCCCGAGCATCGGCGCCAAGCGGGTCACGCCCCATACGCTGCGCCACAGCACGGCGATGGACCTGCTTCACCACGGCGTCGATCCAGCGGTAATCGCGCTCTGGCTTGGTCACGAGAACGTCGAGACCACCCAGATCTACATCCACGCCGACATGCGGATGAAGGAGAAGGCGCTCGCTCGCATCGCCGCTGCGCCAACGCCGTCGGGCCGCTTCCGGCCCGACGATCAGCTCCTCGCGTTCCTGGAAGGGCTCTGATTATGCCGAACAGCCGCCTGGCCGATGCCGGGCTATCTGACCTCCAGCGGAGGCCATGCGGCATAATCCGGATCGCGGCATTATGGGTGCATTCATGCGCCAGCGCAGCGTAATAGCTTTCGGCATCGCGGAACGCTTCGAAAGGCGGCATCTGCACGAAGTCGGATTCGATATTGTAATAGGCCATATTGCCGCTGTTACGGATGTCGGCTTTTGTATTGGCAAAGAACGCCTCGGCGCGCTCAATGCGCTGCACCGGATCGAGCCGTGGTTCGGCAATCGCATGGAAATGCGGCGGCAAGCCTTCGATCTGCTCGACATTGAACACGGTATAGGATTTGAGGAACGGGATGGTTTCTTGTGTATCCTCTCCCGTCTCCTTATCCGTGCCGCTGCGGGTCACGGTGCTGGCATACACAATCGTGCTGCCGCGCTCGCCCTTGCGGACATGGGCGTTCAATTCCAGCGCCTGCCGGAAGGTCATCCAGATCGGAGCGCTGTAGCCTTTGGCGACCGCCTCGCTCCACAGCACCAGCACATTGATCCCCTGATAGGCCAGACCGTTCGCCCGCAAGGGCCTTGTGATGCGCCCCGCCGCGTGCTCGGCGTTCCATGGCTTCATCCATGGCCGGACCCCCTGCTCCAGACTCGCCACAATCTGATCGGTGACGTGTTTGTAAAGATCGGTTTTCATTGGCCTTCTCCTTTCAAAACGGGTTGCGCTTGCAACCCGTCTAGGCCCGCGCCAATGAGCGGGGGTGCGGCTGTCAAGGCCGGCGGCGGGGTCGAGGGGGATCGCCCGGTCTGCACGACCGCTGCTCCGCCGAAGCCAACGGCGAAGGCGATCATGAACAAAAAAACAGGAGGAAGACCGGGGATACGCCCCGCGCCGCCCTTAAAAGGGCTTGGCCTTGACAGCCCCGGGGCCGCAGGCCCCTACTTCAAAAAAACGCGGGGATGCCCGCAGGCCGCAGGCCCTGCTTTCCTTAAAAAGCCGGACTGGCCGCAGAGAGATGCATTCAGCCGCAGGCTGACCGAAGAGCCGCGCGAGGGGGCGTCACCGGATGGCCGAGACGCATCCTTGGGGCGGCTCGGGGAGCCGCGCCGGAGGCCGGCGAGTAGAACCCGGTCCGGCCTCAGCCGGACGCGCCCACACTTCTGATGATTTTCGCTACCTGGTTCTTGTAACAGCCCCCGAACATGGCATTGCTTTGAAACGCCGGGCCTTTAAGCTGCCAACCCCAAAACATCAGCAAAGGGAGGCAAATATGCCGGCCTATTTCATCGCCGAACTCGACACCACCAACCAGGCCGGGATGGATCCCTACCGGACGGCGGTCCCCGCCACGATTGCGCAATATGGCGGCCGCTACCTGACAAGGGGCGGCGCGACCGAACTGATCGAAGGCGGACCGGAGCCCAAACGCATCGTCATCCTCGAATTCGCCGACATTGCGGCGGTCAAGCGCTGGTACAATTCGCCGGAATACCAGAAAATCCTGCCCATGCGGCTCGACAACTCGACGGGCCGGGCCTTCATCGTCGAGGGCGTGAGCTAAACAGGCGCAATCTGCCGCCGCTCAAGACAGCGCCCAGGAAATGGGGAGCTGGAAGAGTAGATTCTTCGAAAGTCATTGGGACTATCACGCCCCCAGAAGGCCATTATGAATATAAGTCGGATCAAATTCTGAAATTGCGACCATCGGGTCGATCGAGCCACCCCAGATCCGTTGCCGCCGATCCGGCGGCAACGGCCAGAAATTGCGGAGCGCCGACGTATTCGCAAAATGAGGCCACAAACTCCGCTCCGCGAGTATCCGCGCCAGCGCCGTCCGCGCGATATGCTCGGCAATCGCCTCCTTCTTCGCGAGATCAAGCCGTACCGCGCGGTCGAAGGATTCCAGATATCGGTTCTCGTGAAGATGCTCAACAGCGCTGCGGACATCGTATAGCTCGCCCATCAGGTCGTGGTGACCCGGACCAATGAACAGCTCGGTCCTGCTCTTGAACTGCTGCCTGGTCTTGCCGGCGTCGGGTAAAATCAGGCCATCGATGCATCGGCAATACTGGTGAATGCGGTCGACAATCTCCGAGGTGCAGCGGGCTTCTGTGTAAATATGCAGGGTCCGGAACAGCCGCCAATGACCTCCTGCAATGGGCGCTGTGGCCAAAGCCTCAAGGTTCTCCCCGAGACGAGCAGCAAGCCGGATATGGTCCAGAACGACGGGAGGATACGGCCGGAACAGGCAGGGTATCGGCTGGTCGAAATCCTGCTGCTGGCGTAGGTCGATTTCCTCGCCCCGGCGTGAGCCCGAGAGCAAGACCGGTCTGTGCGCCGGGGCAAAGGTGCTTGCCAACAACAGGCCGACGTAGAAATTCCAGACGCGTTGTTGCAACGTCTGGTTTTCAGCGTCGAGAACGCCAGGCGTCGAGGACGCCAGCTTGCTGAGCAGGAACAGATTGCAGTCCTCGACTTCCCTGGCGCGGACGCTCCCCAGCCACTCGCGCCAATTGGCGGGCACGGTGAATTTCGTGTCGGCCAATACCGACAGATTGGCCGCGATCTTTCCCGACGGAAGCTGCCCTTCAAATTTGAGGCTCAGGCCGACGAGCGCGTACTTCTCCCCGTCCTCAATCCACGCTGCGGAATCGGTGATCATTATAGAAGATCTTTCATAGTCGTTATCTTCATCGTCAGATGCCTGGTTCGATCTTCAATTGGTAATGGTCACGAATGCGGACAGCCTTTTTGATACTCACGGTGTTACCTGTCTGGGCAACGATCTCGCGGAGTTCCATGCGTGTATGATCGGGCATCGAGCATCCGACAATGACGGACTTGATGGCGCGCCGAGGAAGTTCAAGCAGGTGATCGTCCATCAGCAAAGACCCGCTTCCCAATGCGACCTTTCGCTCCTGAGCGACGAGGCGATATTCGTCTTCATAACCCCAGTCCGAGGACTTACTGATGAGGGGGAGCAAATTGTGGTCCGCGCCATCATCGGCAAGGTCGAGGAACGGATATTCATCGCAATACGCAACTTTTAACGCGGCGCTTAGCACATCGTTGTCCGTGGTAAATTCCAGACAAATACCTTGGTGATGGTCAGCATAATGCGACCACATGAGCGTGGAATCGGCTTTTGTTGTGAAACAACAAACGCCGTAGCGCTGATCGATTACCGAACCGATGCCCGCGGAAACCTCATTGACCATCTCCCTGACCCGATGCGAATTCCGTCGCAGTGCTTCAGCCATTTGGCGATGTTGAGTTTCCGTTTTAGGAAAGTGTTTCTGGTCCGCTTGTTCGAACCACCTGATATGCTTTTCGAGAACTTTCGGGTCTTCCAGCAGCTCGTCGTTAAAGCACGGTCGGCAGTCCCAGGGGTCATTGAAATTATTTGGCGAAGTGCAATAGACCTTATTGGTTTGAAGCAGGAGTCCAAGACGATCAGGAGCAAACCGTTGGTAACGGTACAACCGTTTCACTTTCATCGAGGCCGCTGTCTGGATGTTCATGGCGTGCTGCATTCCTGACCGGGCATCAAATTCCTGCGGATTCTGAAGCGTGAGCGGCCTGCTGCATCGACCATCCCACCCGTTCCGCGATGAGACCGGCGAAAGGGCCTATATCCATGTCGATGCTGGCGCGGTCGAGAGCCGCGAGATAGGCATCGCGATCCTCGACGCGGACGACGGTCCAGGGATAGCCGCCGGAGGCGAGCATCGCGTTCATCAAAAAGCGGGCCATGCGCCCATTGCCGTCCGGATACGGGTGAATATAGCCGAACAGCCAGTGCCCCAGCACAGCGCGGACGCCCGGCTCCGACTCCTGCTCGATCAAATCGAACAGCGCCGGCATGGCGTCCCGCACCGCTTCCCAGCGCGGCGGCACGTAGCGGGAGGTGCGCAGATAGACGGCGTCGTTGCGGTAGCCGGCGAGCGCGCCGGGCCGCAGCAGCCCGACCGCAACGCAGGGCTGGAAGAGCTCGCGATACCAGTCGCGATGGGCCGTGCGGACAAGCGCGCCGGGATTGGCGCCGGCGATGATGTCGCCGACCGTCGCTTTCACGGCCTGAAAAGCCAGCCAGTAACCGCGGGCCGCCAGGGCATCGCGGCTCTGGCGGTCTGGATCATGACGGTCCGGGTTCCAGCCGCCCGACCGCACCCGGTCGATGAGTTCGGGCGTGACGCTGTAGCCCTCGATGGATAGCGAATGGTAGGCGTCGCTCTTGTAGATTTCATCGACGAACCGGAGATAGTCGCCCCGGTTCTCCGGCAGGCCGGGGGCCTTCGGAAAGGTGGCGATGACAGGCTCCCGCATCGCCTGCCACATCGCCTGCATGCGACCGACGATCGGGGCTGTTACGGCTCGCAGCGTCCCGAAGCTCTGCCGCTCAGTGAACGGATCGGTTTCGCGGACGCTGTGCTCCGCCGCCTTCAGCGCCGCGGTAATCTCGTCGGCGATATCCCCCCGACCGAGGCGGCGAAAAGCGCCGGCCAATCTTCCGGCAACGATGGAATGGCCTCCATCAAGCAAGCGCCGCAGCACCTCGGAGGCATCCCTGATGCCGGCAAGCGCGACTTGCGACTCAATTGGATGCCGGGCGAAGAACGCTTCCGGGACTTTGACCAGGGCGGCTGCCGGAGCATACAGCCGCAGGCCACCCCGCACCGTCAGGTCCGAAGCAGGCGGCATTTCCGGCTGCTTCAGGTCATAGACGGACGTACCGAAGAGCAGCTTGACGACGTTGTTCGTCCCCTTTGGGGTGTAGATGACAACCTGCGTCGGGATGACGGTATTTTCGGCGTGGAGCAGCAGCGACTGCTCCGGCGACAGATGCCACGCATCGCCGAAGCGGTCCTCGGCATAGCGCGCGCAAAACTCCCAGAACGACGCATACCAGGGCGTACTGTCGCCTTCGCGGGCGCCGGGACTCGACGAGATCAACCAGCCTTTCATGACCTCGCGAACGAAGCCATTTCGAAGCAGGCGCTCGCGATGAACGCGACTGAGCTCCTTCGACTTGAAGACACGGCGGCCGCCCTTTTGGAGCGCCTGGAGCGCGCTCAGCGAGTCGGCTAATTTCTCATTGGGTGTCGGCATCGGAGTCCTGGAGCGTTTGCGGCGTTGCAAGTGTTTAGTGCATTACGTTTACAAGTATATAATGCATGTTCACTGCAAGTCAATGATGTTGCATGTTCGCAAGTTTATCATGCCGCGTGTGTGCGCGTGTATTCTGCTAAATCTATACAAAATGCCCTTGCAATCAGCGGCTTATGGCGCAGGTAAGAAAGACGGGCGAGTAGAACCGTTGAGGGCGTAAGCTAACGAAGCCATCAAATACGGCGCGCCCGCCCTCGGGTTCGAGGGCGGGCGCGCCGAAGCGAAGCGGCCAATGCGACGGCAATAAACGCCAGCGAAGCTCCGCTTACGGCGGCGGTTCGCTGGCAGGCTGCCCGTCATGATCGGTCAGTATCAGCGACGGCGTGATGCTGACGAATAGCGGCGTGATCGCATAGTTGTCGCCGTCTTGATTGACGGCGACAATCGCCGCTGCCGGTTCGCCATTCACGAAGCACGAGAACAGCGCGAAGGTGGCATAGTCGCCTGAAGTCAGCGCCTCGAACGCGGCGCAATGATCGGCGGTGATATTCGTGGTCATGGCCCGCCTCCTCTCACGCTTTGATCGCGCCATGCGCCCGCGCCTCGTCGGCGTAGGCAGACAGCGTCTTCGTCGCGGTGAAATACAGATCGCGCTCGACCGGCAAATTCAGCCTGCCGCGCACGGACTCCAGTTCGGGCAGGCTGACGGAACCGAGTTCCGGATAGCCCATGCCGAGGTCGCACAGGCCGAAGGCGATATCCGGGTCTTCCGGGTCGATCTCGGTCAGGAGCCAGGTGCAGGCGGCGTCGGGCGTGAACAGCTTCACCACCGGCATGAAGTCGGGCTCCTCCTTGCCGGCCTCGTCGCACTGCTGGCGCATGCGGCCATTGCGGAGCAGTTGTTTACGGATGTCTGCGGTCAAGAGTTTCATCTAGTCTCTCCTTTCGTAAGAGGTTTTCTCAAGACGCGGAGAAACCCGGACGGGCGGACAAGCCCTCGGGGTCAGCCAAGATTCTCTTCGTTTCGGGAGGGTCCTCGACGAGGAAACCCGAAACGAAAGAATCTCTGGATTCATGCCGGGGCGCGCCCGTCCATAAGGAAGCGTCAAACCTTTGAGAAAACCGAAGCGAAAGGAGACGCAGCGGAGCGGCAATGGCCGTATGGACTTCGGGAAGCCATTGAGCAAACCATTCGACGAGGTCGCCGCCATCCACGGGGTTGTCGTTGGCGAAGTCGCCGCCCCAGGCGATGTCCGCTTCTTCCAGCAAGGCGAGAAATCGAGGGGCCAGCGCCAGCAGCGGGCGGATCGCGTCCCATTCAGCGGCGCGTTCCTCGCATTCTTTCGCGGCTTCTCCATGGCGATGGGCGGTCTCGGCCCAGTCTTGCAGGAACTGGTCGGCAAGCCCCAATAGCCGATCCGCCTCTGCGGTCGTAAAGGTTCTGGCCGTCATCATGTCGCGTCTCCTTCCGTAAAAAATGTTCTGATTGGAAAAACAAAAGGCGCGGCTGCTCCCAGCAGCCGCGCCGCATTGGATCAGGCCGCATCCTCCCACGGAACCTCATCGGGCTTCTGCTCCGCCTCGGCAACGGCGTCGGGATTGACAGCGGGGAACCGCATCGCGTCCGGCAGCCACTCGCGGGCCTTCTGCTGCGCTGCTGTAGGCGTTGCGGCACTGCGGGCGGTATCGAAATACCACAGCAGCGAATTAACCAGTTCGGCCTTCTTGTATGAAGCCACGCGGCCCGTGTTTTCGGCATAACCGCAATCGACCGCAATCGCTACCAGTTGGTCGCGGGTGCGCCGCTCCAGAAAGCTGCGGTCGGGGTGCCAGTGGTAGCGCATGTCAACGCAGAGGTCCCGCGCCACGCGATTGAACAGGCTATCCCCGGTATCGAGCCGCTGGCAGAACTCCTGCCCGAACACAAGGGCAGTGAGCAGAGTCTCCAACTGGTCAAGGTCGTGATCGCTTAAACCCCGCACCGCCTCATAGAGCGAGAGTTCGTCGGCATCCAAGGGCGGAAACTGCGCCCAGAGTGACTCCTCCGCGTCCATGACAAAGCCTAGCTTCGTGGCAAACTGCCGGACCTGTCCGTCAATCACGGTATAGGCGCTCTGCGGCTGCGCCTCCTTCTCCAGCGCCGTCAAGGCCTCATGCGGCTGGTACTGCATCAGCCGTTCCACGACCGCCACTTCCTTGGCCTTGCGCGGCCAAGCGAGCAGCAATTCCTGCACGGCGGCGGTCTTGTGGTGGGCGATATAGGCGCACAGCACGGATGAATACGCCGCCTTGGGCTTGCGCGGGGCAATGGGATTATCGGCGGTTTTCGCCGCTGCGGACCACACGACCTCGCGCTTGACGAGGCCTTCGCGGACATCGACCCGGCCAGTCGGCGACAGATTAATCAGGACGCCGCCCTGCTCTCCTTCGTCCGCCTCATCGTATTGCCAGTGAGGAATGCGATACTCTTCCGTCACCTCGACCCATGCCGAGCTGATTTCGTGATGCTTGACCAACTGCGCCACGGCTTCTTTCTGCAACCGGGAAAACTCCGCCCAGTCATCGAAATACGAGGTTTCGTCATCGGCAAAGAGGTCGGTCGTGATGGTGCCGGTGTACTGCTCCAGCGGAAAAATCGCCGAAGCCACGGTCGGACGGTCGTCCAGCGCTGTCGCCTTGATGTCGTCGGCGCTGAACGCGATCCCCCGTTCGATCTCCTCAAGGATGGTCCGCTGCATTTCATCGGTGCCCAAGGTCAGCGCCTCGGCCTGCGACAGGCCGATGATGCCGAGGGCCAGCGCCGCTCTTGTTTCCTCGCACAGTCCATTGAGCGCGAGACGCCGCTTGATCGTGGTCTGGCTCAATCCGGTCTGCGCCGCCACATCGTCGAGCGTCGCGCCCTTGTGGATTAGCTTGGTCAGCGCCGCCGCTTCCTCCAGCGGCGTCAAATTCTGCCGTTGCAGGTTTTCGACGGTGGCGATGCGCAAGGTATCGTCCTTGGAGAGGCTGTCGCGGATTTCGACCGGGACGGCGAAATCCCCGTCCACTTCGCCGCGCTCCTGCAAGAGTTTCAGGGCGCGGTAGCGGCGTCCGCCAGCGATAATGCGGTAATGCTCGCCTTTGCCCTTCACGGGTCTCACGACAAGATTTTGCAAAAGGCCGTCATTGCGGATGCTGGCCGCCAGCCCTTCAAGGCCGTTGCGGTCCATTGCCTTGCGCGGGTTGCTCCGGCCCGGTTCCAGTGACGATAAAGCTACGGTTTGCACAGTCATGGTTCTTCTCCTTCGGTTGGATATGAAGTGCGCAAGCCGCGCCCGTCGCGGCTCTTCTGCCCTTCTTCAATGGGAATCCGGGTGCGCATGCACCCGTTGGCCCTCGCCGAGAGCGGGTGGGTGTGGGTCGGTGCGGGTTCGAGGCCGACCGGGTTGCGGACGGGGCGGGCCATACCTGGCCTGCGCCGCGACGCGGCCCTGCCGGTCCGGTAGAACACGCGCCAAGGGAGGGAGGGCGGCGCCCTCCCTAAGCCCTTTTTGCGATTGTCCGTGAGCGGCGCTCGCCAGCGACTTATTTTGCTGATTTGGCGCGCTCACATACAGCATCTTGTGATTTTTGCTATCCCGGGCTGGCGGCGGTCGATCAATTGATGTACGCTATCTGTTCCCGAAATTTAGGGTTACCGTTTGCTGTTGGAAAACGACATGCGTCAGCAAAGTATTTGCCGCCAGGACGAATTAGAAGCGCAGCCGGCCAGGGCGATTTCGGAAGTCACGCGCCGGGACATCTTCGACGGTCTGAGACTTGGTCAATTCTCATGGAGCGGCCGACTCTCCGAGTCGGCCTTCCTCACGCGAATCTTCGATCTAGAGGCGTTGCCATCTCACGATCATCGCTGCTCGACGATGTTGGCCGACGTCACGCTGCACCGCGAGCATTTTTCGGACTGGGGTGGCGAGGACTGGGTCTACGATGACAGCCGGCTCGATCTGTTGCGGTGTAACGACGAAGTCTTGCTGAGGTTTCTTTGCGAAATGATCCATCCGGTCGTTCGGCCCGACGAAGCTGAGGTGGACAAGCTGCTGGAGCTGTTCAACCTGAACCTCAGGGCCGACGGGTATCAACTTGCTGTAAAGGCTACGATCTCCGGCAAGCGGATCTTTGCCGGGATCAAAGCTATTCATCCTGCGGGCGCGATAACCGTAAATGCAAGGAGGGTCGCCGACAGCCTCGCGTCAGATCACGTCGCAGCACAGATAACGCGAATGGAATCCTCTATAGATTCCGATCCAAGTCTTGCCATCGGGTCGGCCAAGGAGTTCGTGGAATCCATTTGCAAGGGGACCTTGCGTGAGCGTGATGTGGCGCTCACAGGAGGCGAGGATCTCCCGAAGCTGGTCCGCATGACCAGAGAAGCGGTGGGTCTCTCAATAGACCGTAGCACGGACGAAACGCTGAAGCGAACGCTGAGCGCGCTGGCGACCATCACACAAGGCCTCGCGGAACTTCGGGGGCAGCTCGGGACGGGTCACGGCGCAGATCCCGCTGTGCCGCGGCCTCCTTCTGAAGTAGCCGGGCTCGCGGTGCGAATGGCGACGGCCTTGGGAATCTTTCTCTACGAGAGGCACAGAAATAGTGCGCCCGTTTCTACTGGTGAAATCTGAGAGCACGCATGGCCCCTCTGTTCACGCAAAGCCAGATCGAAGCCGTTGCCGGAGCCCTCGGCGACACCGGAGACGGATTGACGGGCAGCGAGATCGGCCATCTTCTGAATGTGTGCGGGATATCCGATCCCACGCCGCAGGCGACTAAGCGGCACCGGCTGCATAACGCATTCGCCGCCAGTCAAAACGCTCGGGGAAATCGCGGCGCGATCCTTGCCTTCATCCGGCATTCGACGAAGCCGGAACGACATCTCCGAAACCCTGAACGTTTCGAGCCTCTGCGGGCAAACCTTAATCGGGCTCTTGCATTCTGCGGCATGGCTGTGGATGCAAGCGGGAAACTCAGCAGCGCCGATGCAGTGTCCACAATTGCCGAGGCGGAGCGCCGTGCGCAGGATCTTCGTCAAGACCTGGTTCGCCGCGGAGTCCATGATGACGTGCTGCGGTTTTGCAGGAGCGAATTTCTGGCCGACGACTACTTTCACGCTGTCCTCGAGACCGTCAAGAGCATCGCCGATAAGATCCGCACGCGGACCGGGTTAACCGATGACGGGGCCGCGCTGGTGGATCGCGCCCTATGCGGCGAGCCACCGATGCTAGCGATCAATCCTTTGAATACTGACAGCGAGAAGAGCGAACAAAAAGGATTTGCTAACTTGGTCCGTGGCTGTTTTGGAATGTTCAGGAACCCAACCGCCCATGCGCCCCGTATCCATTGGGCAATGGGCAAAGGAGACGCAGAAGATCTGCTTTCGTTGGCTTCGCTCGTTCACCGGCGTCTGGATGCCGCGCACATGCCGCCGCGAGTAGGTGAAATTTGACCGATGACCGACAGACTGTCTGCAAAAAGATTTTTCGAGGCGCGACGGGCAATGGAAACGGCCTAAGGAACCTCTGCAAAAGCCAGCTGCAATGATCGTGGTATAATGTTTGGCGGGGTGGATTGGTGCGCGCGGGTTGGGGGGATGAAGCAGCTGACGCTGGCGACAGTGGGATTTGAGCGGTACGCCAAGACGACGCGGCGGGCAGCGTTTCTGGCCGAGATGGAACGGGTTGTTCCGTGGTCGGCGCTGTGCGCGCTGATCGAGCCGTTCTATCCGAAGCCCGGCAACGGCCGCCCGCCGATCGGCATCGAGCGGATGCTGCGCATCTATTTGTTGCAGCACTGGTTCAATCTGTCGGACCCGGCGGTGGAAGAGGCGCTGTATGACTCGCTGGCGATGCGGCGTTTTGTCGGCATCGACCTCGGCCGCGAGCCGGTGCCGGACGAGACCACGGTGTGCCGCTTCGGCCACCTGCTCGAGACCCATGATCTGGGCCGGCGGTTGTTCGACGAGGTGCAGCGGCACTTGGCCGCCAAGGGACTGAAGGTGGCCACCGGCACGATTGTCGACGCGACGATCATCAATGCGCCGTCCTCGACTAAGAATGCCGACAAGGCGCGCGACCCCGAAATGCATCAGACAAAGAAAGGAAATCAGTGGTACTTCGGGATGAAGGCGCATTTCGGGGTCGACAGCCGCAGCAAGCTGATCCACGCGGTGGTGGCGACGCCGGCCAACGTCGCCGACAGCAAGGTGTTGCCCGATCTGTTGCACGGCAACGAGACCCGCGTGTGGGGCGACCAAGCCTATCGCGGCCAGCGGGCGGTGATCCGCCAGCAGGCACCGCGAGCGCAGGACTTCGTCAACCGCCGCTATCATCATCGCGGTGTTGTGGACGAGGTCGAGCGGGCGAAAAACCGCATCAAATCGAAGGTGCGCGCGAAAGTCGAGCATCCGATCGGGGTCATCAAGCGGGTGTTTGGCTTCGCCAAGGTGCGCTATCGCGGGCTCAAAAAGAACGCTCATCGACTGCTCGTCACCTGCGCGCTCGCCAATCTGTTTATCGCGCGTCGGCATCTGTTGCGCTGCGAGGTGGCGTAACCTGTCTGGCCTATCTACCGACGGTTGCGGACCCCGAACACATCACACCAATGGCGGATATCTACCCCGGCTGCCTTATTCAGACCTTCCCTAACACACGCCTACGCCTGTCCCAGCACGCAGAAATCGCGACGGTCCGCTGCGAAGGCCGGAATCGTCAGTGACGTAAAGCAAGAACCGCTTGGCCCGCGTAACGCCGACATAGAATAGGCGCTTCGCCTCCTCGATGTCCGCTGCGGTTTGCGCCTGATAAAAGGGGATTCGGCCTTCGTGAAGGTCGATTATCGCCACTGCCTTATACTCTCGGCCCTTGGCATTGTGCAGGGTTGCAAGTTTCAGCGCCGCATCCGGGCTCGCGTAGATGCCCAAATCAACGATTGCCAGATTGGCCAGGTCGACTTTGTTATTGCGCATATCGGTCTTCATTTCTTCGACTGACATGGAGAACAGATCCTGTTCGTCTCGGGTCAGATATTCCTCATCGATTAGAACCCGGGAGAAGGCACCTGCCGCCGCTTCCAGCCAGGCAACGGCACCTATGTGAACGTCGTGCAATTGCCGGGCATGATCGAGAAGCCGAAACACAATGACACGGCCGTGGTAGGAAAAAATGTCGAAATATGCGCGACCGGTTATGTCCAGCAGCGTGTTAAAGAGCGTGCGCTCGATTCCCGCAATGGCATCCGGGCGGGGTTCCATCAGATAACCGCAGACCTGTTCGGCGAGTGGCGCGAACTGTCTGTTGCGGCGATAGGGCCGGGCGCCCGGACCAACGATGCTGACTCCGTAATCACGTAGTCGCCTTCCGAGTGGGAAAAGCGAATACCAGGTCGGCGCGAGAATGGCCGCGTCCCCAACGGGTATTCCGAGCCCCTCAAGCGCGGGCAGAAAGTAGTCCGTAACAACCTCGAATGGGGATCTACCGTGTCGCCAGCCGGGCACTTCAGTAAACACCTGCGCCGGACCGAGTGCTGTCATCGGAGGTGTGCGCGGATATAGCAAATTGGCATGAGCGAGAATCCGCGGGCTGGAGCGGAAATTGCCCGAGAGCTGCATATCCGTGCGGGCACCGATACGCTCTGCAAATTTATCGGCAAGATCGGGCCGCGCACCTGCGAAACGGAAGATGGACTGATACGGATCGCCGACCAGCAGAAACCGTGTGCGTCCCGCCCCCGCGATCAGTGAAAGGATTTCAACCTGCAAGTCCGTCGTATCTTGAAACTCGTCCACGAGAATCCACGCAAATTTCGCCGAAATATAGCGCAGGATTTCCGGGCGTCTTTGGAGGAAGAGCAGCGAGTAATAGATGATATTGGCGAAGTCAATAAAGCCTGCTTCGCGGATTCGTTTCCAGTATGCGCTTGCGACAGCAGGCGAAAGGGCACCTCGCTCAATGCCGCCGCCGACGGGTTTGCCGTCCAGGCTCACGCGCAGCTGCGTGAAATCATCGAAATCTTTGAAAGTAAGATTGTATCTGCCGTGTTGTGCGCAGATGGCCGTGACATGCCGCTCAAACTCGGCGCTCTCAGGCGTCAGTACCTTGAAGCCGCTCTTATAGCCATTGATAAGATAAGAGAACGGTCGAAAGATGTGATTGAGGCAAAATGAATGAATCGTACAGATGTCGTAGTATCTATCATCCCCAGGTTGAATGTGATGGCGGAGCCGGGCCTCAATTTCCTGAACCGCCGCATTTGTGTAAGTGATGCATGCCACAGCGCGTGGCGTGTCCCGAACATCGTCTATGGCCCGGGAGAGCTTGGAAATGATGACCCGCGTCTTGCCGCTACCAGGGCATGCTTTCAGCATCAGGTTATCATTGCAACATACTGCATCTTTTTGCTCGCCTGTCAGTGTCACGGCCCGGCAAGCCATTTTGCTGCGTCGACGAGGTATTTGGGCACGGCCTTGGCCTGATCGACATGGCGCGTAGCGATCTGTGCAAAACGGGCCTTACCGAACCGCTTCGCTGTGTTCAGCACCATCGTCCGCAACGGCGCCAGAATCGTTTCACGCTTGCCCTCGTCAAGCGTGGAATCGGCAAGGTCGCTCGCCCCTCTCCGGAGGTGCGATGCGATTCTGGGTGCGCCGACATCATCAGCCGCCCTCGCAAACATCTCCAGCGTTCCTTCGAATGTCAGGGCACGTTCGAGGGTGGTCCTGCATGCAAAGACCCGCACATAGTCGTTCTCAAGCGCTGCCAGATCGGGTGGCGGGAGCAGATCGTCCTCTCCCCCGAGATCAGGGTGAGCGTCGCTCGGCTTCAGGTCGCCATCTGTGATAATGGCGCATTTTTTCGTTAATGAAGTCGTCGAAAAGAGCTTTGCATAGACATCGAAATGCACTCCATAAATGGGGATAACGGAAATGCCTTCCCGTTCGAGGTCAATTCCCATTACCTGCTTGAGCAGGGCAGGGATAAGGAACAGCTCTGCCGGTCCCTCAACCAGCATCACTTTGCGGGCAAAAAGCAGGTTTGACCTAGTCGCATCCAGATAGCGCCTCAGATCGAGAATCTCGGATACGTCCAGTACAGCACCCTTGGCTGGCACAGCCGACGCGATCGCTGGCCCGCCGGTCTGCGTGAGGACAATGTAAGAGCGAAGGTCTGCATTCGCAGTGATGTGGGTGCTATGTGTGGTGAGGATGGTCTGGAACGGAAGGGAATTCAGCGCTTTGAATAGCGTCAATTGCAGCTGAGGATGTAAGTGCGCTTCTGGCTCTTCGAACAGTATGATCTGACCGGCTGATTTTTGCTGGGCGATGCGCTTATGGAAATATTCGATGAGGATCGACACGTAGAGTATGTTATTGAGACCGAGTCCGTTTGACGATGGATCGAAGTTTTGCATCGCTGCATTTGTGAGCAGAATGCGTAAGGCGCGGACAATCGCCTGGAATGACGGTTCAGCAACGCCGAGGCCAATGTCCATGCTGAAGGCTGGCCCGGTCACCTTCTTGAATGAGGCCTCAATCGCCTTTGCGATCACGTCTATCGTTGGTGCGGCTGCGATTTCTTCATTGGCCTGGCGGAGCGCATCGACCAGCTTTTCCTGCTCGGTGGGATCGACTTCCATGGCATCGATCAGCCGTGCTAGAGGAGAGCCTCGGAACTGGCGTAGATCGCTCTCGACATCACGAAGCGCGGGAAGGAACACGACGAGAAAGGATTGGAGATCGGCAAACCGGATTGAGGACCCGACATCTTCATTCCACTGTATCGCAGCGAGATCGTGCGCTGGATCACCGCCGCCAGTAATCTCCCATTGATAGTCGTCGCGTGTGAGGTTGCCCGGCGCAATTTCCCCCGTTTCCAGATCCTCTCGCACCCCGAGCTTGGGGCGGTATCGGTATATCAGCCGCGCGCGACCCGCTCTGAACTGCCACGAGCCAACCAGCGCTTCTTCAT
>Ga0210398_10002064_pt1 | contig 19855 bp, 15 predicted proteins | sample IncBWC4OmetaG_FD_161047 | JGI IMG/M metagenome (GOLD analysis project Ga0210398, IMG submission 161047) | Forest soil microbial communities from Barre Woods Harvard Forest LTER site, Petersham, Massachusetts, United States - Inc-BW-C-4-O | ecosystem: Environmental > Terrestrial > Soil >...
GAAGCTTTACCAAGCCACCGGCTCACCTTCGGCCCCGGCCCGGGACAGCTTTGCGGCCGACGTGATTGCGGGCCTGTCCGCGCGGCACAAACAGTTGCCCCCGAAGTACTTCTACGATGCCACCGGGTCGCGCCTCTTCCGTGAGATTTGCGGTATTGACGAGTACTACGTCACCCGTTCCGAAACGCTCCTGCTCCGCCGTGTTGCGGCAGAGGTGGCAGCAGGTATCCCCAATGGAGCAGCGCTCGTGGAATTCGGCAGCGGAGAAAGCGCCAAGACACGCTTGCTGCTCGATGCAGCACCGCAGCTCTCCACTTACGTGCCGATTGACATCAGCGCGGATGCCCTTTGCGAGGCCGCGGGTAGACTGGCACGGGATTATCCACAACTGAGCATCGCTCCTGTCGTCGCGGACTTTACGGGGCATTTCCGCCTGCCGAGCGCCGCGGACGGATGCGCCAAGGTCGGCTTTTTCCCCGGGTCGACCATAGGCAACTTCGATAGGGATGGCGCGGTGCGATTCCTTCGATCGGTGCGACAGGTGCTCGGGATCCATGCGACTTTATTGGTGGGAGTAGACCTGATCAAGGATCCTTCGACGCTTACCGCGGCCTACGACGATTCCCGCGGCGTGACTGCGCGATTCAACAAGAACCTGCTGACGCGAATCAATCGCGAACTCGGCGGTGATTTCGAGCCGAACGCCTTCGACCACCTGGCATTGTGGAATGCAGAGCACGGCCGCATGGAAATGCACCTGGTCAGCCGCAAGGATCAGATTGTCAACGCAGCAGGCCAGAGCTTCGCGTTCAGAAGGGGGGAAAGCCTGCACACTGAGAACTCGCATAAGTTCACCGTCGATACCTTCTCGCGGCTGGCCGCAGAAGCCGGGTGGTCCGTGAACAAAAGCTGGATCAGCGACGCGCCGCAGGTTGCCTTGTTTCGCCTGGAACCTGCCCCGGGTGAGAACCTGTGATGGCGCGCAGAGACAAGCACAAGCGGGCCCCTGTGGATTTTCTCAGGGAACTTCAAGACGGGCGATCTGACGCCTTTCGGCAAATATTTTCAGGAGTTGATACAGATGAACAGCAAGCCAATCAAGATTCCGGGACCCGATCATCCGATCACCATCACGCCGACGAAGGGCCGCGTCACGGTCGTCGTGAACGGAAAACGCGTCGCTGATACCCGCGAGGCCTTGACCTTGAGGGAAGCGGCCTATCCGCCGGTGCAATACATTCCGCGCAAGGACGTCGACCAAACGCAGCTGCAACGGACGGCGCACCAGACGTATTGTCCCTACAAGGGCGATTGCGCCTATTACAGCATTCCCTCCGGCGGGGAACGCTCGGTCAACGCAGTCTGGACCTACGAGGCTCCTTATGCCTCCGTGTCCACAATCCAGGAATATCTGGCGTTTTACCCGGACCGGGTCGACGCGATCGAAGTCGGCGTCGAAGACTGAGCCCCGAATCCCGAAGCTCTGAGCCGACAGAGTCTGCGGCGTCCTTTCAGCCGACTACGGTTGTCGACAAGTCGACACCCAGCAACTTGGCAAATTCAGTTGCCGGAAGGGGCTTCTGAAAATAGTAGCCTTGTCCTTCGGCGCAGTTCTGGCCTTGGAGGGCTATAAACTGCGCCCGTGTTTCCACACCCTCGGCGATGACTTGAAGATGGAAACTGCGCCCCAGATTGATGACGGCACTCACGATTTTGGCGTCATCGGCATCGGTGCAGAGTCCATGCACAAAAGATCTGTCGATTTTCAGTGCGTCAATCGGAAATCGCCTCAAATAGCTCAAGCTGGAGTATCCCGTTCCGAAGTCATCGAGGGTAAGCTGAATTCCCATATCCTTGAGCTCGCGCAGCACTTCAATCGTGGATTGAGGATCCTGCATGAGGGCGGTCTCGGTCAATTCGAACTCGAGATACGAGGCTTCCAACCCGGTCTCCTCTAAAATGGCGCGGACGTGTTCAACGAATTTTTTCGAGCGCAGCTCCACTGCAGAAATGTTGATGGCAATGGGAATAGGTGCGAGCTTGGCATCGAGCCAAAGCCGTCTTTGCAGGCATGCCTCGCGCAGCACCCACCGGCCAATCGGCACTATGTAGCCGGACTGTTCGGCGATCGGAATGAAGTCCCTGGGCAGAGCCACTTCTCGACCCGGTGGGTGCCATCTAATGAGCGCTTCCGCACCGGTCAGTGTCTCACTCACCAAATCGATTTTTCCCTGGTAATGTAACTCGAATTCGCGCTGGTCCAAGGCGTGGCGGAGACCGCTTTCGAGGGATTGCCGCTCCAGAGCGTGCTCATTCATATTCGGCTTGAAGAACTGGTAGTTGTTGCGTCCGCTATTCTTCGCATTCAACATTGCAATGTCGGCGCTCTTCACGAGCGTCTCGGCATCGGTGCCGTCATCCGGATAGATGCCGATTCCGGCGCTCGCCGTGATTTCCAGATTGTGTTGCTCGAATTGGTGAGGCATTCCGACGACCGTGAGGAGTTTTTGAGCGTTGATTGCAGCTTCTTCGGCGTCGACTACTGAAGATAGCAGGATGACGAATTCATCTCCTCCCTGCCGGCTGACGGTGTCTGAGCTGTGCACACTGGCAACCAACCGGGCGGCGACCGACAGAAGGAGCTTGTCCCCGATCATGTGGCCGAGTGAGTCGTTGACGTGTTTGAAGCGATCTATGTCGAAGCATAGGACCGCCAACTTCTGTTGGTTGGCGTCCGCTGCGACAATTGCGTGCGATAGGCGGTCATTGAGGAGAATGCGGTTTGGCAGGTCGGTCAGGTAGTCGTGCAGCGCCAAGTGCGACATTTTCTTGGATACCGCTTGAGCCTGCGTCACATCGTGAAAAACCATCACGGCGCCGGTTACGCTGCCTCTTCGATCATGGATGGGCGCGGCGGAATCTTCGATCGCGAACTCCGTTCCATCGAGCCGGACCAATTTGCAACCGGCGGCCAGCTTGGTGGGGCGGTTTTCCCGGATGACCACTGTCATGGGATTTGCCACCCGATCGCCGCTTGAAATATCAAGAATCTGAAACACCTCTTCAAACGGTCGGCCGACCGCCTCGTCTGCCGACCAACCGGTCATGTCCCGGGCGATGGGATTGAGAAAAGTCACGTTGCCGGCAATGTCAGTGCTCACCACCGCGTCGCCGATCGAGTTTAAAGTGACCTGCGCGCGTTCCTTTTCTCTGAACAAGGCTTCGACGTTTGAGGTACGCTCGATCATGTTTCGCACGGCCTTCGGCAACAGGTAGCCATCGAGATGGTCGTCAAGCAGGTAGTCTTGAGCGCCTCGCTGCACAGCGAGTCTGGCCGAACCCTCACATGCCGAGGTGCTGAGCACAAGAATGGGAACCTCCGGTGAAGCCAGGAATAACCTGTCGAAGGTTTGGATACCATCGCAATCGGGCAGAAACAGGTTTACCAAGACGGCTGCGATACGTTGGGCGCCGCTTTTGCGTAATCGACGTACTCCGTCGGCGCATCTCTCGACCCATTCAACGGCGAACAGGCCGTCAGCGGCGTTGAGGAGTGAATTTTTCACCCTGTTCGCCTTGGCGGCATCGTCGTGGATAAGCAATACGATTTGTGGCATAGCACCATCCTTGGGCGCACCCCTTAGTAGGGGCGCTTATTGGGATGCCGTCTGTCTGCCAGCACACATACCACCGTCGGCTCAAGTCTCGATGGCCGGCGAGACTGGGATCGTTTTCAAGAACCATCCAATATGCGCTACTATTTAGGAAACAGGTCGATTCAAGACTGACCCGCCTATTCGCGCCGCTGCTCACAACAAAACTACCTAGAGGGATTGGCACATGCGAAAGCTCGGATTATTGGTAACGCTGGCTGTCTCAATCGGCGCTGGAACCAACGCATTTGCGCAATCCGCCGCGCCTGCCGTCGATCCGGCTTGGAAGGCGCCCGAAGTTGTCGAATTTATCGGGGTCAAAAAGGGAGACAAAGTAGCCGACATCGTGGCGGGGCGCCTTACCGCATCACTTGCGCAGGCCGTCGGGCCATCCGGAAAAGTGTACGCCGTTGAAACGGCCGAGGTCGTCAAGGCCCATCCCACAGCATTGGAGCACATGAAAGCGCTGGCGAGTCAGTCGCCCAATGTCATCGTCAGTGCGGAGCCGGTCGCATCGGCGTTGCCGTCGGGACTCGATGCCGTGTTCATTCGACAGAATTATCACGATCTTTACGACAAGTTCATGGGGCCGGCGGATGTACCCGCCTTCAACAAGGCAGTCTTTGCCGCCCTGAAGCCAGGCGGTGTCTATGTCGTGTTGGATCACGCCGCGACAGCGGGCTCAGGGGTCGGCGCAACAGAAACACTGCACCGGATCGATCCGGCAAGAGTGAAGGCGGATGTGCTGGCAGCCGGCTTTAAGCTGGATGCCGAAAGCTCGATTCTTGCAAACAACACCGACGATCACACCAAAAATGTGTTCGATCCGTCTGTCCGCGGTCACACCGACCAGTTCCTGTTTCGCTTTAAGAAGCCGAATTGATGGCCTAGAGGTCTGACTCCGGCAGCGGAGCGCCCGTTGATGCTAGCCTCCGCGCTCGATCAGCGCAATCCGCGAGCTCTCCTGAATGCGGTCGAACAGGACGATGCCGGCGTCGCGCGACAGGTCGAAGTCGTTGATCGCGATGTCTGGCGCGAGATCGGTGATCTGCCGTTCCGCTCCCGTGCGAAGGTCCACGAGCCAGAAGTTCTTGTGCCCCACCTCGCCCCGGAGCAGCACGATCGAGTCAGCGTCCGGGCCAAAGGCTACACGGCGGGCTCCGCGTGTCAGGATCAGCGCCGGGATGGGGTATGGCCTGCCGTCCCGCGCCACCGCCCGAAGGGGAAACGTCGTCCCCACATCGGCACCTGAATAGATCAGGAATTGGCCGTCGGGGGACCAGACAGGATCGATCGAGTACTCGGACACCAGTGAACTCGCCGGGCTGTCATCCAAGAAAATGCTCATCAGGCGCGGTTCGCCATCGCGAAGCACGGCGGATACGATTGAACGCCCGTCGGGCGCCCAGGCCGGGCTGCCGCGCAAATCAAGAGACCGTGTGAGGGCTCGCAGGTCTTTCCCGTCGCTGTCCATCGTGTACAGGATCGTCCGCTCACCATCGGCAACCGTGAACGCAATGTGCCGGCCGTCCCGCGCAAGGGCAGGGGCGCCCACGATGATTGCATGGGCGTCGCTCCACAGTTCGCGGCTCCGGCCGTCTGCCGCCTTCCAGATGCCCTGTCGGCCGGCGCGCGCTGAGACGTAAAGGATGTAGTTAGGTCCCCTGCGGGGCGAGCGCCCCGTCGCCGAGACCAACGAAACAGGTTGAGTCGCGCGCTGACCGCCGCTTACGCCAGGATCGAGGCTGAGCGGCGCGCTCCAGATGCTGGAGGTAGACTCGTCGACGGTTGCTACGAGGCGCGTTCCCCCGGCGCTTGCCGCAAGCGAAGTGTAGCGCTCGAGCCCGAAGCTGATGCGATGGGGCACGCGCTGCTCGACATTCAAGGCGTACAGCCAGGGGCCTGATCCCTCTGGGTCGCTGGCTAGATAGACGAGCATGCGCTCATCGAGCAGTACCGGGTGACTCACCCTCGAGTCGTGGAAAGTGATGCGCTCCAGCCCCGCTCCCGACGGGTGAATGCGCCATATGTCCCAGGCGCCAGGGGGTATGCCGCGTACAAAATAGATGTATGCGTCGTCTTTGGACCACAGCGGAAAGTGACAATGCACACCCGACGGCGCGACATAGATCCGGTGTGCGACACCTCGTGCATCCCGCACGAAGAGCGGATCGCCGGGCGCAGTTGTGTGATACACGATCTGTCTGCCGTCATGGGACCACGCGACTTCTGCTGCGCCAGGGAGAAACCCACGCAACTCACCCCCCGCGGTCGGGGCGGCCATCAGCTTGATATCGTCGGAGTGCGATCCATCGGAGCTGCGCGTCCATACGGTGACGAGTGAGCCATCGGCCGAGAAGCCGAGTGTGCGGATCGAGGGATTGACGAGCTCGATGTGATCGCCATCGGTCAGATTGCGGTAGCTCCCGCTGCCGATCTGGGTGAGCCACGCATCCATGTGGCCGCCGTGGTCTGCGAGGAAGGTTACCCATCGGCCGTCCCGTGATATCTCGGCCGCCTGCTCGATTCCCGGCCAATCCGTAAGACGCGTGAATGTGGCATTGGCGAGCGGATTGCGCCACGTCTCTCTCGCCAGATAGCCGAACCGGAGGCCTGCATAGACGAGCAGCAGCACAGCCGCGATGACTGCGGCCAAACCTAAGGGTCGCCTGATCCGGCGCATGAAGCGGGTTGGTGTGTTATCGCCTGAGTCCGGGAGCTTGCCGCGCCGACTTTCCCACCATGCATCGAGCTCCGAACGGAACGCGTACACCGAACCCTGCTTGTCATGGACATGCCGATGAACCGGCATGCTCTCGCGGCGCTCCCAGCGCTGCACCGTCGTCACGTCACGACTGAAGTGCGCCGCGATCTTCTTCCAGGAGCCCAGCCGGTCCCCCTCCCGGGCCTTCGGCGGCGGGCGCGCACCGTCGGTTCGAGTGTCATTCATGAGAGCCCACCCCGTTTCGAGTCGAGGCCGATCTTGACTGCGCTCGCGTCATTGTAAGCCGGCAGCCGCGAGCAAGGTAAAGCGCGGTATTCGGCCGCACAGCGCGGCATCCCGTCTCTCACCCTTTGACGGCACAAGTCCTCTATCGCATACCTCTTCGCTACGCCGGCGCGTACCAGGATGGCCGGCGCCCGGGGCACAAACAAATAAACGAACTTGGAGATTTCACATGAAAAGCAAAGACTTGAGATGGAAAGCGCGCGACCGGTCGGTCGCGGCATTGATCGCGCCGGCCGTGTTGGCAATGGTTGTCGTCGGACTGCCTCGCGCGCATGCCGCGGAGGGGTCCCGGCTACCGGCGAGCTTCAGCGGCCTGCTCAATGACTACACGCCGGCCGCGCCAATCCTACCGGGCGGGCCAGGCGTGGCCGGCGGCCCGTACGAGATGCATGGCAAGTGGTCGCTCCACTTGAACGAGCAGCGAGGCGGTGCCACTTTCTCGGCGGAGATGACGATGGAAACGGCCGACTTCGCGAATACGGACGCGAACCACGATCCCACAAAGCTCGGTCCTCACACACACCACATCAGCGTAACGGACGGCGTGATCCATAACGACCCGACTGATCCAATCAACTGGAAGACCCAGTGCCCGACATTCAAGCCCCCGGTCTCCGACGGCTTCGTGGTCACCGGGACGGCATACATCACTGGAAATGGGGGCACCCCGCCGTTCGGCAACCCGTCGCCCTTGACGATCTGTATCCTCGGCGGGACGCAGAACCCGAGCATCACGGGTGCCCAGGCATTCGTCGAGTTCTCAAACTTCACGTTGACGTTCGGGATGGGGTCGCGTGCCGGCACTCATTTCGGAACGCAAGCGATCAATGGAGTCGTCGCCAAGTGCGAACGTCCCTGGAGCCGCGAGTCGAGCGACTGCAAAGTCGCGATCGTCGATTGACTGCAATAGGCACGCAGGAGTGCCCGGCCCAGAAAGGCGGATGAGCCGCGCCGGCTTGCGGATCTTGAGGCTAATCGCGCCTCACCCACAGCCGCTTCAATGCGCGGAAGCTCGGTACGGGCCGATACATGAATTCCTGTTCGACCAGGGACAGGTTCGGGAACCGTTGTATCAAGGCGAGGATAGCCTCTTGAGTTTCGACGCGCGCCAGATGCGCTCCCAGACATAGATGCTTGTTGCCGCCGAACGATTGGTGCCGGATGTCTTTTCGGCGAATGTCGAAGCGGTCGGGCTCGGGATTCGCGTTGGGATCGCGATTGGCGCCGGCCAGCGACACGGTGATGCTTTCCCCCTTGCGCATCGGGCACCCGGTGACTGAGATATCCGCGGGTACCACCCGATTCGCCTGGATGACCGAGCTGTCAAACCGGAGGATCTCTTCAACGGCGTTGACGATCAGCTCCGGCTGGGCGCGCAGCGCGGCCAGCTGGTCCGGGTGCTGGAGCAATGCTTTGATGCCGTTCGCGATGAGATCGGTCGTCGTGACATTTCCGGCGACCAGGATCAGGCTGCATTGCGAAACTATTTCCAAGTCGGTCATCCGCTCCTGGCCTTCATTGGCTGCGATCATCGTGCTGATGAGGTCGGTGCCGGGCAGGTGCCTGCGCATCTCGATGACGCGGCTGAGATATTCGGTCAAAGCCTGCTGAGCAAGGGCGCCGCGCGCACTCTGCTCGGCCAGCCTCAGCGGGTTGAAGAGGCCGGCAGTGATGTCCTCCGACCACTTCTTGAAGGTGGTCCGCTGCGCATGTTCGATACCGAGCATTTCGGAGATGATGATGACCGGTAAGGGCGCGGCAAACGACCCGACGGCATCGAAGCGGGCCTCCGTGATGGTAGCTAGCAGCTCTGCGACGTTTTCCCGTATTCTCGGTCGCAACTCTTCCACAGCCTTGGCAGTGAAGGGTTTGCTCACCAGGGAGCGCAATCGCCGGTGGTCGGGGTCATCCATGAAGAGGATGGAGTTGATCGTGATCGACATGCCGGACTCCTTGGCGTTCGATGCAATCCGTCCGGTATAGGACTCAGGCAGAGCCCGGTTGATATCATTGGACAGGTCTTTGTTCCGCAGCAATTCGCGCACGTTGTCAAACCCCGTCGCGAACCAGCGCGAGAGCGCATGGTCGCGGTGGATCGGCTCGGCATCACGGAGTCGCTTCAGGATAGGGTAGGGGTCGCTCAGAAACGCTGCGTCGAACGGCGTCAGTTGCACTCCGGTCGGGATCGGAGCTCCGGCGGCATCCCTGGCCTTCTTGGGTGTTGTCGCGGACATGTTTGGTTCCTTTGGTTGCAGGCATCAGAAGCCATGCACAGCGTAGAGAAGGGGCGTATGCGCGTCGTGATGCCACGACGCCCCTTTTCCATGCTCCCGACGCACTCCTGAGCTGCGCTCGGGCTGCGAAATAGTCAGGCGACTATTCCAATTCTGGGTGGGTGAGGTTCATCATGCGTGAGCACGCAGTTTGGTGCCCTGCCCGGTTGTGGAAGATCATTTGGAGGAGCAGATTGGACGGTTTTCCTTTAACTCTCGGTGCCGATCCCCATGCCGCCATCCGCGAAGAGATACGCAGATTGTGTGCGAGGTTCCCGGGCGCTTACTGGCGCAAGCTCGACCAAGCCCGCGCGTATCCGGACGAATTCGTCCGAGCGCTTGGCGATGGGGGTTGGCTGGCAGCACTAATTCCCGAAAAGTATGGCGGCTCGGGCCTCACCTTATCTGCGGCGACAGCCATTCTCGAAGAAGTGCAGCGAGCGGGTTGTAATGGCGCGGCTTGTCACGCCCAAATGTACGTCATGGGCTCTCTGCTGCGCCATGCCAGCGAGGCGCAAAAAGCCGAATACCTGCCAAAAATTGCCGGTGGCGAGCTGCGCCTGCAAGCCTTTGGCGTAACCGAGCCGGGCAGCGGCACGGATACCGCGTCATTGAAAACGACGGCGCGGCGCGACGGTGATGAATACATCATCAACGGTCAAAAAATCTGGACATCCCGGGTTGAGCATTCTGATTTGATGCTACTGCTCGCACGCACATCGCTTCGTGATGAGCTGAAAAAACGTACCGAGGGTCTTTCAGTTTTTTTGGTTGATATACGTTCGATGAAGGATGCCGGGCTGACAATCCGCCCCGTCCGCACGATGATGAACCATTCAACCACCGAGGTGTTTTTCGACAATATGCGGATCCCCGCGAGTGCGCTGATAGGCGAGGAAGGTAAAGGGTTTGGCTACATTCTCTCCGGCATGAACGCGGAGCGGATACTGATTGCAGCGGAATGTATTGGCGATGCCAAGTGGTTTACCGAGAAATCCGCGAAGTATGCCAATGAGCGCGTGGTTTTCAACCGTCGAATCGGACAAAATCAGGGCATCCAGTTTCCCATCGCCAAAGCCTATGCGCGCATGCGCGCGGCAGAACTCATGATGCACCAAGCAGCAGCCTTGTTTGACGCCGGGAAGAACTGCGGCGCCGAAGCGAATATGGCGAAGATGCTCGGCGCCGAGGCTTCCTGGGAAGCGGCGGAAGCTTGTATCCAGACCCACGGCGGATTTGGTTTCGCAGAAGAATACGATATCGAGCGGAAATTCCGCGAGACGCGCCTGTATCAGGTGGCTCCGATCTCCACCAATATGATCCTTACCTACCTGGCTGAGCATGTACTCGGCATGCCCAGGTCGTATTAGATGAAGTCGCCGCTTGCGGGCCTTGTGGTAATTGCGGTTGAGCAGGCGGTTGCGGCGCCCTTCTGCACGGCGAGGCTCGCCGACGCGGGGGCGCGGGTGATCAAGATTGAACGCCCAAAAGGCGATTTCGCGCGATTCTATGACGACGCGGCCCCCGGCAGCTCGAGCTATTTCGTCTGGTTGAACCGAGGCAAGGAGTCCGTTGTATTGGACCTCACCCAAGATTCCGCACGGCGACAGCTCGGCGCGCTCATCGCGAGCGCCGACGTGTTGGTACAGAACCTCAAACCCGGTGCGATGGAACGGATGGCATTGGGAATCGAAGAACTGCGGAAGCATCATCCTCGGTTGATCTGCTGCTCGATCAGCGGTTATGGCGAAACCGGGCCGCTTTCTTCGCGCAAAGCCTACGATCTATTGGTGCAAGCTGAGTCCGGTCTTGCCTCGATCACCGGTGGTCCAAGCGAGCCGGCGCGGGTGGGCATTTCAGTCGTGGATATTGCAACGGGTGCGACCGCGCACGCCGCCATTTTGGAAGCGCTGATCGCCCGTGGCCAAAGCGGTGATGGCGCCGATCTTCGCCTGTCGATGTTCGACGTGATCGCGGACTGGCTGACGGTGCCGCTGCTGAACATGGAAGCGGGAAAGCCTCCCAAACGCCTTGGGCTTGCGCACCCTTCAATCGCACCTTATGGCGTGTTCGGGACGGCCGACGATCAACAGGTTCTGATATCCATTCAGAGCGAGCGGGAATGGGTTGCATTCTGCATAGATGTTCTGAAGGCCCCCGAGATGGCCGTTGACCCCCGGTTCTCCAGCAACCTTGTGCGAGTAGGGCGCAGGGCTGAAACTGATTCAGCGGTGGCGAAAGTTTTCGAGGCGCTCGCCGCGGACGTGCTGATTGGACGGTTGAATGCCGCGGACATCGCATTTGCCACGATCAATGACATGGCGGCGCTGTCCAAGCACCCGCACTTGCGGCGCATTCAAGTGGCCACCGAAGCTGGATCAGTCGCATTTCCGGCGCCGGCCGTCATTGCGCGCGGTTGGGAGAGACATTATGGCCATGTGCCGGCGCTCGGCCAGGATACCGACAAGGTGCTGCAAGAGCTGGAACTCGGCGAATCGGCGGCGTCATGAGCGGGATCAGCGCAGCGGACATTGGGGAGCTTCACACCTGGATCGGCCGCACGGAAACTGCGAAGGATGAAATTACGCCGCGTCTGGTGCGAGAGCTGAGAGCCACATTGGATCAGGATGCGGTCGAAGCGGCTGCGCCGGTACCGCTGGCAGTGCATTGGTGCCTGGCTCCGCCGGCGGCAAAGGCCTCGATGATTGGACCCGATGGGCATGCGCTGCGGGGCGGTTTTTTACCGCCCGTGCCGTTGCCGCGCCGCATGTGGGCTGGCGGACAGGTGGTGTTTCATGAACGGCTGCATGTCGGTGATAAGGTTGAGCGGCGCTCCCGCATTGTCGACGTGGCTCTTAAGGAGGGACGGTCCGGCGTTTTGTGCTTTGTGTCCGTTAGTCACGAGTATTTCACGGTGCGTGGCCTCGCGGTCGAGGACCGGCAGGATATCGTGTATCGCGAGTTGAGCGCTGCAACGACAAGCATCGCCAAGCCTGGAAATCTGCCCTCGCCTGAGTGGCGGCGCGGTATGCAGGCTGATCCGGTTCTGCTGATGCGCTATTCGGCGCTGACGTTCAATGGCCACCGCATTCATTACGATCGGCCTTATGCAACGAACGTTGAAGGCTACCCCGGCCTGATAGTCCATGGACCGCTTCAGGCGACCTTGCTGATTGAATTCGCGGCTTCCATCAAAGACCATCCGCCCAAACAATTTCTCTATCGCGCAGTTCAGCCTCTGTTCGATTTCACGCCGTTCGAACTGTGCGCGCGGCCCAACAATGGTGGGCTGCATTTGTGGATTCAAACCGTTGAAGGTGTGCAGACAATGGATGCGCAGGCGTCATGGTGAGGCCGCCCCTGGTTACGGCTCTATTTGTACCGGCTGATCGACCGGAGCGATTCTCGAAGGCGCAATCATCGGGCGCGGATGCGATCATCATCGATTTGGAGGATGCTGTGGCACCCGGCGCGAAGGCAACAGCGCGTTCAACATTGTGTTTGCCCGGCGTTCTGCCAACGGGCGGCGACGTGCTTGTGCGCGTGAATGGGCGCCAAACGCCATGGTACGGGGACGATCTTGCTGCGGTTGCGCGGTTGCCAATAGCCGGAGTCGTTCTGCCGAAAACTGAAAGTGCAGAGGATGTGACGGACACGTCAAAGTCCATTCCCGGCGTGCCACTCATTGCGTTGATCGAGACCGCCAGGGGGCTGGCTGCCGTGCGTGAAATCAGTGCGGCATTCGGCGTGATACGGCTGGCGTTCGGTTCGATTGATTTCTGCGTGGATATTGGTGCGGCGCACGGACGCGATGTGCTGTTGGCTGCTCGCTCTGCGATCGTGCTTGCCTCAAGGCTTGGCGAGTTGGAGCCGCCGCTCGATGGAGTAACCACCTCGATCGACGATTCAACGCTGGTCGAAGAAGATGCCCGCTATGCGTATCGACTGGGCTTCGGCGGCAAGCTCTGCGTACATCCGCGCCAGATCATCCCGGTACGGCGCGGGTTCGCATCAACCCCAGAGGAAATCGCTTGGGCAAAACGGATACTCGCGGCCGGCGCCGAAGGGGCGATTTCTGTCGACGGAACGATGGTCGATTCGCCGGTTCGCGCACGGGCCAGGAAAATTCTGGGCCTCGATGCGAAAAATAGTTAGTCACGAATCTTGGAAGCCTGCACGATGCTGACAACGGCGGCGTTGGCCGGTTTTACATCGTGTTTGGAGTTTGCCGATCTGCCGCCGGAGGTGGTAATGCGCACGCGGCTGCTGGTACTTGATTGCGTCGGCAATATGGTGCGGGCGCGTCGAGACTCCGAGAGCACGCCGGCGCTCCTGGCCGCGGTGCGGGCGATCGGCCTCACGAACGGAAATGCCCGCGTTTTTGCGGACTCCGAGAGCTATTCGCCGGCAGGCGCGGTGCTGGTAAATGCCACGCTCGCGCATTCGCTCGATTTTGACGACACGCACGCAGCGGCGATCGTGCATCCCGCCGCATCGGTGATTCCCGCCGCGTTAGCCGCGGCGGAGATGACCGGCGCGTCCGGCGCCGAAACGCTGACCGCGATTGTGGCGGGTTATGAAGTGGCGCTGCGGCTCGCATTGGCATTGCCGGCAGGTGCACACTACGGCCGCGGATTTCATCCTTCTGCAACTTGCGGCGTGTTTGGGGCTGCCGCCTCAGCGGCTCGCGTGTTCAAACTGAATGAGTCGCAGACTGCTTCGGCCTTCGGCATCGCCCTCAGCCAGTCTGCCGGAAGCCTGCAGTTTCTCGCGAATGGCGCTTGGACGAAGCGTTTTCAGGTGGGCTGGGCGGGTATGGGAGGGTTCGTCGCCGCAACCCTGGCCCGGGAAGGCTTCAAAGGCGCGGCGCAGCCGATTGAGGGTGAGTATGGCTTCCTGCGAAGCTACGCGCCGGCGCCGCAACCAGATCGGGTGATGGAGGATATCGGACAGATTTGGGAGCTGATGAAAACCGGCCTGAAACCCTACCCGTCCTGCCGCTGGGGACACGCAGGCATCGATGCTGCGATTGCAATGCGCGCCGAGTGTGGATTGCGAGTGCAGGACATCGACGCCGTCACGCTGGGAATTTCTCATGCCGGAATGTCGCTTGTGGGTGAACCCGCGGATAAGAAAATTCATCCGGCGAACATCGTCGATGCGCAGTTCAGCGGCCCGTTTGTGATCGCGACGGCCCTCGCCACCGGCAGGATGGAGTGGGACAGCTATGGTTTGCTCCAGGATCCCGCGATCCGTGCTTTGATGGCGCGGGTTCGTTGCGAGATGGATCCGGAGATGGAGGCCGAGTTTCCCCTAAATATGTCGGGCAAGCTCACCGTGAGGTCAAAAGGAAAGACGCTCACCAAAACCGTGATCGTGCCGAAAGGGGAGCCGGCGAATTTCCTGAGCAGCGGGGAATTGAGCGCCAAATATTCCAGCTTGGTCGATCCTGTGATCGGTGCGGCAGCGGGTGCCCGATTGGCGGGAGCCATCATGGGCCTCGATGGACTGAAGCATGCGGCGGTACTATTGAATGAAGGGGTGGCCGCTAGACAGGAACAGCCATGATGGGGTGTTACACGGACCCGGGAGAGCGCTACGATCGCCTCCCGTCGTCTGATAACACCGTACGACCATGGATCTGATTGCTGTTCTGCGCACGTTTTTGCGGGTGGCTGATACCGGCTCATTCTCCGCCGTTGCCGCGGAACTCGGTGTCACGCAACCGGCAATCTCAGTCCGTGGGCCGACGCCGAAGCAAGCCGAACCCGCGCTGTGATCGAGTTTCTGACCGAAGTGGTGCGCGCCGATCCTGCCATGAGCAATCTCGATGTCATCGCAAATGAGGCGCAGCAACCCGCAACCTACTGAGTGGCGACGGGTGGTGCAAGCCGACCACCGCCGAAGGAGCTGCTGGCGCGATCGATCTCTCCGAAGAACACCATGATATCGTTAGGATCAGTGCCGGAGCCGTCAAGCGCGTCGACCAAGGCTGCCAGCAGACGCGTCTTTCTGCCGGCGTCAGTCCCGGACGACACCAGAACTTCGATCATCAGCATCTTTTCCGTTCGGGGTTTCGGCAAACCCGGGTAGTTGAGATCGACTTTCAGGTCGGCCTGCTCGAGACAGAAAAAACGCTGGAACATATCGTCCTCGGGATAGCCTGCCTTGACGCTGGCTTCATGTAGGGCACGAGAGATCGCATTTTTTTCCTCAGCGGCTCTGCCCGCTTTCATCGTCACGGTGAACAATGGCATGAGAGTCTCCTGCTGAACGTTATTGTGAGCGCGACCCTAGGTCCAGTTGAGCAACTCCCAGCGGTAGCTGCTTTCATTGACGTCCACCCCCATATCTTCACGGAAGATTCCGGCACTCTCGCGCACCACCCAGCGGCCTATCTCGGGGGCAAACCAAAGGTGTTCCTTGCGTTGACCGGCAACCCGCTCGGATACATTCGTGTATCGGAAGTCGATGAGATTGGAAAAGCGAAGCGTCGTGAACCGACCTGCAGGAACAGTGATCGACTCCCAGCGCTCAGCGTGCATGGTCAATTGCCATGGCATGGTTTCGCTACTGTCTGGAATCTTGTAATAGGTGCTTACGCTCGTCGACCAGCCCGGTCGCAGCTGCGTGGGCCACAGCGCTATCGGCTTCTCGTAGGCCTGCAGTTCACTCCAATGCGGATCAACGAGCACCATGCCCCAGGGCGCCTGTATCTCCCTCGGAACGGCAGCGGCGGGGGTGTCGTGACCCATATATTGCTGCCACCACGTCGCACCCCAGGAAGGATATCTGACGGGGCGCTCTGGGTTTGTTTCGCAATGTGAGTCTATCTGAATGGTTTGACCCACAGCGGTCACGAGGTCGACCTGGGTATCGACGATGGTCCCGGTGAAAAAATCGCGTTTGGCATATCGCCAGGTTTGACCGACGGTGGGCGGTCGGACACTCGCGGCGGCACCGATCGGCGCTTCCGTCCCGCGCGCGACACAGCCTACCGACACCGCGGCTGCGGAAAGCAGAAAGGAGCGTCGCGTGGTTGTCGCCATCAGTTGAACCCTAAGCAGTTCAAAGCGTTTCCATTAGAGCGGCGTTAGACCATCATTAAAACACTCTCATGCGCGCGCCGGTAAACCAGGCAGCCTGCTTTAATCGGAGCGATTGATTAAACGCTATTTGGGCAGCGGCATCGAATGCGCTCGATCGCCCGCGCGCTCACCGTACCAGAGCGTATCGCCGGCAGGTTCGATCGCGGTGGGCGTGGCCAGGCCTTCCTGCAGCACGGTGATTTTGGCGGTGTCGCCGCTGACCGTGACCATATCGATTCTGCCCGCGCCATTTTCGGCGAGAAACAATTTGCCGTTGGCGGCGCGCATGCCGTCCGGCCCCTTGACCGGCCTGTCCATCCAGATGTCCACCGGTTTGCCGGCGTTGCCGCCGGCGTCCATTGGAACCCGATAGAGTTTGTTGAAGATCACGTTGTTCTCATAGAGCGCGTCACCGATGAAAGTGATACCGTCTATGCCATATAGCGTTCGATCATCGCTGAACATCTCCGGCACCGATGCGCCAGGCTTGAGGCGCCAGATCTTCGCCCCGAATGTGTCGCTGATGTACAGCGCCTTGTCCGGCCCGACCACGAAGTCGTTGCATAGATTCTTATCGCCGGGGAGTTCCCAGCGGAACTTGCCGGCGCCGGTCTTGAGATCAAATCCGCGCAGCGCGCTGCGGGGAGGGCTGCCGGGCGGGGTCGTGTAGATTTGGCAGGCCCATAGCGTACCGGTGGGAGCGTCTGCCAGCACGCCGAGGAAAGTGCCGGCACCGTCCGCGCTGACATCGATGAAAACTTCGGCCTTCTCGGAGCCTTTCCTGGCGCGGTAGATTTTCGAGCTTCCCGCGCTGCCCAGGATAAGGTCGCCATTGGGTGCAATCGTGATGCTCTCGGGCTGCGATTTTTCCGGTACCGAGACGGTTATGGCGTTGGCGGCAGGCGCCATGAATGCGTACAAGCTCGCGGCATATATGAATTTGCGGATCACTACGCGTCCTCTGTTGATGTGGTCACTCGACATGGCGTCGAGCTGACCTTCAATTCCCCAACAGCGAGTCTATTGCATCCCGCATCGACGGCGTTTGGGCGTTATTGTCGCGGAGTGTGCAATTTTGCGCGTCTAACGTCGAAGGCGACGCGTTGCGTCTCCCCGCTAGTGTCGGGGCACTACCAACAAGATGATTCTTACGAGCACGAGGCCTGCCGCGACAATAAGATAGCCGCGCAGCACAACGAGCCATGTGCGATCAAGTACCGTCAGCCGTGCCGGCGGCAGCTGGTCAAGCGGGGGCATCCGCCACGTCTTGCGGTCGGCCGCGGTAAAGGGGATCGGTCTTTGAGTCTTGGGGCCTCTCCGTGCATCGATGATGCGCGCGCCCAGGCTCATCAGCAGTGCGAGCGCGCTGCCGCCCACCAAAATGGCGAAAATATGGACGTCCGAGATCGCGGGGAACAGTACGGAAGCGGTTAGGATCACCGACAACATCACCAAGATCGCGATCACGATGCTGGTAAAAATATTGGTTTTCTTGTCGTTGGCCCAGGGTCCCAAGACCGCTTTGTCATTGCACAGCAACAACAGAAATACGGTAGCGCTCGGCAATAAAACGCCGGCGAGCGTCTGGACGGCATTGGTTAGAAGCCCCAAGGGTGCTCCCGGCGTCAGGACGACCGCGGCCGAGATCAGGATGAGAGCAAAGTACACGGCATAAAAGCCCTTCGCATCGCTCATCTTGCGATGCAGGGAATGGCGCATCGAGAGCACATCGCCAATTGCATAGGCGGTCGAAAGCGAAACGGCCGCGGCCCCGATGATGCAAGCATCGATCAGTGCCACCGCAAAGAAGACACCCGCCGTTCGTCCGATGTGGAGCCCAATGCCGGTAGCGACCGCACCCGCATCCTTGAAATGACCATATTCGGGGGTGCCTTTGAAGGCCACCGCGGTGAAAGCCATCATGGCGACCGCGCCCATGATGATGAGTCCGATCCCGAGCCAGAGGTCGATGCGCTCGTACGGAATGAACCGCGGGGTAATGCGCTTATCGATCACGTAGCTTTGCTGAAAGAACAGCTGCCAGGGCGCAACCGTGGTACCGACGATCGCAATGATCAACAGCATCACATCGGCGACGGGCGCGTTCGCCGGAAATCGAGGCACAAAGAGGTCATGCGCCACCTGCGGCACCCGCGGGTGAGACATCAATAACACCGGCACCAGGAGCAAACTCCCGAACACCAGCACCAAGGCGAAGCGCTCGAAACGGCGTAAGTCCCCGGTGCTCACGGAGGCCATGATGACGAGCGCGGAGATTCCGATACCCCAGAATTTGGCGACGCCCAGGTAATCGAATGCAAGGTTCAATCCGATGAACTCCGTGACGATGGTCAGTCCGTTCAAGATGAAAAGGTCAATCACACTGAACGCGCCCCAAAACTTCCCAAAGCGCTCGAGAATCAATCGCGCATGCCCAACGCCCGTGACGGCACCGAGCCGCAGTACCATGTCTTGATTGACATAGAGCACCGGAATCAAAAGCAGCAAGGTCCACACCAAGGTGGTGCCGTAGTTTTGCGCCGCCTGCGTATAGGTCCCAAACGCACCCGCGTCGTTATCCCCCACCATGACGATGACCCCCGGCCCCAAAATCGCGAGCAGCGTCTTCAAGCGGGACCATCTGGTGCGCGGTCCCGTGTCATGCATGAAAATCGTGCCGAAGCCCCCGCGGATGTCGCCGACGTGCTCGGAATCGAGCTGCGCACCGCGCTCACTCGCCGGTTGCACGAGAATCGGCGGACCGGGGAGCGTGGCTTCTTCTGGGCTGAAGGTCATGGCTGTTTTCCTGGATAAAATGGGGTCAGAACTGCGCGTGGACGCGCACGGCGAATATCGATACGGGTCCACGATCGCGGTTGTAGGCCGGATTCTTGACGAATTGATAGTCAAGACTGACGTGCAACTGTTGCAGAATCCCGAGAGAGTAATAGGTCTCAACAATCTGTTCCGGTCCCGGACGGGGTAGCTTACCGTCGCCGATGACAATGCCGAGGCCGCCGGCGTTCAAGTATCGTTCACGCGCCGCCGAGATGCCGTTGAGGATGCCTGCGAGGCCGACCGTGTCGTTCGCGCGAGTCCAACGAGATCCTTTCAGCGAAAGGCCCGCGGAGACCGTCCGGTCGATATCCGTGAACTCGTAGGGTTCGACATTGCCGGATGCCTTTCCCACGCGTGCAAACATGCCCAGATCCTGAGCCAGATCTTGCTCTAGGTTGATGTCGGCTCCGACTCGATCGCGCAACTGACGTGTGGCGGTGATGTCGACCGGATTGCCCGTCGCCTGCGCGATCTGAACGGCCTCATCGAGCAGCCCCAGACGCGCCCGGGTTTCAAAAGCCGTCAGCATCACTTTGCCCGGAAACCCAAGAATCTCATGGCGATGCTCGAGTTCCAGGTCGACCTGGAGCTCGTGTAAACCCGGTTCGAGATGCACGCTGTTCGGTACGTTCGACCCGTCGAATACACCGGCGCGCACGGTCCACGCGCCCTGGTACCACTCGGCCGCGGCGCCCACGGTATAACCCCAGGCGTCGGCCGCATAGTCGAAAGAGCCGGCGTCGATCGCCGCCCAATTCAAAAAATCGCTGCGGGGGTCGTGAGCGTATTGATTGGTGTCAAAGATGTCCGCGACGCTGAACTTGCCGACGGTGAATACCCACCGGTTCGCGCTGCGATCGCCACCGAGTTGATTGAGGTCCGCCGCAACCGCTTCTCGCTCCCCGTCCAGATCGAGCGTTTCGCGCACGAACAGCCGTGGCAGCCGAAAGTACGGCTGATTCTTGCCGACCTTGTACGCCTCACCACTGGGGA
>Ga0210398_10002065_pt1 | contig 19854 bp, 12 predicted proteins | sample IncBWC4OmetaG_FD_161047 | JGI IMG/M metagenome (GOLD analysis project Ga0210398, IMG submission 161047) | Forest soil microbial communities from Barre Woods Harvard Forest LTER site, Petersham, Massachusetts, United States - Inc-BW-C-4-O | ecosystem: Environmental > Terrestrial > Soil >...
TTTGCTCTGTGCGATGAGCCGAGCCGGCTGCGCTCACGTGAGATACATTCTTAATAAATTTGACGTTGAAGCGCTTCAGTGAAGCGAGTAGCGTTAAGGCGAGGGAGAAAGAGGCAAAGGAATCATGCCGATCTCCGGTTCAATTCAACTCCACGTTGGTGGTGTCGCGCCACCGTCCCGAGCGTGTAATAAAAATTTGTACGAAGTCGATTCGATTCGACTTCGTTTCGTGCCGGCGTCTGCGCACGCACGACTCCTAACGTCATCGGCCGAGTCCTATGTGGACACATGCATGCGTCGCGTCGGGCTGTAGGAGATAAGGTGCGCATCGAGAAAGTCGCCGCGCTGGTCAAAGGTCTGTCTCGCGATGCGGATTCTGTGCGCGCGCTGCGAAGCAACCCACCGAAGCTGGTCAAGCAGTACCGCCTTACATCCGCTCACCGCGAGGCTCTCGCCGATGTTGATCGATTCTTCAAGGTCGAGCAGCCCATCGTGCCGACCCCCAGCCCTCCACGAGTTCCCGCCGTCCGGCAGCGGACTCAAGTGCTGCCGCGCGCAGGCACGCTGAGCGCCTCCGCCGACACCGGCACGCTTCTTCCGGGACCGAACACCGGCACCTACACCAACACGGGAACCATCAGCATCACAGCGATGCCACTGCCGCCCGCGCCTCTTCCGGCACCAGCGCCTCGCCCAGTGCCCGTGGCGCCCATGGTCTCACCCGGGCCCGCCGTCCCGTGCCCGATGCCGCCTAGTCCGGCCCCTTACTGCGGATACCCGATCTCGCCGCCTTTCATGCCCTACGCACCGCCGATCGGGCCCGCGCCGTCCGTGTGCCCGTCGCCGGCGCCTCCTGTTCCCGCACCTCTCCCGCAGGCTTGGCCACAGTCCTTGCCGCCGTCATTCGCGAGCGTGCAACGGAGCTGCGGGTGCGAGACCGCGATCGTCGCGATGACCGCCATGGTCAGCGCCACGGCCCAGACTGCTATCACTGCCATCACCGCCATCGCCAGTCGACGATATGGAGGCTAGATCATGAAACGCACGCCACGACAATCCCGTCACACCCATGCCGCTCACCGCGTCTCGGCTACGCGCGCCAGTGCCCGCCGAGCCGCCGTAGTGAGACATGATCCGGAGCTCGACACAGGCTCGTCGACATCATCGAGTAGCTCGACAAATTCGAGCTCGGCCACCCAGTCAGGGTCCAGCTCTGGCACTCAGTCCGGATCCGGATCCGGGTCTGGATCTGGATCGGGATCAGGATCAGGATCCGGCAGCCACTCAGGATCGGGATCGGGCACCAACTCGGGATCCGGCTCCGGTTCGGGCTCTCATTCGGGATCGGGCTCCGGCACGCATTCCGGATCAGGCTCCCACTCCGGAACCCAGCATCCTTCTCCGAGTCCGACCCCGCGACGAGGACCGGCTCCGCACCCGAGCCCCAGCCCGAAGCAGCAGCCGAGTCCGACCCCTCGTGCACAGCCGCATCCGGGACCCGCACCCTCGCCAGTGCCCGGACCGCATGTCGGCCCGAGCCAGCCCGCACCCGGTCCGAGTCCCGCGTCGCCGCTCTCGCCGATACCCTATCCCAGCTATCCGCCCCTGCCAGGACCAAGCCCGTATGCGCCGATGCCGCCCTATTACGGACCCATGGCGCCCATGCCGGTGCAACCCTATGCGCCGTCACCCGCACAGCCCGTCCCCTCACCCACACAGCCGGGGCCTTCGCCGACGTTGCCGGGAATGTCGATGCCGAGCATGGGGGCGCAAGGCGGCGATTGTTGCTGCTGCGCGTCGGTGGTGGGCATGGTATCGCTGGTTTCCACCACGGCGTCGACGGCAATCACTGCCATTACCGCCATTGCCGGCATGAATCGACACTAGCTGATCGACGGCCATGTCCGCCGACATCAGCGTGCTGATACCCGCCCGCAATGAGGGCACGCGGCTGACCGACACGATCGTGGCGATCGCTCAGGCGCGCGCCACCGACGCGCGCCTGGAGTTCGTGATTGCGGACGATCAGTCGGACGAGGACATCCGACAGACTCTGCGTGCGGCGGCGCAGCCGTTGCGTCGGCAAGCGCGCATCGACATCAAGGTGAGCCGGCTGCGACAGCGGCAGGGCGTGCCTCGAGCGCGCAACCATGCCGCCGCGCTGGCCACGGGCGAGATCCTCTTCATCACCGACGCGCACGTGCAGGTCTCCTACGGCTTTGATGCGCTCATTCTCGAGAACGTCAAGCCGAAGCGCATCATCGCCGGCGCGATCACGGAGGCCAACACACCCTTCATCGGTTATGGGTGCAAATTGGTGGTGCCGTTCATGGGGACGTATTGGAATCGAGAGCCGCTTGAGACGCCCGCACCGGTGCAAATTGCCGCTTGCCCGGCGACCGCACTCACGCGAGATCTCTTCAATGAGCTCGGCGGCTATGACCCGGGCATGCTGATTTATGGCGCGGCCGAGCCTGAGTTCAGCGTGCGCGCATGGCTACACGGCGTAGATGTGTGGGTGCACCCGGATTTTCGGGTCGAGCACCGTTTCAAACCCAAGGCCGAGCGCCTGTCCTTCATCGGAGAAGTGCGACCCTACATGGTCCACAACAGTCTGCGCTTCGGTCTGCTGTACCTCAGCGAGGACGGCTGCATGCAATTGTTGCGTTATCAGGCTTTGAAGTTTCCCACGCTCTTCGGCGAGGCCATTCGCATGGTCGAGCAGAGCGATGTCTGGAAGCGTCGCGAATGGCTCGAGCTGCAGCGGCGGCGGCCCTTCGAATGGTTCGTTCAGCATTTCAAACTCAAAGACCAGATCGGCGGAGAGATCCTATGATCAAAGCAAACGGACACATCAACGGTGCCACCGGGCGACGCGCACTCGTGCTGGGCGGTGACGGCTATTGTGGTTGGCCCACGGCCCTGCACTTGGCGGAGCAGGGCTGGACGGTCGGTCTTGTCGACAGCCTAGTACGGCATGAGTGGGATCGGCAGCTGGGCGTCGCGACGCTCACGCCGATTCGACCGCTCTCGGAGCGGCTCGTGGTGTGGGCGCGCGTGGCGGGCGCGCCGATCGCCTCGTTTATCGGCGATATCGCCGATTACGATTTTCTCTCTGCTGTCGTGACGCGATTCGCCCCCGATGCGATCGTGCATTTCGCTCAGCAGCGCTCGGCTCCTTTTTCGATGATCGATCGCGCTCACGCCCTCACGACACAGCTGGAGAATCTCAAGGGCACGCTGAACGTACTATTCGCCATCAAGGAGCATGCTCCCGAGTGTCATCTGGTCAAACTCGGCACCATGGGTGAATACGGTACGCCGAACATCGATATCGAAGAGGGATTCATCGATATCGAGCATAACGGCCGTCGCGACCGGCTGCCCTTTCCCAAGCAACCCGGCTCGTTCTATCACTTGTCGAAGGTCCACGACAGTCACAACATTGCGTTCTGCTGCAAGGTCTGGGGCTTGCGGGCCACGGATCTCAATCAAGGCGTCGTCTACGGCACGATCACCCCGCAGACGACGCGTGATCCGGCGCTGGTGAACCGGTTGGATTACGACGAGATCTTCGGCACCGCGCTCAACCGATTCTGCGTGCAGGCGGCTTGCAACCAGCCGATCACCGTCTATGGGACAGGCGGCCAGACACGCGGCTTTCTGGATATTCGCGACACGGTGCGCTGCGTCGAGCTCGCCTGCCTGCACCCGCCTGCTCACGGCGAGTATCGCGTGTTCAACCAGTTCACCGAGCAGTTTTCCGTGCGCGAACTCGCCGCGCTCACCGCGGCGGCCGCCGCGCGCCTTGGACTTCAGGCGCGCATCGAACACCTGCCCGACCCGCGTGTGGAGGCCGAGCAACATTACTACAACGCGCGCCACATGAAGCTGATCGCTCTCGGGCTCGAGCCGCACCGCCTCGGGGATGGGCTGTTGCAATCCATTCTGTCCATCGCACTTCGCTACCGCGACAGAATGGATCCGGAGACTCTGCGTCCCCGCGTCGATTGGCGTCTTCCTGCCAATTCGCGTGCCTGCCCGACGGAGATCAAGCTAAGCAGGGTCCCGCGCGGGGAAGGTCTGACGGGACGGTCGGCCGATGTCCGTCAGTTTTGAGATCCTGCGCCCCACTGATCTGGTGGCGCTCAGCGTCGAGGCCATCAACCTGCGGCTCGACGTGTCGCGACCGGCGCGGCCGCGCCTCGCCATTGAGGACAAGAAGCGCGCGGCACTGCTGATTTTCACTTTTCCGCCGCAAAGCATCACCGAACAAGCCTTCTACGAAACCGATCCCACGCCGCCTCCGGCGTTCAATCCGCCTCCCGTCCCACCGCCGCAGGCGACCAGTGATCCGCTTCCCGCGCCGGGCGGCGCTGCCTGTCGCATGGCGGGTGACAGCCGACTCGTCTTTCGTTTGCCGAAGGGAATGTCGCAGCTCGACTATTCCATTGCCGCGATTCTCGATTGGTCGCGGCTCGAGCTGGTCATGGCTCCGGTGGCCGCCATCCCGCGCGGCGATCATCCGGCGAAAGCGCCGGCGATCTCCCCGCCGGGCACGCAGGTGACGGCCCTCGAGATACCGTATCGGCTCATCCTGTCGCCCACGGCGCTCGGGGGCGGAGCGAGGCCGGGCTGGCAGCACGCGCAGCAACCCGTCATTCACGCCGGTCGGGCCGAGCTGTGGCATACGCGCCTGGCGCGCTTTCGCCCGGTCCGCGCGGGCGCCGCTCCGTCAGTGACCGAGACCAGCGAAGCAGACCCGCTGCCCGTGCGCGCGATATGGTCGCCCGATTTCGTGACGAACGGCCCGCTTCCGCCGCACGCCGACGATGATCTGCCCTTCAGGTCGGCGATGACGGCGCGCGACCGCGATCAGATCGTCATCCTCACTTCGGGATTTGCGGGCTACGAGCTGGCGTCGACGCGGGGCAACAAGACGTACTCGCCAGTCCCGATCGAGGCCAGCAAACTCTATCTGTCGGCTCTCGGCGGCTGGTTGAGCTCCAACGGTAACTGGCCAGGAGGGGTGTTCTACAATTACCCGCCCTTCATCCTGCCACCTTTCCCGCTGGAGAAAAAAGCAATCCCGCGGGCGCGTGGCCCCCAGGCGCGCGAGGCGATCACCTGGCCGGTTGCACCACTCGATCTCGTGGCTTGGCGTCATGTCGCCACTCAGGGCCGCGACCACTACGTACGCATCGTATATGAAGGGTATCTCTATCCGTTCGGTCATGCCGCTTCCTTGATCAAGGTGACCGAACGGGACGTGAAGTCGCCCGATGGCGTCACGCTGACTTCACCCGTGGCGTACATGCGCCAGCGCATGTTCATCGTCGTCCGAGAGCCCTTGAAGTCGTATGCCGGAGCTCACTACACCCATCACGGTCGTGAGATGCCCTTGCAGACGGTGCGCATCGACACCAAGACCACGCCCGATATCGATCCACCGATGTTCATCGGCGGCGGCGCCTCATTCTGGGTCGATGTCGGCGGCGGAACCTTTGGCTTTAAGCTCACCGCAACGGATCTCGCCGGCTCGCAAATCGACATTCTCGCGCCGCTCATCTTCGTCAGTCTCTCCGAGACCAATCTGAGCCTGCCGAAGTCAGCCTACGCGGCGGATAACAGCCAGCGGCGCTGCGTCGTGCGTGGGCGCAAAGTGGCCTACGCCGACCCGAACGCAGGCGATACCGCGTTCAAGACCGCATCCCTCTATTTCGATAGCGAGATCACCAAACCTGATCCGCCCTGGCCAACCGCTCCCTTCTTGCCGACGCTCGATCTCGCCTCGGTCACGGTGGACTCGGTCTCGCAACTCCTCGGACGTCAGGTGGCGATACTGATCGCCTATTACCCGCCATACCTGCGCAAGGGCATCGACCCGAACGCAGGCGTGATCGTCAACATCGTGGGCGCACCCCCCGGCGTCGCCTTCAGCGCCGACAAGTCGGGGGGCTTTGCGACCCCTAACATCTCGCTCACGGCGCTCTCCGCGCGCAAGGGTTTGGTCTCCGGTCATCCCGATCTCGCCGCCAAGGGCAAGATCAATCCGGCGAAATATTTCGGCGCCGTCGATGCGAAGTTGTTCGGGACTATACCGCTCGGCAGCCTGATCCCCATTGACCCGAAAACCTTGCTCGCCAATGCCAAACTGAACGCGCCCGAGATCCGCAGCCGCCTCTTGCCGAATCCGCAGAATCCGACCTCGGCGGTCACCTACATCAGCTGGGTTCCGCAGATCACCTCATACAGCAAGAAGCCAGTCACCATCGCATTCAGACCCGCGTCGATTTTCACGTTGAATGTCACCATCACTCGGACTCTCGACGGGGCGCCGCCCACCTCGAAGGCCGTCGGAAAACTCACGAACTTCGATCTGACGTTGCTGGGTGTCGTCGGTCTCAGCATGGACTCGATCACCTTTACTTCGCAGAATCACAAGAAGACGATGGTGACGGTCGATCTCGCCGCCTCGAACGCCATCGTGTTCCAGGGGCCCCTGGCATTCATCCAGACGCTTGCCCAGATTTTGCCGCCCGGACTCTTTGGTGGCTCCGGTCCTTCCATCGAGCCCACGTCGACCGAGCTCAAGATCTCATATACTCTCGGCCTCCCGCCGATCACCTGCGGGATGTTCTCGCTGCAGAACATCGCCATCATGACGGGCCTCGATCTGCCGTACGTCGATGGCAAGCCGGGGTTTGAATTTGCCTTCGCCTCGCGCTCATCGCCGTTCCTCGTTACGGTCGAGATCTTCGGCGGCGGCGGCTTCGTTCACGTGGTGCTCGATGCCGACGGGGTCGAGATGGTCGAGGGCTCCATCGAGTTTGGCGGCAACTTCGCCTTCGACATCGGCGTCGCAAGCGGCGGCGTACATGCGATGGCCGGTGTCTATTTTCAGCTCAAGGGATCGTATTCGGATCTTACGGGATTCGTCGACATCGGCGGTGAGGTTTCGGTCCTGGGGATCATCTCCATCTCGATCGATCTTAACTTGAGTCTCAGCTGGCAACACTCCAACTCCGGCAACGTCATCCAGGGGAGGGCGACTCTGTCGATCAGCGTGCACATCATATTCTTCAGCGTTTCGGTATCGGTTTCCGTCGAGAAGAGCTTCAGCGCCGGGGGCGGTGATCCCCAGGTCCGGCAGCTCGTCGACGCGGGCCAATGGGAACGCTATGCCGCGGCGTTCGCCTGAACGGAGCGCAAGTACGATGACCACTCAATCTGTGCTCTTCGTCGTCTTGCCCAACGGGCTGGATGCAAAAGGCGCGCCGCGAGCTTCGCTCTATCTGACACCGCGGCTCGGGGAAGCGCATACGCTTGCCGACTTTCCGGATTTCCTGGATTGGACGGATCTCGTGCAAAGCAAAGGACTCACATTCGAGCTCGCGCAAGGAGCTGCGAAGGCAACGGTCACTGCACCTCGCACGGGTCTGCGGCCCGATCTGTGGCGAGAGATCTTTACACCGCAGACCTATGTCGCTCCGTACCCCAAGCCCAACTTCGACCAGCGTCTGGTGGTCTCCTATCCCGTCGCCACGGCCTATGGTTTCCTTCAATGGGCCTACCAAAAGGCCGCGACATTGACCGGCGTGGAAGACAATGATGACAATCCGTTCTACTCGTTGCTGTCGGAACTGGTATTTCGCCGCGGCGAGCGCTCGACGCTGGATCAGACCTTGAGCGAGCTGCGCGTGTCGCTCTGGAACGCCCAGAACCCGCCGCCGCCGCCGCCCCCGATCAAAGCGCTGACGGCGGCCGCCTCGCTGCCCGCTGAACCGATCGATACGCGCGCCATGATCGAACGCTTTGCGCTCTTTCATCATCTGCCGCCGGCTCCGGGCGCGCGCCCGCTGCCGAAGACACCGGCGGATTTCGCTAAGACACTGGATTTTCATAAGGCCCTCTCTGCGCTGTCTGCCTACCCCGCCCTCATGCGCGCGCTTGGGCTGGTGATCGATGTGACACTGCCGCGCAATTTCGTCGCGCCTTCGCCGGGGTCCTCGACCACGAGCTACCGCACGCTCTCTGTGAGCAAGGTGACGCCGGGCTGGTCCTGGCACGTGAAGACAAGCCTGAGTCGGCCGAGCACAAGCTATGTGAAGGACGCTCAGCAGTTCGATGCAGCCCCGGCGACGGGTCCCGCCGCGGCCGCCAAGGGCAACTTCGAGCCCTCCGACATTGTGGAGGGGTATCTCGCTCTGGCGCCGCACCTCTTCGGGCTCATCGACGTCGATCTCGACGGCGCGCTGCTCAAGGCGATGGGTCTCGCCGACAACATCGCCGCCGTCTCGGACATTTCCCTCGTGGAGCCCATACTGCCGTCGCTGCGCTCCGGCGGCGTGTCGTTGATCGCCAATGGACGTGCGCAGGAGGTGTTGCGATCGATTCGCGACAACACGGCGTTCATGAATGCGGAGGCTTCTGGCGTCTTTCCGCGAGCCCTGACCGCGCGCGACGTGACGCGCGGGTATCGGCTCGACATCTGGTCGACCTTGGACGGAACCTGGCGCTCGCTCCATCGCCGCAACGGCACCTATGCGTTTGGTTCCGACGGCGGCCTCGTCGTTCACGTCGAGGATGAAGAAGGCTTCACCCAGCTCGGCGTCGCGCAGCCCACCGCCGATCCAACGCGCAAAGAGGATAAAATCGCCAAGGCCGCCGGTATTCCGCAGCCGGGCACGGATCTATACGTGCATGAGCGGATCGCGCGCTGGAACGGGTGGAGCTTAAGCGCGCCGCGGCCGGCGACGCCCATCAACCGCTCCGCGAATCCCGCAGTGGCGGCGAACCCCGACCCGACCGCCGACGAGCCGATCACACCCTTCAAGATGAAAGCAAGCTTCAGTGCTTTCCCGGGGTCGCTCCCACGATTGCGCTTCGGCGCCCGCTATCGCCTGCGAGTGCGCGCCGTCGATCTCGGCGGCAACAGCCGTGCGCTCCAGGCGGCGGCTCCGAGTCGCTTCGTCGCACCGCGCGGCGATCCACTGTCTTACTTCCGTTTCGAGCCGCTCAGCCCACCCGTGTTCTTGCTGCGCACTCGACCCGAGCGCGGCGGCTCGTTGCTGCGCATGGTCATTCGCAGCTACAACTCGAGACTTGAGCTCGACTCGGCGCGCACCGAGGAAGTCGATCAGCGGCACCTCGCCCCGCCGAAGGTGGACGTGCTCACCGTCGAGCGGCACGGCCGGTTCGACGATGCACAAGGACACGTGCGGGGTGACAAGGCGACCTACGAGCTTATCATCGCGCGCGACAGCGGCGCCTTTCCGGCGGTGGGGCACACACCCATCGAACCCGCCGCACAAGCCGTGACGCCCTATTTCCCGGATCCGATCGCGCGCGGGGTTGCGTTCGCGAATCTTCCGAACACGCCCGATGACACGACCGGCCTCATCGAGGCGGGCCGGCTGCACTACGAAACTCTTACCGACGTCGAGCCACGCCCCGGGTCGATCACGATGATCGCCTTCAGCGCACCCTGGCCGAACAGTCAGCCCCTGCGTTTGCAACTCGCGGGAAGTGCGGCGGCGCCCGTCTGGAACAACAAGGAACGGGTGCTCACGGTGTTTCTACCGAAGGCCGCGGTCACACAAATTCCGGTGAGTTGCTACCCGGCGCCGGAGGACCTGCCCCTGTTGGGTGTGTGGGATTGGATGCGCGCGTGGTTCGAGGCCCAGGAGAACGTGGCCATGGGCGAGACGGATGCGGGCGCGGAGGTCGTCGAGACGACCAACGCACGGGGCCTGCTGACGCGGCTGGTTCTCGAAGGGGGTCATCCCATGATCTCCCCGCCCCACCTGCTGACTTTGGTGCATGCGGTCCAGCAGCCGCTCGGCGTTCCCGAATGGCTCATGTTGCCGGTGGTTCACGATCCCGCTGCGCCCCTGATCGCCTCCGCACTGCGCAACGGCTTCTCACCAATCACCGCGTGGCGCTCACTTGCTTCCCACCACGCCGTGCTCCTCGGGGGACTGCGGATCAGCGGCGCAAGCAGCAGTCGCGTCGATCTCGAAGCGCGCTGGACCGAATACATCGACGATCTCGATGAGCCGGGACCCACGACCGTAGCGGCCTCCGATCATGTCGAGACCATCGAGCTCAAGACCCTCGAGGGCGGCATGATTCCGGCGGACGGGCTCGCGACCCGCTATGTGGCAAGCTACATTCCACAAATCGATGCGCTCTGGTTTGCGGCAACCTTCGACCAGCTGCAGGGCGTTGCGCCTCCGTTCGAGCTTGCGGCACCGCTTCATCACTTCGATGACACCAAACACCGTCGCGTGCGCTACACGGCAATCGCCACTTCGCGCTTCGTCGAGTATTTCCCGCAGGACGGCCTCGAGTTCACCCGGACGAGCGACGCGCTCGGCGTCGATGTCCCGAGCTCCGCCCGCCCGGTTGCGCCGGATACCCTGTATGTGGTTCCCACCTTCGGCTGGGAGCGCCAGGAGTCCACCAATGTCAAGACCGAGTATCGTGAAGGCAATGGCCTTCGCGTCTATCTCAATCGTCCCTGGTATTCCTCCGGGGTGGGTGAGCTGCTCGGTGTCGTGCTTTGGCCGCAAAGCGCCCCGAATCCTCCGGACGATGCGCAGCGCGACCAATACAAAACACTCTTTACCCAGTGGGGGCTCGATCCAATCTGGGCCGGCGGTGCGCTCGAGGCGGTGCCGAGTGTCGGGGACTTCAATCTCGGGACCGCGGATCCGAATCTCATCACCGTGGGTCAGAATCTCACCCTCGAGGGAAGCAGCCTGACGGTGGACGTCGCCGGTTATCCGGTGAGCTACGACGAGAATCGGCGCCTGTGGTATTGCGATATCGAGCTTGCCGTCCCCTCGGCGTACGCTCCGTTCATCCGCCTTGCCCTCGCGCGCTATCAGCCCCGATCGATCGCCGGTACCGAGCTTTCCCAGGTGGTGCTCACCGACTACGCGCAACTCGCCCCCGATCGATCCGCAGCCTTGAGCCTCAATCCGGCCAACCCGAAAGTCGGACGACTCTGGGTCGGCGGTCTCGCAGCGACCGGTCCCACGCGCTCAGTGATCACGGTCGAGGTGGAGCGTAAGGACTCGACGATGCAGAGCGATCTAGGCTGGAAGACGGCTGCGGCCGCCGAGGTTCGAGTGCTCACGAACAGTCCCGCGCCGAGCGACCCTGAATCGGTGCTGTGGGAAGGCTCCATCGTTTTTTCGAGCGTGCCGCCCCCGGGCCGATTCCGGGTGGTGGTACGTGAGTTCGAGATCTATCCGATCGACCCCGTGCCGAGCGACATCATAGATCCGCCCACGTACGCCGAGCGCCTGGTCTACGCCTCCATCATCCTTTGGGACTTCTGAAGTGTCCGAGGATCCGCGCCTTACCCCCGTCGTTCTCTTCGAGGAGTTTCTCGCTCCGGCGGAGCTCGGCTGGTTGCAAGCCTACGTCGCGGCGCGGCAATCGGATTTTGTACCGAGCGAGGTGATCGGCGCCGATCGCGCGGGGGGCGCCGATTTGCGTTATCGACGCTCGCGCGTGCTCTACGATGTCGATGGCTTTCATGATTTGCTCGGCCGCCGAATCCTCGGCACACTGCCGATTCTCTTGTTTCGCCTCGGCATCGCCCCGTTCCAGGTCACGGCCCTGGAGATCCAGCTCACCGCCAGCAGCAACGGCGAATTCTTCCGCGCACACACCGACAGCGATAACGGGCCGGTCAGGGGCCGCACCATCACCTTCGTCTACTTTTGTCATCGAGAGCCGCGTGCATTCTCAGGCGGGGCGCTGCGCATTTACGGCCGCGATCCAGCCACCGGTCGGGACTTGATCGATGTGGGACACGAGATCGAGCCGACACAGAACAGCGTCGTGTTCTTTCCGAGCGATCGACTGCACGAGATTACTCCCGTCGGGTCGCGAAGCGGCGCACTGCTCGACAGTCGCATGACGCTCAACGGCTGGTTGCATCGATGACCCCGCAGTTCTTTCCTCGAGACCGCTATTACTGCCTGCTGGACGAGCAGCCCGATCACCTCGTCCCCGCGCGACTGCTGCAACCCCGCGAAGGCTATGGGACGCTGATCATCAATCCGTTGTGCTGGTTCGGGTGGCACGGCTCGCCGCCCGCCGACATGGCGCGGCGCATGGTAGCGCTCGACGGGCTGTATCTCACGCCCTGGATGGTATGGGTCGATGACCCGGCGACCCGCTCACTCAGTCCCTTCTGGCTTGGGCCTGAGCTCGCGCACGTGCTCGTGAACCGGTGGCCGGGAGAGGCGCTCGGCGTGAATCTGCCCGAGCATCTGCTGAACCTTTTATGGAATGCGGAAATCGTCGTGACGCCTGACCATGTGCCGCGGCGCCGCCATGAATGGACGGCGCGCTCGCGTCACTATGCCGCATTGTTTCCGCGCGGCTACGTCGCGCTCGATCGACTTATCCACCCGTTTCATCTCGGCGCGCTGCGCCGTTATTTCCGCCATCAGATGCGCCACGAACGCTATCCGCTCGGCGATGGACAGGCGCCGGGGCGCTGCATCGCCCACGATGAACCGGTGGCGAGATTCTTCCATCGGCAACTCACGCAGACGGTCAGCGATGCCACCGCGACGCTCATCGATCCCTCCTACAGCTACGTCACGCTGTATCAACCGGGAGCGGACCTGCCGCCGCATACCGATCGGGAACAGTGCGAGTACACCCTAAGCCTGAGTTTCGACTCGACTCCCGAGCCCGAGGCGCAGGTCCCGTGGCCCCTCGGGCTCATGACGGCCGAAGGGGCGTTAGGCGTCTGGCAATTTCTTGGGGACGGTCTTCTTTTCCGCGGGCGCTATCTCAACCACTGGCGCTCGCGCATCCCCGACGGCCATACCGCCTCCTCGATCCTGTTCCATTATGTGGATCTAGGCTTTCCCGGCTCAAGGTCATGAGGGTCATCTACTACTCGCTTGCAGCCTTGGGCAACCGCGCCTGCGAGCGGCAGTGGATTCAGAGCATTCGGAGCCTGCGGCGCCACAACGCGGAGATCCCGGTTTACCTGATCCTTTATGGCGTACCCCTTGCGGAGACGCGCTGGGAGGCGAGCCGCTGGGGGGTACGGGTCATCGATGGGGGCGCCTATCGCCACGGGTTCAGCCGCCTGCCGCCCGCATGGGCCGAGGTTCTCGAGCACAACGTCACGCTGCACAAGGTGCTGTCGCTGCGACACTTCGTGATGCCTGATATCGATCAGGTGTTGTACCTCGATTGCGATACATTCTTCTTCGGCGATGTCGAGAGCCTGTTCGATCTTTACTGCGGACGCCATTTCACGGCACGCGAAGAGCCGGGCTCGCGCCGCTCGCATGAGGGCTATGACGCCGGCTATATCGATGAGGACGCGCTCGAGCGTCTCGCCCGCGGCGAAGGACTCGCGCCGATCCCTCCTTACAATAGCGGCGTCTTTCTGATGAACGGCGGTTTGTGGGAGCACCTGCGAGCGCTCGCCGATCACTTTCTGGTGTGCGTGTGGCGCTTGATGGTGGGGTTGAGATTTGCCTCGCCCCTCGGGGCGTCGCCGGATAATGTCGTCGCGACTTTGATCGAGCGCAGCGCGACGGCGGCGGATCAGCGGCACTGTTTCACTTACCCTTCGAGCAACGCGTGGATCGTCGAGGAGATTGCGCTCTGGCTCACGCTGGGACGCATTGCCGGCCTCACGCACGAGGTGTTCCAGCGCGCCCATGTGCTGCAAAACGGGGAGACCCTGCGGATCGGCCGCGGACGCCCGCATCCGGTCGTTGCGCACTATTTCAGCACCTTCGAGCAACAATTCTTCGCTCACCTGTCGGCTCTCTGAGCCGCGGAGGAAATTCGCTCATGGCCTACACCGTCACCGAAACCACACTGGCACCCGTTGCCGATATTCATAGCGGCACAGGGACGCATCGGGCCACCAACTGGGTGGTCAATCCCAGCTCCGTCCCGGGCTCGACGGCCATGACTTTCGCGGGCCTCGATGAGCAGGTGACCACCAAGCTTTTCGCCATCGCCGCCGCCGTCGTCCCCAACTGGTTCGGCGTCGCACTTCCTGCCGGGCTCAGTGACTTCAGTCGGCCGCACATCTTTTTCCACCCTACGCCCGGGCAGGCCGGGTATCTCGACGGCGACTATGCGAACAAGACGGGAAAGTGGCCCGAACTTTTCTACTACATGGAGCGGCTCGGCTACCAGCTCGACGGCGCCCGTCGCAACCAGGTGCTGATCATGCCCTTCATGACGGAGCAGGCCAAGAGTGGGGGAGTGCTGCCCGCCAACTGGCATAGCATCGTGACTCAGATTCTACGGCGGGTGCGCGCCGATATTGCGCCCCGTGTGAGCTCGCCGATCTCCATCAAGCAACTCGTGGTGTCGAGCTTCAGCGCCGGGATCATCTATTCCGATTCGTTCCGGCGCACGGGAACCAACATCAACAGCGTGCTGGCGGAGGTCTGGGATTTTGATGGGCGATATTCCTCCTATCGCGCCATCAGCCAGTCCCTGCACAGCACCGCGGGCGTGAAGGCGATCAAATACGATCAGGTCCCCTCCAGCGATCCCGACGCCTATCACGTCCCGCTCGCACGCTGGAGCACGCTCGTGAACCCGCCGACCTCCAGCAACGAGGTGCACGGGCTGATTCGCGATTTCATGTTTCTGGACGCCGCGTCGGTGACCGGTGTCGGCAGTGTGATCGATTCGGAAACGGCGACGAGCGCAGACACCGGCACGGCGACGCACTCGGCGAGCGGAACTCACACCACGACTCTTACGGCGACCGCGAGTCACTCGGGGACTGGGACTCATTCGGCGACCGCGACTCACTCGGGGACCGCCACTCACTCCGGGACCGCCACTCACTCCGGGACCGCGACCTTCCCAAAGATGCCCCCAAGCCCATCGCTTGCTCCCCAACCCGCAGCATATCCATTGCCCGGAGCACCCGTCGCTTCACCTTCCACGCTGGCGGCACTCCCGGGCCGAGTGAGTCCGATGTCATTCGGGCAGTCCCTCTCGATGCCTGTTGCGCCCTCCGGAAGTTGCTGCGCGACGACGATCACAGGGCTCGTCGCTGCCGCCGCTACTACGGCGCAGACCGCCCAGACCGCCATCACCGCGATTGCTGGCGAAGAGGGAACTTGCAAGCAAGGTTGAGACGACGTGCGTGTGTCCATTTTCTGTCACCCCGCCGCTACCGAGCCATGGTCTTCGCAATCGCTCGCGAGCGGGATCGGGGGCAGTGAAGAGGCGGTCATTCACATGGCGGCGGGTTTGACCCTGCACGGGCACGAGGTCACGGTGTTTAACGCGCATCAGGGTCCGACACGCTACCTCCAGGGCGTTGCGTGGAGCAGCTATGATAGGCGCCCGGCGAGGAGGGCCGATATCGGTATCGTATGGAGGCGGTCACGGCGCGTCGATCTTCTGGCGGGGGCAGCCGCGCGCTTTTATCTCTGGCTCCATGACTTCATTCCGGAATCGCACGTGTTGCCTCGCCTAGGTGAATTTCACAAGGTGATGGTGCTGTCGCGATTTCACCGGCAGCGATATCCCTCTATACCTTCGCACAGGATTCTGCTGACCGCGAACGGCGTGGCGACGGGCGACTTTTTCGAAGCAGGATTTCGCGACCCACACCTGATCGTCTATGGGTCTTGCTACGACCGAGGTTTGCGCATCTTGCTGACCCACTGGCGCGCGATTCGTGCCGCGGTCCCGACCGCAAAACTTCGAGTGTTTTATGGCTGGCAGACCCTGGAGAAGAACGATCCCGAGGGTTGTCGCCGATTGCGCGCGAGGCTCGAGCCGTTGATGGCTCAGGAGGGAATCACTCACCTTGGGCGACTCGGGCATCAAGCGGTCGTACGAGAGTACTCGACCGCGGGAATCTGGGCATATCCGAGCGTTTATCCCGAAACGAGCTGTATTTCCGCGATGAAGGCGCAGGCGGGCGGGGCAATCCCGGTGGTTATCAGCAGTGGCGCGTTGCGAGAGACAGTCAACTTCGGCTTCAAGACCATGCGCGGACGTACCGACTTCGCTCAACTCGCCATGCCCCAGCGGATCATCGAGGAGTGGCTGGCCGGACTCATCGACCTGATGCGAAGCCCCGAACGGCAGGCACGCATCCGCCGGGAAATGACACCAACCAGCCGACACCGCTTCGACTGGGCGCGCGTGGTCGAACAATGGGATCGCGAATTTCGGGACTGCTGCTGACACGCTTGCACGATGAACAGCGGCATGGAGAGGCAGATGGCTTTATCGCAAAGCAATATCACTGCTAACACCCCCATGGGTGCCACGCTGGTTGCGGGCGGAGCCACGTTCAAGGTGTGGGCGCCCTTAGCTCAGGCGGTCTATCTGAACGGCCTGTTGGGTGGCGCGGCGAACTGGAGTACGAACACCAATCCGGACCTTCTGTTGATCCAAGACGCGACCGGTTACTGGACGGGATTTCTGGCGGGCGTACAGGACGGAGATCTCTATAAGTATTACGTCGAGGGGCCGCCCAGCGGCAGCGTCGGCTACAAACGGGATCCTTACGCGCGCGAATTGACTGCGAGCACGACCTTTCCGTTCGGCGTCAATTGCATCGTGCGATCTCCTAACTCTTATCCGTGGCACGACCAAGGCTTCGTGACTCCGGACTATTCGAATCTGATCATCTATCAACTGCACGTCGGCGTTTTCGCCCCGGCGGTCTTTCCCAGTTGCGGTACTTTTCTTGATGTAATAGTGAAAATCCCTTACCTCGTCCCGCTCGGTATCAACTTACTCCAGCCTCTCCCGATCTCCGAGTGCAAGGAAACGTTCGACGAGGGATATGATGGCGCCGACCCGTTCTCGCCTGATTCGCTCTGTACGGTCTACGACCCTGCCGCTCTTGGAAGCTACCTGACGAGCATCAACGGCCTGCTCGCGGCCAAGGGTTGCGCTCCTCTGACCTTGGGCCAGATCACCGGTGGTCCCAATCAGCTGAAAGCCATGGTGGACCTCTGCCATCTCTATGGCATCGCGGTGGCGTTTGATGTGGTCTACAACCACGCGGGCGGATTCGAGGGCGACGATGAGAGCATTTACTTTTGGGACCGCGAGGGCGTCCCGGGCCAGGTGTCCAATAACGAGAGTCTTTTTTTCACCGATGTGGGCGTCGTCGGCGGCTTATCGTTCGCGCTCTGGAAACAGAACGTCTGCCAGTTTCTGATCGATAACGCGTCGTTTTTCATCAATGAGTTTCATGTGGACGCGTTTCGTTATGACGAGATCAGTCTGCTCCTCGGAGCCAACCAGCCGAGCGGCTGGACGTTTTGCCAGAGCCTCACCAATACACTGCGCTATATCAAAGATCGTCTGCTGCAAAATGCGGAGTACTGGCCGGGTGAATTCAGCGCGTCCGTTCCCTCCATCGTTCAACCTGCCAATCAAGGGGGTACGGGCTTCGACACGGTCCAGCACGATGCGCTGCGAATCGCGATTCGCGGTGCCATTCAATCCGCTTCCTACGGCGGATCGAGCGCGGTGGACATGGACGCCATCCTCGGCAGTCTCTACCCGCCGGGATTGCCTCAAGCCTGGAATGCAGTGCCCTGTGTTGAAAATCATGACATCGTTTACCGAGGGCGCGATGTGCGGATCCCCGTGCTCGCGGATGGCTCCAACGCGCAATCGTTCTACGCGCGGAGTCGCAGCAAGGTGGCCACGGGTCTCTTGCTCGCGGCGCCCGGAATTCCGCAGCTGTTCATGGGTCAGGAATTTCTGGAGAACCGTCAGTGGTACGACGATCCCACGGTCCAAGGCAATCTCCTCGAGTGGGTGGCACTGGAATCCGGCAATAAGGCCATGGCGGATCAATTGCGATTTACCCAGGATTTCGTCAGCCTGCGCTGGAACGAACCCGCCTTGCGCGGACAATCCATCCACCCTTATTACTCGAACAATAGCGACCGTGTCCTCGCGTTCCATCGGTGGATCGAGGGGCAGGGACTCGACGTCGTCGTCGTGGCGAGCCTCAATGACAATCCATTTTTTGGCTACCAGTTGGGCTTCCCGCAGTATGGTCGTTGGGCAGAGCTCTTCAATAGCGACGTTTATGACAATTGGGTCAACCCGCTCGCTGTCGGGAATAACGGAGCCATTTATGCGGGCGGGGGTCCGATGCATGATCTGCCGTATTCCGCGTCGATCACGATCCCGCCGCGCGCGATTCTGGTGTTTGGAACTGGCTAACCGCCGACCCTGGCGCCGACGGGGTCGCAACTGTGGGCGGGAGAAATGTGGGGGCTCGGTAGCGTGGGCACCCACTTAAATCGGTAGTGTGGCGCAACTATCGGCACGATTATCCAAGACGATCGGCGCGGCGCCTGTATCCTCCAGGCCTCGGCGGTGACCTTGCTGTAAAAAACCCTAATGCCGACACTTCATCGCAAACGTAGCAGGAGGCTCTCCCATCATGCCTAGCGTGGCCGATCGACTTGTTGAAGTCTTGAGCGCCGCCGGCGTAGCCCGTGTATACGGGCTGGTCGGAGACTCCTTGAACGGCATAACTGATTCGCTGCGCAAGCACAGCGAAATCAAATGGATGCCCGTGCGTCACGAGGAGGTCGCCGCGTTTGCCGCCGGGGCGGATGCCGAGCTCACCGGCAACCTCGCGGTCTGCGCAGGCAGTTGCGGGCCCGGGAATCTCCACCTCATTAACGGCCTTTTCAACTGTCATCGCAACCGGGTTCCGGTGCTCGCAATCGCCGCCCACATACCGAGCGAAGAGATCGGATCGAAATATTTTCAGGAGACTCATCCGCAGAGTCTGTTCAAAGAATGCAGCCATTATGTGGAACTCGTCTCCAACCCCGCGCACGTTCCGCGTATTGTCGAGACGGCCATTCGCGAAGCGGTCACCAAGCGCGGCGTGGCCGTCATCGTCATATCCGGCGACACCGCACTGCACGAAGCTGGGCCACAATCTCCATCCGCGAGTCTCATCCCGCGACTTCCCACCATCGTGCCGTGCGCGTCCGACGTGAACGCGCTCGCGGAATTTCTGAATTCGGGAGACAGAATAACCCTATTTTGCGGCGCCGGATGTGCCGGCGCCCACGACTCGGTTGTCGCTCTCGCCTCAAAACTCAAAGCGCCGATCGTCCACGCGCTTCGCGGAAAGGAGCATGTCGAGTGGGAGAATCCGTTCGATGTCGGGATGACCGGCCTGATCGGTTTCTCGTCCGGCTATTACGCGATGCTCGCCTGTGACCGATTGCTGTTGCTCGGCACAGATTTCCCGTACCGGCAATTTTATCCAAAAGAAGCCCGCATTGCTCAGGTGGATATCCGCGGCGAAAACCTGGGCAACCGGTGCCGGCTTGATTTGGGGATCATTGGTGACGTGAGAGAAACGGTTCCTCGTCTGCTGGAGAAGCTCAAGGAGAAGACTGACAGTAAACACCTGCAAACGGCTCTCGCACATTATAAGAAAGCACGGTCGGAGCTCGACTCATTGGCGGTCGCAACGCCCGGGCGCCGCCCGATTCACCCTCAGACCGTGACCAGAGTTATCAGCGAAGTAGCCAGCGAGGATGCCATCATCACCTGCGACGTGGGAGAACCGACCGTCTGGGCCGCGCGCTATCTTCACATGAACGGCAAGCGCCGGCTCATTGGTTCCTTCCTGCACGGATCGATGGCGAACGCCATGCCGCAAGCTATCGGCGCCCAACTCTCAAGTCCCGGACGTCAAGTCATATCGATGTCGGGTGACGGCGGCTTTGCGATGCTGATGGGCGATGTGCTGACGCTGCGGCAACTTAAATTGCCCGTAAAAGTCGTGATCTTTAACAACGGCTTGCTCGGATT
>Ga0210398_10002067_pt1 | contig 19846 bp, 15 predicted proteins | sample IncBWC4OmetaG_FD_161047 | JGI IMG/M metagenome (GOLD analysis project Ga0210398, IMG submission 161047) | Forest soil microbial communities from Barre Woods Harvard Forest LTER site, Petersham, Massachusetts, United States - Inc-BW-C-4-O | ecosystem: Environmental > Terrestrial > Soil >...
TGGGCTGGCGGTCGACCGGTAAGCCGATGAGTCAGCTGTTGGTCGAGAACGGCCTTCCGGCGATCCCACAGGGCAACGACTCGGTGTCGATGGCCGACACGATCTACTACACCTCGATCAAGTGACCGCTGCAGCTGAGCGTCGCGGTTTCAACGACGCCGTCACGCGGTTCTGGGGATGGGCGGCACCGGCCTACAACCTGCCGGTTTTGCAGCAGTGGGTATACCGGCCAGCGCACGACGAAGTGATAGCGCAGCTACGCGCGCACTCCTCCGCGCGCGTAGCTGACATCGCTTGCGGCACAGGGATTCTGGCTGATCGGATCGAACGCGATCTGCATCCTGCGGAAGTCTATGGCGTGGACATGTCAGAAGGCATGCTCAACCAGGCCCGCGCCCGTTCGGCCGGTGTGCATTGGCTGCGCGGTCCCGCGGAGCAACTTCCGTTTGACGACGCGGCACTGGACGCCGTCGTGACGACGTCGGCGTTTCACTTCTTTGATCAACCCGCGGCGCTACGCGAGTTCCACCGGGTGCTGTCACCCGGGGGGCTGGTAGCGGTCTCGACTCTCAGTGCGCGGCAACACCTTCTGCAGGGCCCGTCGAACAGCAGATGGAAACTGGCACATCACCCGTCGCCAGCCGAGATGCGGCGGTTGTTCGAGGGCGCGGGCTTCACCGTCGACGAGCAACACCGGGTCCGCCGGCCACCGCTAACCCGGGCCATCTCCGATCTGGTCACGATCGGCATCAAGAGCTGACGCCGTCCGGTGTGCTTGCAGGGCCTCACCGAGGGTCCAGATCGCCACACCCATCAGGACAACGTCTTTGAGCAGGAACTGGCCAGGTAGCGCGGACAGCACCGGAATGGGCCCAACGAAACGGGTCGCCACGCCGGGTGTGGTGAACAGGAAGCTCAGCGTCCCACAGAACAGGACGATCGCCATCGCGCTGCCGATCGCCGATAACCGCGCCGAAAACGGGCGCAGGGAAATCAGTATCGCGGCAACGATTTCCAGCGTTCCCAAACCACGCGCCACGGTGCTGGCGCTGAACACGTCATAGACCCAACTCATCAACGGGCTGTGTTCGATCAGGACCCGGGCTTCCATCTTGATGTACTTGCCGAAACCAATCCACGCCAGCGTCAGCGCCAATCCGTACCGGCTGACCACCTGCCCTATGAAACTCAGCCACGCCGGCCACCGATCAGTAGGCCTCGTCGTAGTCGTCGCCAAATCGCTCCTCCGTTCGGATGTGCGACACCGCCTCCGTCCGGACGACGGCCCTCGCCTCGGTTCGGTTCAAACGCGGCGACTCGCGAGCTCAGCCGCCGGCTCGTCCCAGCGGTCGAGGTTCACCACCTCGGCCAGCGGTCGGCGACGCACCGGGCCATGTTTGCCTTTGGGCCAGCCCACCACGACATGTCCGGCGACCATCCAGTCGTCGGGCACGCCGACGGCGTCCCGCAGCAGCTGCTCGCCACCATAGGCACCCCAACTCGTCAGGCACGCGCCCAGACCCTGGGCGCGAGCGGCCAACAAAAAATTCTGCATCGCCGGGAAGATCGACCCGCCGAGGAGCAGCTCAGAAGCCGTCGGAAAACGCTTCTGCGCGAACAGCACCGAGCTGAATTCACCGGCCCGGTCGTGCAGCTCATAGGTCGCGCGGTTGGTACGGGCCCGTCGGCTGTCGTCGTCGCCGGCCGGCCGACTCATCCCGTAGACCGGCTCGATTACCTCCAGGGCGCGGGCCGCCGCCTTGGCCACCACAGCCCGCTGCTCAGCTGACCGCAACACGACGAAACGCCAGGCCTGCGCGTTGGCCCCGGACGGCGCCCACATCGCCGCTTGCAGACACCGCGTCAGCGTGGCGTCGTCGACCGGCTGGTCGGTGAAACGTCGGATCGTCCGCGCGGTCGACAACACCTCCCAGACGTCACTGGTTGGTCCCGGCATGCCGGCTCCCTTCTGGTCTGGCTCCCGAGGGAAAACCTACTGGGCGACGGCTGAATGCCTTATCCGGTCAGTGCGCACACCCGCCGGACGGTAGCACCGTCACCACCGGCCACAACGCCATCGCTTCAGCCCATGCCACAAGCGGGTAACTGCTGTCGGCCGGCAAGTGCAACTGCTGTTCCAGCTGTTCTTCCGTGCGCTGCACGGCGTCGGAATGGCAATACACCCACACCATCCCGACGGCCAGGTACGCCCCGCCGAGCCACACCGCTATCGCGGTCAGCCCGCCGACGCTCACCCGAGAGCTCAGCGCCCGCCGCAGCACACTCAACACCGCCCCACCCGACCTTCAGCTCAGGCAGACGTTGGCAAGCAGCAGCGCCGGCCACAACACGATTGACCCGATCACCGAGACCAGCAGGTCCAGGCCGCCCATCCGCTGGAAAGGTTCGGCGTGGGTGGTCGACCAGACCACACCGACGATGAGATAGGGCCCGGCAAGCAGTAACCCGATGCCGATCCACTCGGCGACGCTCAGCTCAAAGTCCATCAACCGGCTCAACGTGGTGAGCATGATCCTGCCTTCCGCCTCCCGACGGCGATGATGTTAATCGCGATTCCGGGGCGGCGGGCCACGTTCCCCGATGTCAGGTTTGCGGTGGACGTGGGTCGTTGGGATCGGTCGGGTCAGGGTCACCGAACCATCGCGACGGCGCGTGCTCGCCGTATTGGTCGTGCCAGTCCCACCATTCGTAGGGCGGACTCTGCGGATAGCCCTCCGGCGAGTCCTCCCAGGTCTCCTGGCGGCCGAGCGCCGTCATGTCCAAAAAGCTCCAGGTGTTGCCCAGCACCTCGTCGCCGCGGTTGTTGATGAAGTAGGTGCGAAACACCCGGTCGCCGTCATGGATGAACACATTGGTGCCGTGCCAATCGTCCACGCCGAAGTCGGCGTCGAAGCTGTCGGTGATCGTGTACCACGGTATCTGCCAGCCCATCCGCGCCTTGAGCCGCTGGATGCCTGGCTGCGGCGCGCGCGAGGCGAACACCAGCGTGGTGTCGCGGGCGTTCAGGTGGGCCAGGTTGCCGATGTGGTCGGCGATCATCGAACAGCCGCGGCAGCCGTGATCGGGCCAGCCGTCTATATCGGGTCCGACGAAGGCGCGATAGACGATCAGCTGACGCCGACCCTGAAAGAGGCCGAGCAGGCTGACCTTGCCCTCGGGTCCCTCGAACTCGTACTCCTTATCCACCGCCAGCCAGGGCATCCGCCGTCGCTCAGCCGCCAGGGCGTCATGCGCGCGCATCACCTCCTTTTCCTTCACCAGCAGCTGTTGGTGGGCGGCCGCCCACTCCTGCGCCGACACGATCGGGGGTGTGCTCATAGTGATCTTCACCTTTCGGTTGCGGTTAGTTCAGGCCAGTGCTGACAGGCCTGCGGCGGTGAGGAGGTATGCGCCGTGGTCCCGGTATTCCCCGGCGGCGATCGCCAGTACCGACCGGCCGACTTGCTCCGCGGTGAGCGGGGGTCCCCCCGCCTGGACGAACGCCTCAACATCGACACCTTGCCGACCGGCGTAGGCCGCCACCGCTCTGGCGCCCAGCTCGGTGGCCGGCGTCAACCGCGGCAGCACCGACACGAAGCTGATTCCCAGCCCCGCCCGCTGCGACTCGATCGCGGCGTAATCGGCGATGAACTTGACGGCGGCCTTGGCCCCCGCGTAGCCGCCGCTCAGCGGTGAACCGTTGACCGCGGCCCCGCTGGACATCGCAATAACCGAGCTGCCTGATGCCAGCGGGTGCTGCAAGACATGGCGAATCCAGTGGAACGCCTGCGCGACGTCCACATCCCAGGTCTGGCTGAAGCTTTCCCACGTCTGTTGGTGCAACGGACTCATTGTCGGGCTCGCCCCCGCGCACAACACCAAGGTCTGCGGCCGGTGCTCGTCAAGAAGGCGGCCGGCCACCGCCGGATCGGCGGCGTCGGCGGCCACCGGGGTAAAGGCGTCGCCGAGCTCGTCACGCAGATCATCGAGTGGCGCCTTGCTGCGGGCAACACCGACGACATGCGCACCCGCGGCCGACAGCGCCGCGACGATGGCGCGACCGAACCCGCGGCTCGCACCCGTGACAATCGCCGTCGTACCGTTCAGGGCCTCGGGCTGGGTAATGATTGGTTGGTTCATGCTCATAGTGATTCCGATACGTCGCGGCGCCGAAATTCATCGCCGCGAGGCCGATGAATTTTCGCGGCAGCGCGTCTCTACTAAATACAGGGAGTCCAACCCGTCGCCCCGATAGGAGAACGACCGTGCCGGCCCAGGACGATTTCATCGAACGGGCGGCGCCGTTTCGTGCCGAGTTGATCGCGCACTGTTATCGCATGCTCGGTTCGGTGCACGACGCCGAGGATCTTGTTCAGGAGACCTATCTGCGCGGCTGGCGCGGCTACCAGTCCTTCGAGGAACGCGCAGCGCTACGGACCTGGCTGTATCGGATCGCCACCACCGCGTGCCTGCGTGCGCTGGAGAACCGGGGCCGCCGAATGTTGCCCGCGGGGCTGGGTGACGGCTCGGTCGACCCGGATACGGATCTCGACGGAAACGGCGACACCTATCACTGGCTCGAGCCGTTACCGGACGCACTAACACCCGAAACCGCGGTTACCGCACGGCACTCCGTTCGGCTGGCGGTTGCCACGGCGCTGCAGGAGCTCCCGGCGCGTCAACGCGCCGTGCTGATCCTGCGCGACGTGGTGCAATTCAGCGCCACCGAGGTGGCGGAGTTGCTCGAAACGACGCCGGCCGCAGTCAACAGCGCGCTGCAGCGGGCTCGCGCTCACCTCGCCGACGTCGCGCCCAGCGAAGAGGACGCGGCCGAACCGGACGACGCCGATCGCCGCGAGTTGCTTGACCGCTACTGCGCGGCCTTCGAAAACGCAGACGTCGCGGCGCTGACCGAACTGCTACAAACCGACGTCAGGCTCGAGATGCCGCCGCTGGCGGTCTGGTTCACCGGGCGCGACGCCGTGACCCGATTCCTCGCCAGGCGTGCCTTCGCCGAAGCGGGCGACATGGTGCTCGTCCCGACCGCCGCCAACGGGCAGCCCGCCGTTGCGGAGTACCGACGCGCGTCCGACGGGGTCCTGCGGGCACATTCGATACATGTCCTGGACACTGGTAGGACCGGGATCGCCGCACTGACCGTCTTTCTCGATCCTGGGTTGTTCTCTGCGTTTGGTCTGCCGCCAACCCGGTGATCCGAGTCGAGCGGGTAGCGGTCGCGGTCGCTCGCTGCCAGGCCCACCAGGGGGTTCGTGTGGACAGCTAGCTAATGGATCATAAGTATGGGCGCGGTAGGCGATTTTGAAGGGTGAGTAATGAGGGTTCCGGGCGTAACCGCCATTGTCGGCGGTATCGCCGGTGGAGCAGTACAGATGTTGCAAGCCGGCGTGCAGGGTGTGGCGAACACCGCGGACACCATGCAGACGCTGGCCGGTCCGGTGGTGCAGTCGGTGAGTCAATCGACGGCCCGGGTGCTGGGGACGGGCAGTTCGTCTGACGGCAAGCCGGACGGCGCCGCGGCGACCGTGCGTTGGCAAAGCGGGCGGCGGGTGCACCTGGACCTGGATCCGCTATTGCCGTTCCCGCGCTGGCACGAGTATGCCGCGACCGTCGAAGAACCGGTTCGCAGGATTCCGGGGGTCGCCACCGCGCACGTCGAGGGCTCATTGGGCCGGCTGGTGCTCGAACTCGAGGATGACGCCGACAGCGACCACGTCTTGGATGAGGTCCGTGACGTGCTCGGGTCGGTGGCCGCCGACCTGGCCGCTGCGGGGCCGGAGTCGGAAATCCGGACTGCACCATTCGCCGACCCGGGTAATCCGCTGGCGATCCTGGTGCCGCTCACCGCGGCGGCCTTCGACGCGGTGGCGATCGGCGCCGCGGTCACCGGCTGGGTCGTCAGACTGCCGGCAGCACCGAAGACCACCAGAGCGGCGGCCGCCCTGCTCAACAACCAACCGCGGATGATCTCAGTACTCGAGTCGCGACTGGGCCGAGTGGGCACCGATCTCGCGCTCAGCGCTTCGACTGCGGCGGCCAACGGGTTGACCCAGGCGGTTGGCACTCCGCTGTTGAACCTCGCCCAGCGAGTCCTGCAGATTTCCGAAGCCGATGCCCATCGCCGCCGCTGGCGAGACCGCGAGCCGCAGCTGGCCTCACCCGACCGACCGCAGGCCCCGGTGGTCCCGATCATCTCCTCAACGGGCGCCAAATCGCAGGCGCCACGGCATAATTGGGCGGCCGCAGCGGCCGGCGAGGCGTCGCACGTCGTGGTCGACGGAGCCATCGACGCCGCCATCGACACCGCCAAGGGATCGATGGCCGGGCCGGTGGAGGAATACGTCAATCAGGCGGCCAACGGTTCGCTGATCGCCGCGGCGAGTGCGTTGGTGGCCGGCGGCGGCCCGGAAGACGCGGCCGGTGCGGTGCTGGCCGGCATACCGAAGGCGGCGCACATGGGCCGTCAGTCCTTCGCCGCGGTGCTGGGCCGCGGGCTCGCCGAGGACGGGCAGATGATCCTCGATCCGGGCGCGCTGCGTCGGCTGGATCGGGTGAAGGTGGTCGTGGTCGATGGGGCGGCGCTGCGCGGTGATCACCGCGCGGTGTTGCATGCCCGCGGAGACGTCCCGGGCTGGGATGAGGACCGGGTCTATGAGGTCGCCGACGCCCTGCTGCACGGTGAAGAGGCGCCCGAGCCCGACCCCGACGAGTTACCGGCCACCGGCGCACGGCTGAGCTGGGTTCGCGCGCAGGGGCCGTCGGCCACACCCGCGCAGGGCCTCGAGCACGCCGACCTGGTGGTGGACGGCGAGACGGTGGGCCACGTCGAAGTCGGCTGGGAGGTCGACCCGTTCGCGGTTCCGCTGCTACAGATCGCGAACCGCACCGGAGCCCGGGTCGTGCTGCGGCATGTGGCCGGCACCCAGGACCTGACCGCCAGCGTCGCCGCCAGTCATCCGAGCGGCACGCCGCTGCTGAAACTCGTGCGTGATCTGCGGGCGGACCGCGGACCGGTGCTGCTGATCACCGCCTTGCACCGCGACTTCGCATCGACCGACACACTGGCAGCGCTGGCCATCGCCGACGTCGGGGTGGCGCTCGACGATCCCCGTGCGGCGACACCATGGTCCGCGGACATCATCACCGGCACCGACCTGGCCGCCGCCGTGCGGATCCTCTCGGCGCTGCCCGCGGCGCGCCAAGCCAGCGAATCGTCGGTGAACCTCGCCAAAGGCGGCACCACGCTGGCCGGGCTGCTGCTGGTCACCGGTGATCCACGCACAAGCACTAACCCCCTGGCGCTGCGGCGCTGGCTCAACCCGGTCAACGCGGCCGCTGCCAGCGCCATGGTGTCAGGAGCCTTTTCGGCCAACAGGGTGCTTCGGCAACCCGATCCGACCCCGCAGCCGCTGACCGCTTGGCATGCGTTGGATCCGGAAATCGTCTACTCGCGGCTGGCCGGCCGGGCTCGGCCGCTGACCGTCGAGCCGCTGGCGCCAGCGTGGCGCCGCGCTCTGGAGGATCTGTCCTACAGCCCCCTATTCGCCCCATTGCGGGGGCCGGCACGTCAGGCGGGGCGGCTGCTGGATGCGACCCGCTACGAGCTCCGCGACCCGCTCACCCCGATCCTGGCGGTGGGAGCGGCGGCGTCGGCGATCATGGGCAGCAACGTCGACGCGCTTCTGGTCGCGGGCGTGATGGGCGTCAACGCGCTCACCGGCGGGGCGCAACGGCTTCGGGCCGACGCAGCGGCCGCAGAGCTGTTCGCCGAACAGGACCAAGTGGCCCGTCGCGTCGTTGTTCCCACGGTGGCGACGACACGACGGCGGCTGGAGGCGGCTCGAACCATCGAGCGCACGGCCACGGTTTCAGCGAGCTCGCTGCGGCCCGGCGACGTCATCGACCTGGTCGCACCGGACGTGGTGCCCGCCGACGCGCGTCTGTTGGTGGCCGAAGACCTCGAGGTCGACGAATCCTTGCTCACCGGGGAGTCGTTGCCGGTCGACAAGCAGGTGGACCCGGTCGGCGCCACCGACACCGAACGGGCCAGCATGCTGTTCGAGGGCAGCACGATCGTCGCCGGGCATGCCCGGGCGATCGTGGTGGCCACCGGGGTGGGCACCGCCGCGCACAGGGCGATCTCGGCGGTTATCGACGTCGAATCGTCGGCCGGCGTGCAGGCGCGGCTGCGGGAACTGACCGCCAAAGTCCTTCCGCTGACGCTCGCCGGTGGTGCCGCGGTGACGGGTCTGGCGATGCTGCGCCGCGCGACGCTGCGTCAGGCCGTCGCCGACGGCGTCGCCATCGCTGTCGCTGCCGTCCCCGAGGGCCTGCCACTGGTGGCTACCTTGTCCCAGCTGGCCGCCGCTCAACGACTGTCGGCGCACGGTGTGCTGGTCCGGGCTCCCCGCACCATCGAGGCGCTGGGCCGCGTGGACACCGTGTGCTTCGACAAGACCGGCACGCTCACCGAAAACCGGCTGCGCGTCGTGCGTTCGGTGCCTGCAGCGACGAAGTCGCGAGGCCCCTTCCCCGACGTCGCCGACCCGCAAGCCGCCCACGTCTTGCGGGCCGCCGGTTGGGCATCCACCCAGCCAGAGGAGGGGCGCGGCCACGCCCACGCCACCGACGAGGCGATTATCAAAGCGGCGGATTCGCTTACCAGCGATGGTGATTCGGAGTGGAACCTGATCGCGGAGGTACCGTTTGAGTCCAGCCGTGGCTTCGCCGCGGCCATCGGCACCCTCAGCACGGAGCCGAAAGCCCCGGTGCTGATGTTGAAGGGCGCTCCGGAGGTCGTGCTGCCGCGCTGCCGGTTCGCCAATCCGGAGGCCGACCAGGACCATGCGGAGTCGTTGGTGCACAGCCTCGCCGAGCAGGGCTTGCGGGTGCTGGCGGTCGCGCAACGCAGCTGGGTACACGAAACCGAAGACGACGACGACACCGATGCCGACGCAGTCGACGCCGCCGCGCACGACCTGGAGTTGATCGGCTATGTCGGTTTGGCGGACACCGCACGACCATCGGCGCGCCCACTGATCGAAGCGCTGGTGGACGCCGAACGCAACGTCGTGCTGATCACCGGCGACCACCCGGTGACCGCCCGGGCGATAGCCCGCCAATTGGGTCTGCCGCCGGATGCCCGGGTGATCACCGGCGCCGAGCTGGCGGGGCTCGACGAGGACGCGTCCGCCAAACTCGTCGCCGACGTCCAGGTCTTCGCCCGCGTCAGCCCGGAGCAAAAGGTGCAGATCGTCGCGGCGCTGGGGCGTTGCGGACGAGTGACGGCGATGGTTGGCGACGGCGCCAATGACGCCGCGGCGATCCGGATGGCCGACGTGGGCATCGGGGTGAGCGGTCGAGGGTCCTCAGCCGCCCGCGGCGCCGCCGACATCGTGTTGACGGAGGACGACCTGGGCGTGCTGCTCGACGCATTGGTCGAGGGCCGCAGCATGTGGGCCGGCGTGCGCGACGCGGTGACCATATTGGTCGGCGGCAATGTCGGCGAGGTGCTGTTCACCATCATCGGCACGGCCTTGGGCAGTGGACGGGCGCCAGTGGGCACCCGTCAGCTGCTGCTGGTGAACCTGCTGACCGACATGTTCCCGGCGCTCGCCGTCGCCGTCACCCCGCAGTTCGACGAACCCGAGGCCGACGAATACGACACCGAGGAAGAGGCCGACGAGGCCAGGCGTGCCTATCAGCAATCGGTGCTCACCGCGCCGACACCTTCGCTGGACGCTCCGCTGATGCGCCAGATCGTCACCCGCGGCGCCGTGACGGCCGCCGGCGCGACCGCGGCCTGGGCTATCGGGCGTTGGACTCCGGGCACCGAAAGACGCACGTCGACAATGGGACTGACGGCATTGGTGACGACGCAGCTGGCCCAGACGCTGCTGACCCGGCGGCACAGCCCGCTGGTCGTGGCGACGGCGTTGGGTAGCTCAGCGGTTCTGGTCGCGATCGTCCAGACGCCCGGCGTCAGCCACTTCTTCGGATGCACGCCGCTCGGGCCGGTCGCCTGGACCGGGGTGGCCGGCGCGACCGCAGCGGCCACCGGCCTATCGGTGCTCGCGCCCAACTGGCTGGCCAAAACCGCCGGAATCGTAGCGCCTGAGCAGGAGTGAAATTCCGGCACGAGTGACCATCCGCCTGAGTTGCATTACTAGATGATTTTGCTGCGGACCGTCTAGCCTGATGCTATGCGGCGCGCATCGTTTGAAGAGCTGAATTGCTCGGTTGCCCAGACGCTCGAGGTGGTCGGCGATTGGTGGTCGCTGCTGATCGTGCGCGACATCTTTTTTGGCGTCACTCGCTTCGACGACATTCAACGGCGCCTCGGCATCGCCCGTAACACGCTTACCGATCGGCTCAACTGGCTGTCCGACCACGCCGTGGTGACCCGTGTGCCCTACGGCGATTCGGGGAACCGATACGAATACCGGCTCACCGAGAAGGGACGCGATCTGCAGCCCGTCTTGATGGCCATGGTGGCCTGGGGCGACAAGTGGGGTGCCACCGCCAAATGCCCACCTTTGCAGCCGAGCGACCAGAGTGGCGATCCCGTCGAACTGCGCATCGTCAACACCAGAACGGGCCGTCGGGTGCCCCGCGACAACGTCCGCATGTTGTCGACCAAGGGCGCCACCGATCCGAATATGGTGCCGCCGCGAAACATCCAGTCTCACTCCGCGAACCAACGCACATAACGCCGTCGGCGACCATCGGCGTGGCGCTTGCATCCAAGCTGGCCGACCGCTAGTTTAAGTTGCATGATGCAACTATCTCCGTTGGTTGGGCCCCCGCCCGATGTACTGGTGATCGGCGGCACCGGCAGGCATGGAAACACCGGTGCCACCGTGGTCGACCGACTTGTTGCTCAGGGCCGCAACGTTCGAGTGCTGACCCGCACTGACAACGGGCGTGTGGACGCACTGCGCCACAAGGGCGCATCAGTGGTGATTGGGGACTTGCACGACCGCAGTACGTTGCCGGCCGCTGTGGACGGCGTATCGGCGGTGTACTTCACGTACCCGATCGCCCCCGGCGTCATCCCCGCCGCGGCGAACTTAGCCTCCGTGCTGGTGGAGTTGGGCCAGCGGCCCCACGTGGTCGTCATGTCGATGGCGGTGTCCTCGCACGACCACCCCAGTGCGCTCGGGCGCGCTCAGGCTATCGCTGAAGAGATACTGATTTGGGCAGGTCTGAACCCGACAGTCCTGCGGGTCGCGGCGCTTTTCCACGAAAACGTGCTGATCCTGCACAGGGAATCCATCCGCCAACACGGTGTCATCACCAACAGTTTCGGCACCGGACGAGCCCCATGGATCGGTGGACAAGATGCCGCCGAACTCGCTGTGCACCACCTTCTACAACCGCCGCCACCAACGCCGGTGGTGAGCTATCCGCCGGGAGGCGAGGCGCTGAGCCACGCCGAGATCGCCGAGATCATCTCGGCACAGACCGGTCAGAAGATCGAGTACCAGCCGATCTCGCACGAGCGGTGGCGCGAGATGATGGCGAGTCAGGCAGACAGCAGTGGGCCAGTGAACCATGGTATGGCTCAACATATCTCGATCATCGGCGCAGGTTTCGCCAGCGGCAAGGCGCCAGTGATGCCGGCTGATCCCGACGCATTGGCTAATACTCTTGGCCACCCGCCGACCACATTCGCCGAATTCGTCCGCAAACACCGCGAAGAATTCGCCGCTGCCCTCACGTAAGGGATGAAACGGCAGGTGGCCTCGCTGCCGCAACCAGCGCAATCCCGATCGTGCAGCTGACGCGCCGTTCGATCTGCTCATAGCGTGTGACAGCACGCACCAGGTTCCGGATAGTCAACCGCCAATCACCAATCACGCCATAGACTTTCGCGCCAATAATCCGGCGCAGCAGACAAGTCTGCCGCTCCCCACGGGCACGGGGGCGATGCTTTCATCAAACTCGGCATTGAACCGCGCAGGCAGCTCGACCGTGTCCTATCCGATTGAGTCGCCGCTGCGAGTCAAACCGAGCGCTCGCGGATGCGGGCGCAACCCCAGGCGGCCGATGATGCGTCCCAAGCACAGGAGGAATCGAAGATGACATCGACCGTCGCCGACTTGCATCGAGTCGTCACTTGTGTCGATGACGACGGTGGCGAGCGGATAAGCGCTTTCGGAATGGACCGGGCAGAGATCTGCGGCGCGTTCAAGCCGGCAGGCCGCCCATACTGGCTGATATACATCAGTACCACCGTGGCCGAAGCGGGCGGCCGGTCGCATTCCCGCCTGGTCCCGCCACACCTTCAGCTGGGGAACCAGCAGAGCGCCCGTGAGTGGGTTGAACTCATCGCCCACCTCTACGCACGATCAGCGACATCGTGAGCGCGCCGGGTACGCGGCCCTGGGCATCGCCAGACCACGGCCAAATTGGATCCTCGCGGACGCAGCCCGGCGTGGCAATCCGGCGAGACCGCCCGCCTCTCGGCCGCAGCCGGATCATCGCTGCGAGGGATGGTGTCCGGCTGTCCGTGCGTGACTATGGGTCTCGCGCGCCCGGCCACACCGTGGTGCTTCTGCATGGCCTTTGCTTAGACCAATCGTCGTGGGATATTCAGATCGGTCAGCTGATTCGCGAGTGGGGCAATGACATTCGGATCATCAGCTACGACCATCGCGGCCACGGCGACTCCGCCGACGCGCCCATGCACACCTACCGCATCGAGCAGCTCGCCGACGATCTCGCCGCGCTGCTCACAGCGCTTCGCGTTAAAGGCCCACTCACCCTCGCAGGGCACTCCATGGGCGGCATGACAGCCCTGGCCTACCTCGCCCGCAGCGCCAGTGATCGCCCCGTCGAACCGAAATCGCTTGTCCTCGTCGCCACTGCTGCAGGCAAACTCGCCAACCGAGGCCTCGGCCGGCTCCTGGCCACCCGCGCGGCGAAGATCCTCCACCGGCTCGTGCAGCACACGCCGCATTCGATGACTGACCAGATAGTTCGGGCTGTCGCCCGCCCGTTGTGGCCCGCCCTGACGAGATGTGCCGGATACGCAGCAGGCAACGGTGCTCTCGCCGCTGTATCCGCCGCAAGCATTAACGCAACCCCATTGACGACCAAAGTCGGGTTTCTTCCCAGCCTGCGGAACTACGACCAATATCACACGCTTGGTTCTATCTCCGCCGCCACGACCGTCATCGCCGGTGGAGCCGACAAGCTCACCCCGCCCGCGCATGCCCGCGATATAGCCGCCGGCATCCCCCGGGCCATGCTCGTGCACGAGCCCGGCGCCGGACACATGCTGCTACATGACGCCCCGCGCCTCGTCACAGACACCATCAGCCGCGCCCTCACACGATCCGCTGAACCCCCTACACCACAGGATGTTCCGGCTTGATCGGTGGCTGACGATGAGCCCAGCACGAGCATCAGCCGACGACCAGTGATCGGTCGGGAACCGAAGTGTGTCGGCCATCACACCACCGCGTCGGATCACGTGTGACGGTCGTCGTTGTTGCCCCTTCTAGGTCGCATTACTAGATGGAGAGGGCTTTGCATATGACTACGGACGTCCGCAGCGAGATCACCAACCCGTCAGGTTCGAGCGACACCCGAGCGGAGCGACGGGCGCGTCGTATTGCGCAGCTCTACGCCTCCGACCCGCAGTTCCGGGCCGCCGAACCGATCCCGGACGTGATCGACGCGGCGCGCCGGCCTGGGCTTCGGCTGCCCGCAATCCTGCAGACGTTCGTCGACGGCTACGCGGATCGGCCCGCACTGGGGCAACGCGCGCGAGAGCTGGTGCTCGACCCGGCGACGGGCCGCACCACCACCCGGCTGCTGCCCAGCTTCGAGACCATCAGCTATGGCGAGCTGTGGTCGCGAGTGCGCGCTCTGGCCGCCGCGTGGCGCCACGATGAGACGTCTCCGGTCAATCCCGGCGACTTTGTGGCAATCGTTGGTTTTGCCAGCCCCGACTATTTGACCGTCGACACGGTGTGCGCGTATCTGGGTTTGGTGTCGGTGCCCCTGCAGCACAATGCCCCGGTTTCGCAGCTGCGTCCGATCATCGCCGAGGTCGAGCCGCGGGCGCTCGCCGTCGGCGCGGCGTATCTGGACGTCGCCATTGAATCCGTGCTCGACAGCGCATCGCTGCGCCACGTCGTCGTGTTCGACTACGACCCGCGGATCGATGAGCACCGGGAGAATCTCGAGGGTGCCCGTAAGCGTCTACGCGACGCCGACGTGCCGGTCGTCGTGAGCACGCTGGACGAGGTGATCCAGCGCGGTCGGCAGCTTCCGACCGAACCGTTCTACACCGGGGGCAGCGACGAGCGGCTCGCGATGATCCTCTACACGTCCGGCAGTACCGGGACACCCAAGGGCGCGATGTTCACCGAAAGGACGCTGGGCAGGCTGTTCACGGCGCCGATGTTTGCGACGGAAACCCCGGTGTTCAACGTGAACTTTATGCCGCTGAGCCACATCGCCGGGCGGCTGCCGTTGGTCGCGTCCTTCTTGACCGGCGGCACCAGCTATTTCGTTGCCGAGTCCGATCTCTCGACGTTGTTCGACGACTGGGCGCTGGCGCGACCCACCGATTTGCTGCTGGTGCCCAGGGTTGTCGAAATGCTTTTTCAGCGCTACCGGTCCGCGGTCGACCGATTCACCTTGGAGGGGGCCGACATCGCTGACGCCGATGCGCAAGCCACCGCCGAACTGCGGGACCAGCTGCTCGGCGGCCGGGTGCTCCAGACGTTTGTCAGCACCGCCCCGCTAGCCGCCGAGCTGGGGGCATTTCTGGATTCGTGCCTCGACCTAGACGTGGGCAATCTATATGGCCTGACGGAGGTCGCCCCGGTACTCAGGGACGGCATCATCGCCCGTCCGTCGGTGATCGACTACAAACTCATCGACGTCCCCGAGTTGGGCTACTTCACCACCGACAAGCCGTATCCGCGCGGCGAGCTACTGGTCAAATCGGAGAACAGCACACCGGGGTATTACAAACGGCCTGAGGTCACCGCCGAGGCGTTCGACGAAGACGGCTACTACCGCACCGGCGATGTAATGGCCGAGATCGCACCCGACCGTCTCGTCTATGTCGATCGGCGCAAAAACGTCCTCAAGCTCGCAAACGGCGAGTTCGTGGCCGTGGCGAACTTGGAAGCCGCGTTCGGCGCGGCGCCGCTGGTGCGACAGATCTTCGTCTACGGCAACAGCGAACGCTCCTTCCTGCTGGCGGTGATCGTCCCGACCGCCGAGGCGCTTTCGCAGTTTGGTGGCGACGCCGCCGCGCTGAAGGCCGCGCTGCGAGAGTCGCTGCAGGAGACCGCGAAATACGCTGAGCTGCAGTCCTATGAGGTGCCCGTCGACTTCTTGATCGAGACCGAACCGTTCAGCGCGGCCAACGGCTTGCTTTCCGGGGTCGGTAAGAATCTGCGGCCCAAACTCAGGGATGCCTACGGTGCGCGGCTGGAACGGCTCTACGCCGAGCTGGCCGCCGCGCAGCTGGACGAGCTCCGCGCGCTGCGCGGCGCGGCCGCAAAGCAGCCGGTGCTCGACACCGTGATCGGGGCGGCACGCGTGGTGTTGGGCTCGCCGAGTGACGATGTGGATGCCAACGCTCATTTCATCGACCTGGGCGGGGATTCGCTATCGGCACTTACGTTTTCCAATTTGCTTGCCGAGTTGCTCGAGGTCGAGGTGTCGGTGGGGGTGATTGTGAGTCCGACGAGCGACCTGAGACAGATCGCTGACTACATCGAGGCCGAGCGCCGGTCCGGGTCCAGCCGACCGACCTTCGCCAGGATCCACGGGAAGGGCGAAACTACTGTTTATGCAAGCGATCTGGCGCTCGCGAAGTTCATCGACGCAAAGACGCTGGCTGCGGCCAAGGCGCTGCCACGCGTCACGCGTGAGCCGCACACCGTTCTGCTCACCGGCGCCAACGGCTACCTCGGCCGCTTCGTGACGATGGAGTGGCTGCAGCGGCTCTCCCGTACGGGCGGCAAACTGATCACCATCGTCCGCGGCGGCGACACCGATGCGGCACGCGCCCGGCTCGAGAAGGTCTTCGACACCGGAGACCCCCAGCTGCTGCGCCGCTTCCGTGAACTGGCCGCCGAGCACCTGGAAGTCGTCACTGGCGACATCGGTGAACCCAACCTCGGTCTGGACCCTACAACCTGGGAGCGGCTGACCCGCACCGTGGACCTGATCGTGCATGTGGGCGCGTTGGTCAATCACGTGCTGCCCTATGAGCAGCTGTTCGGCCCGAATGTTGTTGGTACCACTGAGGTGATCAAGCTGGCGATCGTCTCGCGGATCAAACCGGTCACCTTCATGTCGACGGTGGCGGCCGCAATGCAGATCGCGCCCGACAAGTTTGCCGAGGACGGAGACATCCGCGCCATGAGCCCGGCGCGTACGGTCGACGACTCCTACGCCAACGGTTACGGGAACAGCAAGTGGGCCGGGGAAGTCCTGCTGCGTGAGGCTTTCGACCTGTGCGGCCTTCCGGTGGCGGTGTTCCGCTCCGACATGATCCTGGCCCACAGCCGATACGTCGGACAGCTCAATGTGGTCGACAATTTCACCCGGCTGATCTTCAGCCTGCTGGCGACGGGCATCGCGCCAGGGTCCTTCTATCAGACCGACGCCGCGGGAAATCGAGCCAGGGCGCATTACGCCGGGCTGCCCGCCGACTTCGTTGCCGAAGCCATCGCCACCCTGGGCACACAGGTCACCGATGGTTTCCGCTCCTTCGACGTGGAGAACCCGCACGACGACGGCATCTCTTTGGACACCTTCGTCGACTGGCTCATCGACGCCGGCCACAAGATCCAGCGGATCGGCGACCACGGCAAGTGGATTACCCGGTTTGAGACCGCGCTGAGGGCGCTACCGGAGACGCAAAGACAGCAATCAGTGCTGCCCCTACTCGGTGCCTATCGCGAACCCGAAATGCCGCTACGCGGCGCCCCGACCCCAACCGACGGGTTCCACACCGCAGTACGGGCGGCCAAAATTGGCGCAGACAAGGACATTCCACACCTGTCGTCTGCGCTGATCGACAAGTACGTCACCGATCTCCAGCATCTGGGCCTGCTATGACAGGCCCAAACCACGGGATGACACACGGGGCGCTGCCGGGTAGGCGTTAGAGGCCTCGCGACCTCGAAAAAGCGGCAAATTCACGTTTTGGCCATCTAACAGCGGGCATTCCCAGCAAGATCGATTCATGGCGATCGCAAGCGCGGCTCAGCCGGGCGCAGCGGGTCGCCATGCGACAGATAGTGCGAGATTGCTGAGAGCACAAAAGGAAGTTCAATGAGCCAGACCAGCCTGAGCCCGACGGCCACCCAAGCACCCAATTTGGCGATGCTGTTCCTGCAGCGCGTCGAGGCATCGGCAGACAAGGAAGCCTTCCGATACCCGGAGAACGGCGGCTGGACCTCGGTCACCTGGAGCCAGGCGGCCGAGCGGGTGGACGCCCTGGCAGCCGGATTGCTGTCGCTGGGCATCGCGGCCGAGGATCGGATCGGTATCGCATCGACCACCCGGTTCGAGTGGATCCTGGCCGACCTGGCGATCATGTGCGCCGGCGCCGCAACCACCACCGTCTACCCGAGTACCAACGCCGAGGACACCGCCTACATCCTCGCCGACTCCGAGTCGCGGATCGTCTTCGCCGAAGACGACAAGCAGGTCGGGAAGCTCGCCGAGCGTCGCGGCGACTTGCCCAATCTCGCCAAGGTGGTGGTGTTCGACGGAGCCGGTGACGGCGACTGGGTGATCACCCTGGACGATCTCGCCGAGCAAGGCGCGAAGTACCTGGCGGACCACCCCTCCTGCGTTCGCACCGTCGCCGAGGAGATCCCCGGCGACCGGCTGGCAACGCTGATTTACACCTCTGGGACCACCGGCAAGCCCAAAGGGGTGCGGCTCCGTCACGAGGCGTGGGTGTACACCGGCGCAGCGATCTCCGACATGGACCTGCTGGGTGAGGACGACTTGCAGCTGCTGTGGCTGCCGCTTGCGCACGCCTTCGGCAAGGTGCTGATCTCCACTCAACTGGCCTGCGGCTTCGCCACCGCGATCGATGGCCGCGTCGACAAAATCGTCGAAAACACCGGGGTGGTCAAACCGACGTTCATGGGGGCGGCGCCGCGGATCTTCGAGAAGGCCTACTCCAAAATCGTCACGCAACAGAGCGGCTTCAAAGCCGTCCTGTTCAACCGGGCATTCGCGGTGGGCAAAGAGGTCGCCCGGCGCCGCCGCGAGGGCAAATTCGTGTGGCCGCACTTGCAGCTGCAGCAAAGGCTGTTCGACCAGTTGGTGTTCGCAAAGATCCGCGACGTATTCGGGGGGCGAATCCGGTTCTTCGTGTCTGGCTCCGCGCCGCTCAACCGCGACATCGCCGAATGGTTCGAAGCCGCCGGCTTGCTGATTCTGGAGGGTTACGGGCTCACCGAGTCGTCCGGCGCGGGCTTCATCAACCGCCCGAACAACTACAAGCTCGGCACTGTCGGTCTGCCCTTCGAGGGCACCGAGGTCCGCATCAGCGACGCCGGCGAAGTTCAATTCCGCAGTGACTGCGTGATGGCCGGCTACCACCATTTGGATGACGCCACCGCCAAGGCGCTCAGCGACGACGGCTGGCTGTCCACCGGGGACCAGGGCAAACTCGACGACGACGGCTTTTTGACCATCACCGGCCGTATCAAGGAACTGTTCAAGCTGTCCAACGGTAAGTACGTCGCGCCGCCGGCGGTAGAGGCGAAGTTCGCGACGCTGTGCCCGTACGCCAGTCAGTTCATGGTGTTCGGGGAGGGACGCAACTTCGCCGTCGCCCTGGTCACCCTCGACGCGGACTCGATCAGCGGATGGGCCAAAGACAACGGCCTGGGCGACAAACCCTACGCGGAGCTCACGAAATCCGACGCCGTGCACAACATGATCGACGAACACGTCCAGAAGCTCAACGCCAGCCTGAATCGGTGGGAGACGATCAAGAAGTGGGCTGTCCTCAGCGAAGACCTCTCCGTCGAAGGTGGCCAGCTGACACCGTCGTTGAAAGTCAAGCGCGGCGTGGTCGCCGAGCAGAACAAGGAAACCTTGAATGGCTTCTATTCCTGACCCCGCTGAATCTGAAGCCGAGCAACCCGCTCGGCTGCCCGATGCCGTCAACGCGGCCCCGCCGGCACATCTGCTGCGTTGGCTGGAGTGGCGCAGCGGCTTCGAGTATCTCGCCGCCCTGCGCGCTGCGCGACGCATCGCCGACTGGCCCCGCGGCGACGGCCATCCCGTTCTGGTGCTTCCCGGATTCCTGGCCGGCCCCGGCTCGACACAGCTGCTGCGTAATGTGCTGCGCCGCTTGGGCTATCGGGTCTACGACTGGGGTTTGGGCTACAACATGGGGTACCGCGCCAGCATGACGGAGACGCTGCCGGCGCGCCTCCACCGCATCCGCGAACGGGCCGACGGGCGGCGCGTGAGCCTCATCGGCTGGAGCGCCGGCGGCATCTATGCCCGTGAACTGGCGCGCGCCTTCCCCGACGATGTCCGGTCGGTGATCACTTTGGGATCTCCCTTCCGCGGCAACCATCGGGCCAGCGCCGCGTGGAAAGTGTGGCGGCTCGTCAACCGCGGCGCCGACGCCACCGAGGCAGTCTCCGAACAGGCGCTGTTACGCCGCGCCCAACCGCTCTCCATCCCGACGACCTGCATCTACAGCAGAACCGACGGCATCGTGGCCTGGCAGTGCTGCACCAGCTTGCCCGCCCCGGAGACCGAAAACGTCGAGGTGCACAGCACCCACCTCGGATACGGCCACAACGTGGAA
>Ga0210398_10002069_pt1 | contig 19833 bp, 14 predicted proteins | sample IncBWC4OmetaG_FD_161047 | JGI IMG/M metagenome (GOLD analysis project Ga0210398, IMG submission 161047) | Forest soil microbial communities from Barre Woods Harvard Forest LTER site, Petersham, Massachusetts, United States - Inc-BW-C-4-O | ecosystem: Environmental > Terrestrial > Soil >...
TCGCGTTTCCCTGTTTCAATTATCTTACAATGAGTTGCGATGCGATCTTCACATCAGACAAACTAAATCCATGCATGACCAGAGCGGCTTTTTGCCGCCGCGAGAGTCGGGTGCCTCTATGCGTGAGCAACTGAAAATGAAGCAACAGCACCATGTCAGGTCGACGGACGTCCATTGGCGACGTTGGACCGCCCGTCTCCTGCTCGGCGTATTTCTCGCAGGCACCATGGGGGGCTGCGACGATCAAAGGGTTCCCTTGACAGCCACGGTCGCGGCATCAAGTCTACGCGCAACAACATCAGCCGCAGGAGGAGCCGCATCCGGCTCTGGCAGCGCAAAGTACTCTCTGTCGAGCGAACGCAACTTCGCTTGGAATCCGGGCCTGATGTCCAAGGGAGGCATTCCATCTTTCAAGAGTCCCATCTGCAATGCCACACCGCTTGTCCCGACCGGAACGGCTGACGACAGCGCTCAGATAAACGCGCAGATCGGCCGCTGCAGGGCCAGCAGCGTCGTCCAGCTGGGCGCCGGCACTTTTCTAATGGGCAAGGGACAGTACATCGCGATCAACAAGAGCGTGGTGTTGCGCGGGGCCGGAGCCGGCTCGACCGTTCTGAAGAACCCCCTGAATGTGTTCGCGACGCCGACATTCCAGCAGGCCGCCGACCCAACCCCGTTGGTGATCATCGGACCGGGGCGGTGGGTGAATCCAGACGGCGAGGCCAGGTGCCAAGGACTCACCGCCTACCAGCCAGCCCACATGCAACTGCTGTCAACTGACGCTGTGCAAGGGTCCGCGTCGGTCACCGTAGCCAATGGCTCCATATTCTCCCCAGGCGAAATGGTGCTGATTGATGAGACCTCAGGAGCGAGTTGGCAACCCGACGTAGCCCAACTCTCGACCTCTATCTGGGCTTCACCTGACTACGCTGTGACCTGGCAGCTACACAAGCCAGGTATTTCGGGCCTTGACGATCCGCTCGCGACAGGAGTGACTCCCTCGACTGCAAACAACTACGCCGGCACCGGCACCGGGAATGATGCAGCTTGCTGGTTCTCGCGGCAGGACCGGCCACAGAATGAAATCAAGGAAATCGCAACGGTGAACGGCAATACAATAACGTTCACTTCCCCGCTGACCAAGGGTTACCGCGTCAGCCATTATGCGGAGCTCACCACCTATTCCGGATCCAACGCCCCGGTTCAAAATGCCGGGATCGAACAGGTGACGTTGGTGGGCGGGGGAGATGGAGCGGTGCGATTCGAGAACACCCGATATTCGTGGGCCCGCAACATCGAGGTCACAGAATGGTACGGCGAGGGTGTTGCAATCGACAACAGCTTCAGGGATGAGCTGCGGGATTCCTACATCCATGATGCAGCCTGGGCTGAACCGGGTGGTGCCGGATATGCCATCAGTCTCGCCGACGGGTCATCCGAGGCGTTGATTGAAAACAATGTTGTGGTCAAGGCCAATAAGGTGATGGTTGCGCGCTCATCGGGGGCCGGTTCGGTCGTCGGCTACAACTTCATGGACCATGGATACATCGCCACAACTGAAGCCTGGATTGAATCCGGTCTTAATGCCTCGCATATGGTCGGGTCGCATATGGTGCTCTTCGAAGGCAACCAGAGCTTCAACATGGACAGCGACACCACGCATGGCAACTCCACCTACAACGTCTATTTTCGCAACTACAGCACAAGCGTGCGCAGCATCTTCAAGAGCGACTACACGGGCCATATCGTCGATGATGCAAACGACGTCCCAGGCCCGGCAAATGGCCCGAAGCGGGCAGCAGGAGCAGCGCGTTACAGCTACTGGATGACCTACGTAGGCAACGTCCTGGGGCAGCCACAGCGAGCTACGGCGGCCAGGGGCTATATAGATGACCAGGCAAGGGCTCCTTGGCGTCCCACTACGTGGCTTATGGGCTGGAACGACAAGCCGCCCTATACGGTCGATACGCAGGTGGCAGCCACAGCGGTTCGGGACGGCAATTGGGATACCTTGCTTGGCAAACAGACCTGGCTCAATGGATCAGCCGGTGCTTTGCCCGACTCGCTTTATCTCACCGGCAAACCGGCGTTTTTCGGATCGAACAGTTGGCCCTGGGTTGATCCCACCACCGGGGCGACCTATACCCTTCCTGCACAGGCCCGGTATTCTGCGGGTACACCAAACGCGGTTCACTGATTCTCGAATCAGCCAGGCACCGCGACTGCCACCACGTGTAGAGTGTATAGCCAACGTAATCGTTGCGTGTGCGGAACAAGCCAGTGAATTCGACCTCAGACGCTTTGGGCCCGCAATCTTCCAGCGCGGAAAGACTGTCAGTTACCGCAGGCAGGCCGCTTGAATCCGCCGCAGGCGGACACATGCCGGTGCTCGACGGGATTCGAGGAGTTGCAATACTCGCGGTGTTGCTGTTCCACTTCATTGCCCCGGAGAACAGGGACGGGTTTGTCAATGCCGCCGTTTCCTGGGTATTTTCGTATGGCGCGTTGGGCGTCGATCTCTTTTTTGTTCTGTCGGGATTCCTGATCACGGGCATCCTGTACGACGCACGCACAGATGAACACTACTTCCGCAACTTCTACATGCGCCGTCTGTTGCGCATCTTCCCGCTCTACTATGGTGTGCTGGTCATCATCTTCCTTGTGCTGCCGCTCATCCCAGAACTGCGCGGATCCGAACTCTCCGGGCTAAGGGCACACCAGGCTTGGGCGTGGCTGTATGCGGTCAACATCTACTTGGCCATTCACGACGGCTGGGTGCTTTCATACATAGAGCACTTCTGGTCGCTTGCAGTCGAGGAACAGTTCTACCTCATCTGGCCACTGGCGGTCTGGTTGCTTGCAGTTAAACCAAGGGTCTTTTTAGCATTCTCATTTCTCGTTGCTGCGACGTCGTTCGTTGGCCGTATCGCCGCATCCCTTGCCGGGGCCGGACCTGTTGTCATTGAGGTTCTCACGCCTTTCCAGCTCGACGCACTTGCCATTGGCGGGTTTTTCGCAGTTTACCTGCGGCAACCTGGCGGTGAAGCCGGCGCCCGCCGACTCGTGATTCCATTGGCTCTCGCAGGTTTGGGGCTATTGGTAATTCAGTTCGGCGCCCGACATTGGACTTTGCGCGGGAACGTACTGGAATCGGTGCGCGGTGGGGCCTTCCATCTGCTGCTGGCGGCCCTGTTACTCAAGGGACTTCTTGGACCGGTATCGTCCGGCTGGACTCGATGTCTGCTTAGCCGGCCCCTGGCCTTTCTGGGCAAATACAGCTACGGACTTTATGTCTATCACCATTTCTTTTCGTACTACTTCAGCACTCATCGCACAGATCTAATCCTGGCGGCCAGACTGGGCTGTTCCAACATGACGGCGCTGGTATTGCAGGCGGGCGCGGGAATAACAGCCTCCGTAGTGGTCGCATGGCTCAGCTATGAACTCTTCGAGAAACATTTTCTCCTGTTGAAGCGGTACTGGCCAAGTTCGCACACCCGAATTCTGCACTCCTGACACCGGCGATTCGAAGATCAGCGACCATCATCCGCACGCCGCCGCACCAACGATGCAGCAAGGGCCAGCGGCTTGGTCATGCGAAAGCCCAGCACCATCACGGCAAGATAGAATGCACTGCACAGAAAACAAAGAAGGACCAGCCTGACAGGCACGGAAATGCCCTCAAACAGCATCTGTCGGAGCGCAAAGCCAAATGCCGCTGTGGCCAGCGCACAAACTACCTGAGGCCCGACAGCCCTGAACACATCCTTAGCCCGGATGCCCAGCGGTTGTCCCGCATAGAGGATCGAGGGAACCACGATAATATAGACCAATATCGCGTACGATGCGGCCACGCCAATCGCGCCGTACCTCAATCCGCACAGCAATGCGATGATTGTGAATCCGCAGTTGAGCACACCCCAGCGCCGCCACCGGTCGGGTCGACCGGCCGCTATATGGAGCCAACTGTGGGTGTATGCGACTACTTGGCCCGGACCCCGCAAGGCAAGGACGCTCAGGATGATGCCTGCAGTCTTCCACTTGGGCCCCAATAGAAGCACCACTAGATCCTGACCCACTACCGCAAGCACGGCAAAAGCCGGCGCGGCAAAGAACACAAGCGAAGACAGGGCGGTCGACCAGGCGCGCCTAAGCGCATCCAGGTCGTCGCGAAGCTTGCTCAAAGTCGCCGTTGCCACGTTGTGCAGAGGTGCTGCACTGATATTTGCGGCATTGTCATATACGTTTAAGGCGTTCTGGTAAAAGCCGAGCTCTCTGGGCCCATAGTTGTGCCCCAGAGCGACACGATCCATCGACCTCGAGATGGTGTCGGCGATGTTGAAGCCAGTTACGTTGAGCCCGAAGCGAATCATTACCCTCACGCCCTGCGTGAACGCAGGACGTCCTGGCCACCAGCCGCAGGTAACCCACACCCCGCATGCCGTAACGAATGCAGTAATTGCAGGCTTCCATACCAGGGCCCAGTAACCGTAACCCAGATGCGCCAGCAGAATCGCGAGTGCCGTGCCGATCGCGTTGCCGCTGATATCGATGATGGCGAGCTTGCGGAACATCAGCGCACGGCGCATCAGGGCATATTGTTGATAGTAGAGCCCGGACAGCATAATTGGGACCGACATGGCCATTGTTATGGCTTTGAGTTTGGGCGCACCGTAGAACGAGGCGATCAGTGGCGCGCAAAAAACGGTGATGAGAGCGAACGCCAAGCCCGTGGCTGCGGTGATCCAGTACAGCGCACTCGCCTCCCCTGCGCCGAGGCGCTGATGTTGGGCGACCGCATCGCGCGTGCCGAGATCGACGAAGATCGCGACATACCCGGTTATCGCAGACACCATTGCCACGAGCCCGAAGTCCTCCGGCAGCAGGATCCGCGCCAGCACGATGGTGGAAATGACCTGCGTGGTGACGTTGCCAACCTGTGAGATCATAGCCACGGCGCCACCGCGTAGGGAGCGTCGGTGCAGATCGTGGCTGCGAGCAGAATCGTCGAAGTAGGCGTGGCTCATATTGGCCCCGCCCCGCGGGGAAAAAAAACAACCTGATTGTCCGGTCTCGGACCGGCGCGGTCAATACCGCGCGGTTGACCCAGCGACCCGGGCCGGGAGGAGCAATGGCGCCCAGGCACCACGAAAATGTGTGCCAGATCGGAGTTTCCGGATTGCGGAATGGCTGCACTTGCCGCTGTCGAGTGATGAAGCCAGACTCAGAGATGAAGAGGAGTTACGCGTGCGGCTAGAAAATGCAGACATAGGAGTGGCCAGTGGAAATTGGAAGCTTGCACCCCATCGGCGGGTCCGACTTCTTTTCCATGCTGACTCCCTTGACGAATTGCCGCAGCTCTTCATTGCAGTACCAGCGAGTTCATGACTAATTACAAGCGCCCGGTTCTGCTCTGCGACGGCGGATACTACGGAACACTTGCAGCGGCACGAACGCTGGGCCTGAATGGTGTCCCGGTACTGGTCGCCGATCCCAACATGCTGGCGCCGGCCCTCTGGTCACGCCAGGTGGCTGGCCGCTTTCGTTGCCCCCCGCCCGCGGATACAAAACGGTTCGTAAATTGGGCACATACCCTGGGCCGGAGATACGGCCAACCGGTCATCTACCCCACCAGTGATGATGTTTCGCTGGTACTCGCGCTACATCGAAGCGAATTGGAGAGCGATTTCCAGTTCTATCAACCGGATCTCGACACCCTGCTTAACCTGCTGGACAAGAGCAAGCTGGCGCAGGCTGTGCGGGCAGCAGGCCTGGATATGCCCGACACCTGGGCTCCTGGCAACCTGCGTCAGGCCGAGGATGTGATACGCGGCCAGTCCGGGCATCTCCTGATCAAGCCTCGGACCCAGAGCCTCCTGAATACCCATTCGAAGGGCACGATTGTCTTCGGCGGCCGCGATGACTCCGTCCGCACCTATACTGACTTCTGTCGGCGCAATGTGCTGGCCCCAGAGCTTGCCGCCCGCTTCCCGGAGTGGACGCTTCCCATAGTCCAGCGTTACCACCCCGAAGCTGTCGACAGAGTCTACTCCATAGCCGGTTTCATTGACCGCGGCGGACGGAACATGGCTGTGCGCGCGGCCGAAAAGGTGCTCCAGCTGCCGAGCAGGCTCGGTACTGGCCTGTGTTTCCAGTCGGCCGAGGTGGACTCCGAGCTTGCCTTGGGTTTGCAACGGCTCCTGCAAAGGATCGGCTACTTCGGGGTGTTCGAGGCCGAATTCATTCGGTTACCGGGCCGCTCACTGCTGATCGACATCAACGGGCGCCTGTACAACCAGTTGGCGTTCGACGTGGCCCGGGGACTGCCGCTACCCACACTGTTCTACGAGGGTGCGCTGGGCAATCACGAGGCGGTGGCGGCGGCGACTGCGGCCGCCGTAGGTGCGGACAGCACCGGCCCCCAGGCCTTCTGCAACCGCTCCCGCCTGGCCGTGTTGCTGGGACTGCGGCGCATCCTGGGAACGATGCCAAGACAAGAAGCCAGGCGCTGGAGGGAGTGGTACGAGGCCGATCCGGACTCGGTCATCGACGCCGTAGCGGATCGCGGAGACCCTTGGCCGAGGCGCTCCGATCTGCTGCTTCAGCTTCACTCGTATATACGCCATCCACGAGCGTTCCTGAGAAACACAGGCTACGACCAGCCGCAGGATCAGGGTGTCGGGTCATGAAGGACATTCACGTGGCGGTCATTGGCTCTGGCCCCTACGCACTGTCGCTCGCAGCACACCTGCGCGCCCGCGGGACTTCCCATAGGGTCTTTGGTCCGGCCATGCACTTCTGGCGGTCCATGCCGAAAGGACTGAACCTAAAATCGCTCGGGTTTGCCACCAACATCTGCGTACCGGAGCCGGGACAGTCATTCCCGGAATGGTGCCGCCGACACGGACTGGAGGAACTCGAACCTTGTTCAATGGAATCCTATGCTGCCTACGGACTGGAAATCCAGCAGCGCTTCGTACCGGATCTGGAGCCGGAACAGGTCGTGATGGTCCGCTCCGCGGGCAAGCACCGCTTCGAGCTCGCGTTGTCGAACGGCAATATCGTGCATGCACGCAATATCGTATCGGCGACCGGCCTGTCGGAGCTGGCTTATACGCCGGAGGTCCTGGAGGGGCTTGGCGAACACCTGACGCACACGTCGGCTCTGCATTCCTACAGCCATTTTGCGGGCAAGAGCGTTGCGGTTATCGGTGCAGGCGCGTCTGCCATCGAGGCCGCCGCACTCGTGCACGAGGCGGGGGGGCAGGCACACCTGCTGGTGCGTGACTCGCAAGCTACCTTCAATACTCAAGCGCCGCCTGACCGGTCATTTATTAGACGAATCCTGATGCCCGACACCGTGCTAGGAGCCGGGTTGAAAAACTGGTTGCTCCAATCGCTCCCGTGGGCCTTCTACTTCATTCCAGAGAAGCGCCGAGTGCGAGTCGCCAACGGGTGGCTACCGCCAACCGCACCCTGGTGGATCCGAGACCGATTCGAAGGTAACGTCGAGGTTAGGCTACAGACCACAGTGGTCTCGGCGAAAACCGTCGGTCACCAGGTGATCTTGGGTCTGCGGACCGAAGGAGTATCGGACTACTCCATGTCTTTCGACCACGTCGTCGCCGGCACCGGATATTCGCTCGATGTCGATCGGCTGACTTACCTCGATGCTGATTTGCGCCTGCGCGTCCACCGGGTCGGCCGTTCACCCGCTTTATCCTTGCGGTTTGAATCATCCGTGCCGGGCTTGTACTTCCTGGGTCCGCTCACTGCCCTGAACTTCGGGCCCGTCTTCCGTTTCGTTGCCGGCGCCCGCTTCGCAGCACCCGTCGTCGCCGCCCGGCTTGCCGGCTAGAGAGCGCCCTGAACTAACGACCGGGCAAGCCCGTCACGACTCCAGACGCGAACGCAGGTGCCGCGCCAGCCTCATGGCCAACGCCACGATGGTCAACGTCGGATTGGCATGACTGCAAGTGGGAAACACCGCCGAACTTGCAACGTATAGATTGGGCAAGCCGAACACGGCGCAATTGCCATCCACGACCCCCCTGCCGGGGCTGGCGGCCATGCGGGCGGTGCCCATGTGGTGACCCAGCGGTATCGAACGGGCGATCTGCCCGGCGAGCAGCTCATCATCGAACAGCAGCTGCCCTGCGCCGCTGTGCTCCAGCGACTCGCGCAGGAGCTTGAACGCTCGCAAGACGGCCTGTGCATCTTGATCTGCGACACACCACGCAATATGCACTCGTGGCAAGCCATTCCGGTCCCGATCCTCCCGGAGCGTGATCCGGTTGGACGGATCCGGGGTCTGCTCGGAGTTGAATTCCAGCGGAAAACTACCATCGGCATTCGGCACCAGAGTATAGGGAAGCTTCCTCTTCGCCAGCCGAATACGGAACAACCACTCACCGGCAAATCGCGTAAGCCCCGGAAGGTCACGCAAGACGTTGGCGATGTGCCGCAACGGCGGCGAAGAAACAGCGTCAGTGTGCTGCTGAAGAATGGTGCGGTATTCCGGCAAAAGAGCGGACTTTGCCAGGTAAATCGCAGACATGACCGAGCTGCCGTGACTTGCATCGGCATAGCTCGGAAAATGCAGGCGGAAGACCGTGTTGCGCAGATGATGGGCGCGCTGCGCTGTTGGCGTGAATCTCATCTGCCGGCGGCAATAGATGCCATCGGAGGTCCGTTCGAATCGAAACGCGACGGGTCTCTTGTGGGGGACAATCCGAGCGAGGGTGTTCTCGAAGTGGCACATGTAGAAACGGCCCAAGCAATCACCCAGGTTGCCAAACCCACTCCCCGCGCGGTCGGAAGCCAGCAATAGTCTCGGCACCTCGATGCCGCCCGTCGCGAGCACAAACACAGCAGCCCGAACGGTGCGGAGACGCCCAGCTTGATCGACAAACTCTGCTGACTCGATCATGTCCTCACCGGGAGCCCGGTTCAGCTTCAGGCAGCGCATCCCCAGCATCACAGTGACATTTGACGACTTGTGAAGCCGGTGCCGATAGCGCCTGCCAAAATCCGTGGGCAGGCTGTAACGCTCGATGTGATCGGCGTCCACCACCTCATCCCCCTCGAATCCGCGGATGATCGCTCCTGCACCAGGAAGTGAAGTCTTTGCCAGAAAGTCGAACCGACCGGCATCACAGTATTCCATTGCCCCTGGGTAGAAGCGCGCGACCTCCTCGTACGTTATCGGCCAGCCGGTATTTGCCACATAGTCACGACGCTCGAAATCGATGGGATCGAAGGGAACGCAGCGGCCACCCCACACTGCGGTGGTTCCCCCGAATCCCACGCGCCTGAACTGCGTCGGGTCTGGATGGGGAGGAGTCGCGGAGCCCTCGTAGAAATCCCCGACGCGGTTCGCCAGTCCGCCGGCCTCCACGAGGAGCACATCGAATCCGCGGCCATCAAGCTCACAGGCGAGCGAAATCCCCGCCGCACCTGCCCCGATGATGCAAACGCGAGGCTTGCTGTGCAGGTCGGCCGCACGATCATTGCCGCTTTCCAGAATCATTTCAGGGTACAGACTGCTGATGCTGCCCAGCCGTGGCGTGACAGGCTATGCACGAACTCGGGTTGATTGACTGTACATTATGAAGCCCTGCCTACTCAGATGGCTGCCTGCTGCAATGGCGGTCAGTTATATTAGCCGATTGGGTGCGCCCGGGAGGCCAGAGTGAATCGGATCAGGAAGGCCCAGTTGGCAAGTAGGCCGCCGGGCGCGGTCAGGCCCGCATCACCACGCAGCAGAAAGTCGGCCACCCTCCTGCCGGCCGCCCTTGTCTTGCTCATGTTCGTGATAATGACCGTGCCCCTCGGGTTCGACTACCGGGGACAGGACAGCAATCCCACGGACGGTGATTCGTTTAGCCTCACAACCTGGATGGTGCTGCTGTTCGGAAGCATCTACCTCGTAATCAAGAACCAGCGGCAGGTGTACGGAATGCTTGCCGGGGTGAACCGCCCCTTTCTCTACTTTGTCGTGCTCGCCAGTCTGAGCCTGCTGTGGTCGATCGAGCCCGCAATCACCCTGAGGCGGATACTCCGCCTCTACATCATCGTCCTAGTGTCCGTGGCCTTTGCGAGCGCCGGCTGGCAGCCTCGGCGGTTCGAGAACAGCGTGCGCTGGCTGCTCTTTCTGTTGCTCGCCGCATCGGCGATCTTCTGTTATTGGGATCCGGAACTGGCCATCCACAACGTTGAAGGTCATCCGGAGCTCATGAATGCCTGGCATGGAATTACCACGGGCAAGAACGTGCTCGGCTCCCTGGCGAGCTGCGCTTTCATACTTTGGCTACATGGCCTCCTTACGGGTGAGACCGGTCGGGTTGCGGCCATAGCAAACCTGGCTCTTGCCGGCCTCTGCCTGGTGATGTGCCGCAGCTCCACGTCCCTCATGGCGACCGTTTTTGCCGCTTTCTTCGTGATCCTACTGCTTCGGCCCTCGGGTTCTATGCGGCGCCTGACGCCCTACATCGTCGGGTTCTTTGCCGTAGCGGTGTTGGTCTATGCCCTGGCCGTACTGAACATCGTGCCGGGACTGAGTGTCATCCTGGCTCCCATTTCCATGATCACCGGCAAGGACCTCACTTTCAGCGGACGGACGAATATCTGGTACGTGCTCAAACTTCATATTCGCCAACACCCCCTGCTTGGCACCGGATATGAAGCATATTGGATCGGGCCGGTGCCATCTTCCCCTTCCTACGACATGGTGAGCCAGCTTTACTTCTATCCCACGGAAGGCCACAACGGCTACTTGGACGTCATCAACGACTTGGGTTACGTTGGGGGCGCATGCCTGCTAGCTTACTTTATCGTTTACCTGCGGCAGGGTCTGGCTCTTATGCGCCTGGAGAAGGCCCGAGGAGCCCTGTACCTGGCGCTCATTTTCAGGGCGTTCTTGGCGGATATGTCAGAGTCGCATTGGTTTTCAGTGACTAGCATCGATTTTGTCATATTCACGGCGGCGACATTTTCCTTGGCTCGGGAACTGTTGTTCCAACGCCAGATTTCGCCAGGGGCCCTTCCCTCCCGGCCTGCACGGGGCCAGCGCTCAGACCCGGCCGACGGCAAGTCCCGTTCGCGCCGTACTTCTGCCATATGATTTCTGGCCGCATCTCTGCAACTGCGGAGCGGCCAATGACAGCCTTCTCATTCAAATGCGGGAGTGGGTCGGAAAAGCCTTCAAAGGCACTGCTCGGATTCCATTCTTGAAGACTATAAACCCGTGTACCACGATCGCGCACGGCAGCGTGGTGTCTTGCGTGAACTGATGGCTGGGAGTTCGGATCGTGCCGGTGTCAGCGCTTGTGCGCTCCCCGTCATCGCTTATGCAGCACGATTTGAATGTAGTTACCCAAGTAGGCGATGTTGCGGGCGAAGCGCCGTTCCACGCGGTGGAAGATCGCCCATAGCAGCTTACCAAACATGGAATGTTCTGAAACATGCTGGTTGAACCACGTGGAATCAAGACTGTGGCAGATGACGGACACCTCGCCGAAGGGAGCTAATTGCGCCCGCATCCAACTGATTGCCATCGGACGATACGGCAGCGGAGGTTTTGGACGAAGACGATTGAGTACATCGCCCAGATAAGGGGTGTCCACCAAAAGTCGCATCGTCAGTCGGACGGGAAAGAGGAGCGGGTGAGGATTTGCCATAATGAAGACGGCAACGCCGCCACGCCGCACGACCCTCGCGATTTCACGAAAGGCTGTCGCCTGGTCTTCCACCTTCGGAATGTGATAAAGAACATGCGCGGAGTACGCGGAGTCGAAGGACTGGTCGGAAAACGGAAGCTCCATCGCACTCGCTTGTTTCAAAACGAACGAAATGCCCGTTGGCGCCAGCCGCTGGCGAGCAACTTCCAGGCCCGTAAGCGAAAAATCGACGCCCGTGTACTGGGAACACATATCCACCAGCATAATCCCTGGGTTGCCGCCGCACCCTACTTCCACCAGATTGAGCGGGGGGCCTGCCAGCCGGAGAGCCTCGCGCAAGCGCGCGGCACGCTCCTTCTCCAGCGCCATTCGAATCGGCCCCATCTCCCGATTCCCGAACAACTGCTCGTCGACAGTTTTACCGTCGACCAAGGTCCAGCCGACCTTGTCGTAGAATTGTTTGGTCTCTTCGCTCGTGGGGCTCACCCAAATTCTCCCTATTGCCAGGACAAGCACCTTATCTAGCTTATGCCTTCAGAGCAAAGGTGCAAATGATTACCTGTTCCGGTAAGCGATCCGCATCTCAGTAAAACCTGGAATTGACGCGCAGAATCGATACTTTGCCTCGCAAGCGGGCACAATCGGTACTCCCCCGCCCTGGAGGGATAGTAAGATAGATTCCTGCGAGCTAGGAAAGTCGCGGTTTTTGGTTTTTGGGTCTTGTTGGGAGGTTTTGGCGTGTCAAGTCGCTCGGTTATTGTTAATTCCGGGCTGTGCCTGCTTTTTTGGTCAATTTGTTGCTTTGCCGTCAACGCGGGACCAACAAGTTCGAGCGAACCGCCGAAGCCACAAGCCGATTCGCCGACTCGAATCATCCAAATCGGCCCTGGCGATAGCGTAAGCATTCAGGTTTACGGTCAACCGGACATGACGACCGTAGTTTACGTGTCTGACGACGGAACCATTCCTGTACCGCTGGCCGGGCCCGTTCAAATCGCGGGCCTGTCGCCATCGGAAGCCAGCAAGAGAATTGAAAAGGCCCTCAAGGTCGGAAATTTTCTGGTCGATCCGCATGTCACGCTCACGGTGACCGTATCGCGGAGCCAGCGGGTAAGCGTATTGGGGCAAGTCGCACACCCGGGTCTATATCCGATCGAATCGACCACTACGATATTCGATCTGCTGGCGCTGGCCGGCGGCGCGCTCGACACTGGGTCGGAAGACATCTTCCTGCTGCGCGCCGATGCGAGCGGGACTTTGCAGCGCTATCCGGTCAATCTAAAGGGATTGGAAAAGGCCAAGGGCGTGATTCCGGAGCAGACCCTACGGGGCGGCGACTCAATACTCGTACCGAAGGCCGATCAGTTTTATATATATGGCGAGGTCACCGCTCCGAACAAATACCGGGTTGAGACGGACATGACGGTAGTTCAGGCGATTGCGCGCGCCGGAGGCGTGACGCCTCGCGGCAGTGAACGGCGCGTCGATATCAAACGCTTGGTCGACGGCAAGTACGTCACGGTGAAGGCCAGATTAAATGATCCGGTCAAGGCTGATGACGTCATTCATGTGAAGGAGAGCATCTTTTGAAGGATTTTCGAAACCTGCCGGTGCTCACGGCGGCTCGCGCCGAACCTATGTCTCAGGACCAACTGCCGGCGATCGACCAGGATTCGGCGTCTCCGGGCCTTTCGCTCACGCAGCTATGGGCCATCGCGCGCGCTCACCGTTGGCAGACAGTCATGATCGCGGCAGTGATTGTGATCTTGACGGCCGGCATCGCGAAAATCATGCCGAAGACCTATGCCGCGACGGCGACTCTGATGGTGAACTACGAGACCAACGATCCGTTGGCGGCGCGCGGAATTCAAACGGGGCCGGTGCCGGCGTATATCTCGACTGAAATGGAACTGATGCAGAGCAGCGCGGTGCTGCTTCCGGTGGTCGATAAGCTCAATCTCACAGCTGACCAGAACTACGCGGCCGGCTACAGGAGTGGCGCCGGCGATCTTCGGGATTGGGCCAAGGATGCCTTAAGCAAAGGTCTCGAGGTCGAACAAGGCCGTTTCGGCAGTCAGTTGATGTATGTCACCGCGTCGGCGCGTGATCCGGTTCTTGCCGCGTCGATCGCAAACGCGGTCGCCGATACCTACCTGGAACAGCAACGTCAGCGGGTCCATGGTCCTGCGTCGGAAAGGGCGAAGAACTATGCCGAAGAACTCGCCGAGCTCAAACACAAAGTTAGCGTGGCGCAGGATGCGGTCACCACTTTCCGACAAAAATCCGGCGTCACTGACGCAGCGGCGCAGGCGAACAATGTCGAGGGAGACTTGCTCACAAGTCTCGAACAGCGATACCAGGAAGCGCAAAACCAACGCCGCGCCGCGGAAGTAGCGGCCAACGCCGATCGAACGAGCAACCGGCAGGTGGCGTCTTCAACTCTCATCCAGGGTTTGAAAACGCAGCTCAACGACCAAAGCACCAATCTGGCTCAGTTGCGCTCGACCATGGGGTCCGCACATCCGAAAGTCATTGAACTCGAGAATCAGATCGCCGCAACACGTAAAGCATTGAACAATGAAATTGCGGCGAGTGGCAACAACGCTTCGTCCGATCTGGCTGCGGCGAGAGAACTGGAGCAAAAATTGGCCGCCGCCGTGGAAGTACAGCGGGCCAAGGTGCTCGCCGTTCGAAAACTGCAGGATGAGGGCACCAAGTACGTGCTCGAACTGGAGTCCGCGCAATCGGTCTATAAGCGCGCCTTGGACGGATACGATCAGATCATGTTCGCCTCCGGTGGGCACGATACGAATGTGCAACTCATCAGTCGAGCAGTTCCGGCCATGAAGGCGATCAAACCCAACAAGATAAAGCTGGTATTCCTCGGCATGATCGCCGGCCTCTTGGTCGGTTTGGGGGCGCCATTCGTCTATGAATTGATCTTCGATCGGCGCGTGCGTTGCCGCGATGACTTCGAGCGCGGCTTCGGTGTACCGGTCTTGAGCGAGTTCGATGCCATTAAATTCGCAGGTAGCGCGGCGTGACCGCACCCTACTCCAATCAAACGCTGGACGCGGAGTCGAGCGGCGCCGACCTCGATTTAAGAACCGCCCTGATTTCACGATTTAAATTGTCGCCGGAGAAGATCAGGGCCGTCCAGGATCTGATGCCTCAAGAATCCTTGAGCTTCGTCGATGCCGCGCTGCGACTCGGTTTCGTCACACATGAGCAGATCGATGATGCTCTGGCTTGGGCAAAGCGCCGCCAATCTGGAGAAAGTGGCGGCCTGATCGAGACAGCTATCCGCAAGATTTCAGACAACCGCCAGCTGGTACTAGCGCAGGGAGAAATGGTAAAGCCCGGCGCGCAACTCATACTGGCGCATGATGCGGACAATCCACGCAGCGAGAAAATTCGCGCGCTGCGCACGGAGTTGCTGCTGCTGAGCGAAGCCAGTAACCACGCGAACACCATCGCCTTGTTGAGCGCAAGCGCAGGTGAGGGTCGCTCTCAATTGGCGGCAGAACTGGCGATTTCATTCTCTCAGCTTGGCAGGCGCACTTTGCTGGTCGATGCCGACCTGCGCCAGCCCAAACAGCATCTCCTCTTCGGCTCGACCAACGAAAACGGGCTCGGCGAGGCGATTTCGCGCAATCAAAAGGCGTGGTTTCATCCGGTCAATGGGCTACCGCAACTATCGTTGTTGACCGCGGGCGCAAGCCCACCCAATCCCTTGGAACTGCTGTCGGATGGCCGATTTTCGAGAATTCTGCAGGATTGGCGCAAGGCATTTGAATTCGTTATTTTGGACACGCCGCCGATCAAAGATTACGCCGACGGGTTGGCGATCGCGACGCTGGCTGGGAAAGTTATTGTACTATCCCGCGCTCAGCATACCTCGTACAACGAGACACGCGAGCTGTTGCGTCGACTGGGAAGCACCCAATCGCAAATACTCGGTGCCGTGATCAATCACTTCTAGTTTCAGAAGGTCGTGTAGTCGCGCCCGCCCTTAGCGCGTCCGCGGAGCAGGTTTTTTTGCCAGCACTTCGATGCCGATTATCGTTCCCGAATAATTGTACAGTTCGAAGGTCGAACTGCGGCGCGCATAGTTAGCATAGGGCTGGATCAGCAACCAACGCGTCGCCTGATAATTCAATTTGAACGTGGCGCCCGGGCTTCGATCCCGACGCCCAAGCACATCCGACCCGGGTATTGTTTGTCCGGTGAAATCCGACCAAGTCTCTGAAAATCCAAATGACATTCCGGTCTTGTACGTAGGCTGGAAATTAATCGTGACGTTTACCGTCGAATCCAACTCCGAGCCGCCCGCTCCGATATAGCTGTTGACGGCCCTCGTGTAGCTGACTTGAATCGATGTCTTGCCGCTGAATCGCCTCGAATAGCCAAGTTTGCCGGTGATTTCGGAAATATTCCCCTGATTCAATCCTTGATCCCGCTGTGTATGGCCTACCGCCCCGTCGAAAGAGGATAGCCCGGTTGCCGCATAGGTCGCCGTCAAGTCGATGTCTGTTTGATTGTAGGTACCCACCAACGGAGCGTTTCGATATTTGCCGTCTATATAATCGGCGGAAATCCCGTAAGTGAGATTTGAAAAGCCAAGATACTTCAAGGCCGCGAGACCGGTCGTCTCAGTGAGTCCGTAGTTCGGAAAACCTTGTATCGGTGCGTCAAGATCATGATAGTCGACGCTCGTTTCCAGCCGCCACTCAGGCGAGATGCGAAAGTTGAATTTACCGATCCCATGCCGTTCCAGGTTGATCGCCAGCGCTGTTTGCGTATCGCGATTCGCAAACGGCGCCATGTAGCGCTCAAAGCTTCCGAGAAAGGTGCCGTCGAAAGCGCTCAACAGTTTCCAATCGAGCCCAGCCTTCGCCAAATATTCGTAGTGGCTCAGCTCATCGAAATGATCGTATCGGAAATAGCGGCCTTCGAGCGTGCTGTACAGCCGTTGCCGGTCCCACAGGTAGTCTTCTTCGAAGCCTGCGACTGTCTTGAGGTCCGAGTCGCCCAGCCTGGGATCGCCGTTGAATGCTAGCGCCGCCGCCGAATTTGGCAGGGCAAAAACGTTACTGTTGTGTTCGTACTGCTCACTCGCATAGGGCAGAAACGTCGAACCGCCAAACGCGCTTGTGGATGCGACCACGCCTATCAGCACAAAGAGCCCGATTCGCCCCGCGTGCGGGATCAATTGTCGATCGCTCATCCGCCGTCGGCTGCGTTGAGCGGGGGCCGGTCGGCGTTGCCCGGCGCTGCCGGCATGGCGCTGCGCGCGAGAGCTAACTCGTATGGTTGAATCGGTATCGTCGTTGGCGCAATCGTAGTGATTCCCAAACCGTTGGGCGCCCGCACCACCACCTCGGTTTGGCGCAGTAACGAAAACACACGCGGTCCTCGCACAAGATAACGCCGCGCGAGCCGGCGCGGGTCGACCCCCAGGCGATACATCCATTCCAACCCTAATCGTTGCATCCACCGAGGTGCGCGCCGCTCCTTTCCCGTCATGAAATTGATGGAGGCACCGATGCACAGTGCAAGTCCCCGGGCGAGCCGCCGCCTCTTCAACAATTGAGCAAAAATCTCTTGCTGGGGGGCCCCGACGGCAATGAAACAGAATCGGAAAGGACTGTTTGCTTCTGCAAAACGCAAACAGGCTTCGACTTCCTGCGGATCGCGAATAAATCCCATGGGAGGGTTGTAATGGTGGAGCGATTTCAGTCCATAAGTTTGGGCGAGCTGGCGGGCCTGTTCGTTGCTCCCCCCGATCAGGACGATGGAATCGATCGGTTCGATGATTTGTGAAAAAAGTCGCGCGGTCAGATCGCTGCCGGTGCACACGCGGATACGCTTACCCTTGGCAGCGCGGAAGATATGAGAAAGAAATCGACTATCCAGCAAAACGTAGGATGCGTTGGCATACTGCTCTTGAAACTTGGGATCATCGTGATAACGAATCAAATGATCTACGTTCGGTGTGACCACGTAACCGAATCGGTCCGCTCCAAAGGTTGACGCGACCGCCAAGAAGCCGTCTAAGTCGTAGTCATCCAGTTCGAATTGCATGTTGTTATTGCGCCCATCGGGCCAGAAGGCGGCCTGAATAATATCCGGAATTATGGCTCTCCGCCATCAACAGAAACTGTGCGGTGCCTACCGGAAGCGGGACCATGACAGGCGCGCCACCATCATGGCGTGCCGCGCTCGAAATTGGGGGCGAGGAGTTGGGGCAAGCAGACATAACTTCGACGAGACTGCTACGAACGTCACATTTTGTAAGACTGCTCTTGCGCCGCGGCAGACCGGGCGGGAGCGCGTTGCGACTAGCTTTTCCGAGCCCGCTAATCGCCTTCACCAGGCTGGTGCGTCGATAATCGACCTTGGACCAGCGCGCCGGGGACCGGGCGCCGTGAATTGACGATTCTGCCTCGCGACACGCCAGACAATGGTACCGTGAGTACTAATACCTGGAGAGTCGTGTGAATCAATACAAACCAAGCCCAAGCCTCGGACGACCCTCATCTTCCACGCCCGAGGATCCCATGATGGACTTCAGAGCGCGGTTGGTACATCAGCAAGCCGAAGCCGCCGAGCGGCGCCGAATGGACCTTGCCGAACAGTCCTCGCGCCTCAAGACGGCCGAAGAGCGTATCCGGATCTGGGAACGCATTCACGAGGTAACTCTGCCCAAGGACCCCGCGCACCGGCTGATCGACATCATTGCCGCCAATACGGGGCTCACGAGTTCCGACGTTCACGACGAGCAGCAGCGCCGAGCGTCGCTTCGAGCCGTCGTCTAAAGACCGACAAACAGCGCCGGCACTTAGTCCAAGTACTTTGCCGGCGTCTTGCTCCGAATTTGCTCGCGCGTCACGCCCGGCGCCAGTTCGATCAGCCTGAATAGATCCTTGCGCGTGGGACGCTGGAAAACTCCAAGCTCCGTAATCAGCATGTCGACGCAGTTGGCGCCGGTCAGGGGCAATTCGCAGCGCGTCTTGAATTTGGGCGCCCCGTCCTTCGAGTTGTGCTCCATGACCACGGCCACACGCTTGACGCCCGCGACCAAATCCATGGCGCCGCCCATGCCTTTGACGACTTTGCCGGGAACCATCCAATTGGCCAGATCGCCGTTTTCCGCAACTTCCATGGCGCCGAGCACCGCGAAGTCGATATGACCGCCGCGGATCATCGCGAAGCTGTCGGCGGAGGAGAAAAATGATGTGGTGGGAAGGGCCGTTACCGTCTGCTTGCCGGCATTGATCAGATCCGGATCTTCCTCGCCCTCGAGGGGGAAGGGTCCGGTACCGAGCATGCCGTTCTCCGATTGCAGCACAACATTCATACCCGCAGGGATGTAGTTGGCCACCAAGGTCGGAATGCCAATACCGAGGTTTACGTAGAAGCCGTCCTGCAATTCCCGGGCAGCCCGCGCGGCCAGATCTTCACGCGACCACGGCACGGGAGCCCTCCTCGCGCTTGCGCACGGTGCGTTTCTCGATCATTTTGCTGTACTTCGTCCCTTGGATGATTCGCTGCACAAAAATTCCCGGGGTATGGATGGAGTCCCCGTCCAGGGTTCCCGGTGCTACCAGCTCCTCGACCTCGGCGACGGTTATTTGGGCGGCGGTGGCCATGTTGGGGTTGAAGTTTCGGGCCGTCTTTCGGTAGATCAAGTTGCCCTCGGTATCGCCCTTCCAGGCTTTGATCAGGGACACATCGGCGACCAGGCCTTTCTCGAGGATGTAGGTCTCGCCGTCCACGGTACGCGTCTCCTTGCCCTCGGCGACCTGCGTGCCGGCGCCCACTTTGGTGAAGAATCCATAGATGCCGGCTCCGCCCGCGCGAATGCGTTCCGCCATGGTGCCCTGGGGATTGAATTCGATCTCGACCTCACCGGCCAAGTACTGACGTTCGAATTCCTTGTTTTCCCCGACATAGGAGGAGATCATTTTGCGGATTTGACGCGCCTGCAGCAGCAGCCCCAAGCCCACGCCGTCCAGCCCCGCATTGTTGGACACGATGGTCAGACCGCGCACACCGGACGTGTGGAGCGCCGCGATCAAGTTTTCGGGTATTCCGCAGACGCCGAAACCGCCGCACATCACGGTCATGCCGTCCTTGACCACGCCGCTCAACG
>Ga0210398_10002070_pt1 | contig 19825 bp, 22 predicted proteins | sample IncBWC4OmetaG_FD_161047 | JGI IMG/M metagenome (GOLD analysis project Ga0210398, IMG submission 161047) | Forest soil microbial communities from Barre Woods Harvard Forest LTER site, Petersham, Massachusetts, United States - Inc-BW-C-4-O | ecosystem: Environmental > Terrestrial > Soil >...
ACCATCGACGTATCGGTCACGTCGGTGCTGCAGACGACAGCAGGAAAAATGATCTTCGGCAAGTGGGACGAACGCGCCTTCGCCCGCACCAGCGGCGTGACCCAGCCCGTAGTGCCGGCAATCCCAAGTGCACCGGGGCCTGCGGCGGTGATCCCGAACACGCTGGTCGAGACCAAGCCTCAGCCGTGAGGGTGGAGCAGGCCTTCCAGGCCTGCGTTAAAGGCGGCCTTCGGATTCGGCTTTAGCCTCCGAGGTAAGACGCGATTGACCGTCTTCTCCGAGTGCCGTTGCGGCGCGCTCGGCGGTGAACTGCCGGTGCTGTTACAGCATGACAGGGATAATTCTAAAACCGCCATATTTCTTTTTGATAGTCGGGGTCATCTTGATCTCTGCGGCTACGGTTTGGACATGTATGGGTAAGGTGTGGGTCCGTTTCAACGGCTGGGTCTACCGCGCTAACGAACCGAGATCTTTTTGGTGGGAAGTCGCGCTCTATTATCTCGGCGGGGTTTGTTTCATCGGGTACTTCTTATCTAAGGTCTAAATATTCTCTAAGGTCTAAATATTCAAACTGTAACAGTACCGAACTGCGGTAGTGGGTCAGTTTGAATTTCTTTTCTTGTAAGGGCCACGCGGACCCGGCTTTGGCATGTAAGGCTCGGCCATCTGCAATACTTCGTCAATGCTCCAAACGTGGTCAGAGATTCCAGCTTCCATCGCTGGCGTTACCCGCAACGTCTGATGCACTCGACAGAAATTGTAGTACATGAACCAGAGAGCCACGGATGCCGCATGGTTCTCGACTTTCTTAGAGAAGGCATTCGTAAGCCGCGTGAATCGCCGGATGCTCATGCGCATGGATAGATTCTGACGTTCCACAAAGCTAGTGCTCACATGCTTAGGATCGGGATTGCCGCTCACGGTTTTCATGTCGCACCCGATGCAACGGGCCGGGGAGTAGCGAGTATCGTTATCCGATGGTGCGCCGTAAATCTTCTGCAATTGAGCGTAGTCGATGTCGGCTCCGAAGGCACTCTCCACGGCTTCAAGGTATGCCCTGTGAGCATCTGTGGTGATCTGGACGCGATTGCTGATCCGGCTAGCGCAATCTTCCATAAATTCTTTTGCCCACTCTAAACCGCGTCCGCCCACGAGGTAACTCACACAGAGCTTCGTGTCGGCATCAATGGCTGTCCATGTCCACGTATCGCCCCATCCTTCCGCCTTTTGCTCAGGCGTTACGTTCTTCGCCTTCGCTCCGACGAAATTCCAGATTTCGTCACACTGTAGACGCCGCACTTTGAGATTCCGAACCTGAGCATCATGGTAGCCAACACAGGCATCAGCCAGATCGACCAGTAGCTTAACGATTGTGTTCTTGGAAACTCCTGTCATGCGAACAGTCGCCTGAACAGAGCAGCCTTCGATGAGGCACCGTACAACCTGTGCGCTACGGGCTTTGTCTAGCCGATTCATATTGACTATTATGCTTGCACGGCCAAGTTTTGTCAACCACAAAGTATGATGGTACTTGACAATTATACCGCACTTGTATTTAATACACTTGTGGCCGCTCAAAATCAACTTTTCGACCTTCGCCCCGTGCATCCCGGAAAAGTCTTGCGAGATAAGCTCCAAGAACGCGGATGGACACAGGATCAGCTCTGCGCGATTACTGGTTACGGAAAACAAGCGATCAGCTTGATCGTTAACGAGAAAAACGGAATTAGTGCGGACATGGCAAAAGCTCTGGCTGCCGCGTTCGGCGACACACCCGAAGAATGGCTCAGATTGGACTCACAGTATCGCCTATCCAACGCGGAGGCAGACGTGACCATCATTGAGAGGAAAGCGCGTTTACACTCTTTGGCTCCGATCCGCGACATGCAGAAACGAGGCTGGATTTCGGGCACTGACGACTTGGAAAGACTCGAATCCGATCTAAAAAAATTCTTTGGCGTGGAATCTCTTGATGGAGATGTCCTATTTCCCGTTGCCACGCATCGCACCACTAATCTCACTTACCTGAATCCCGCCGAAAAAGCGTGGTGCTTCCGCGCACGAAAAATGGCTGCCGTTCTGCCAGTGCCGCCGTTTCGGACGGATCGGCTGAACCAAGCCGAGAAAGAACTTAGGAAGCTAGCGGCGTATCCCAAAGAGGCGCGGCATCTGACGGAACTTCTAGCCTCATACGGTATTCGTTTCGTGGTGGTCGAACCGCTTCCGGGCGTGAAAATCGACGGCGCTGCTTTCTGGCTAGACTCCACTTCCCCTGTAATTGCGCTCTCCATCAGGTTCGACCGCGTGGATGCCTTCTGGTTTACGCTGATGCACGAGTTCGCCCACATCAAGCACGGTGACGCACTGTCCGTTGATAGTGAATTGATCGACGGCACCATAGGTATCGCGGTTGCGCTCGTTGAGGACGAGGCAGAAAAACGCGCCTCAGATAGCGCCACAGATGCACTTATCCCAACGTCAGAGATGCAGTCATTCATAAGCCGTGTCGGTCCACTGTACTCGAAAGAACGCATAATCCAGTTTGCTCACAAGATGAAAATTCATCCGGGAATTATTGTCGGCCAATTGCAACATCGTAACGAGATCAACTATGGGTCGAATCGAGAAATGCTAGTGAAGATTCGATCAGCCGTTATCGAAACTGCGCTTACTGATGGTTGGAATCGGTCGATCACACCAGGATTACTGTGAGGTGAACATTGGCAACAGTTGAAGCATCGCCACGACAACAGCAACGGCACGGAAACGCAAGGATGCTGTACCTAATCGAGCTTTATCAACGGGAACACGACGTTGAGACTTGGGATTTAGATGAAGTCTCAGCATGGACGATCCGCGAAGGGCACTACCGTCCTGAGCCGATGGACCCCGCCAAGGCTCTCAAGGGCCAGATGGCGAAGGCTCTGAAGAACGAGCACATCACTGATCCTCAAGGCCGGGAAGCACGTAAGTTTCACGCCGTGCGGCATACTGACGGCGAGAGGCAATGGACGCTTTGGGCTACGATCACGGATGCCGATCCGGGCCATATGCGAATGTCGCTCCAGCAACGCAGAAACTACCTGCTCTCCGGCTGTAAGCAACATAAGCTCGATTTTGATTCGTACAACGACAACAACAAGTTCCACGCGCAACTTCCACCGGTAAATTACAACTTCGATGCAGATATTGAGGAATCAGGTCTGCCTACGACTTACCCGGCAGAGCGGCCAGAAGACGAAGAGGACGGAGAATAGCTTAGTCCTTGCCCCACCGTTTTGCGGCTGCCTTTTTCGCAATTTGCTTGCGTTTGGCTGGCGAGAGTTTAGCGGCTCTCGCCTTGCCGCCTTTTGATGCCCCTAGTTTACTAAGAGCTAGGGCAGCCGGATTCTTACCAGCATCGGGGTCTTCGAGCGGCGTACCGTCCATGTGCTCACCGATTGCTTGTTCTACGACGCGACGTGCGTTTGCGAAGAAATCGCGCCCCTTGCTTGCTCGACTAGGCATGAACACATGATGCCATGAATTGACGGCCGACGCATCCCCACTAAATTTCAAACTGACCCACTACCCGAACTGCCATCGCATTTGAACTCTCTGTCCTGCGCCCGTATACTTACAGCCCGCTATGAAGGTGATGGTGATCATTCCGGCTGCGGGTCTTGGAACCCGCATGGCCCCCATGCGCGCCGGCACTAAGGGCAAGAAGAAGGCGCCACCGTCGAAGCAGTTCACCGAGCTAGGGGGCATACCGATTCTCATCCACACCCTGCGCAAGTTTGCTGCGGTTCAGGCGGTGAGCGAGATTTGGATAGCCCTGCGGGAAAGCGAGATTGCAGGCTTCCGCGCCCGGCTCGCGAATGAAAAAGATGTCCTGAAGAAGAAAGTGGAGTTGGTCGTCGGCGGCGAACACCGCCAGCAGTCGGTGGAGAGCGCGCTGAACGCGGTTGCAGCAGCGGCGCATGAGGATGATATCGTTCTCGTGCACGACGCAGTGCGCCCGTTCGTAACCGGCGAGATTATTCAGGAAGTGATCGATGCTGCGAAGAAACACGGTGCGGCGATTGCCGCGCTGCCTGCCGTTGATACCGTGAAGCAGGTCGAGCGCACGGCTGATGGCGCGCTGATCAAGACGACGATTCCGCGTGCCAGCATAGTGCTGGCGCAGACACCGCAAGGCTTTCGTTACGGCGTGATCAAAAAGGCGTTCGATGAGGCGTCTCGGGACGGATTCCTCGGCACCGACGAAGCATCGCTGGTCGAACGATCAGGCCACGAAGTGGCCGTGGTGATGGGCTCGCCGCGGAACATCAAGATCACAGCCCCGGCGGACATGGAGCTTGCGGAGTTCTACTTAGGGAAATGAGCCACGGATTTCCACGTTTTCCTCATGAGAATTGGTTACGGGTTTGATTCGCACGAATTCCGTCCGGGGATTCCGCTGAAGATTGGCGGCATCGCTCTGGCTCACGATCGCGGATTGGGCGGCCATTCCGACGGTGATGTTCTGCTGCACGCCATTACTGATGCGCTGCTCGGCGCTGTAGCTGCGCCCGATATTGGAGCGCTGTTTCCGCCCTCCGACCCGAAGTGGAAAGATGCGGATTCAGCAATATTTCTGAGCGAGGCGCTGAAACGCGTGCATGCCGCGGGATATGGCGTGGCCAACATTGATGCCAGCCTGATTCTGGCTGCGCCTAGAATTGGCCCCCATGCTGCGGCGATTCGTGCGCGCGTGGCAACATTGCTGGGAGTGCGCGCCGATTGCGTCGGATTGAAAGCGAAAACTCCAGAGGGTTTGAATTTGGAGCACGCTGTGGTCGCGCATGTGGTCGTGTTACTGGAGAAGCGAAGCAGTCGGAAGATGGCGCGGACAAAGAAAGCGTCGACGAAGAAGACGCGAAAGAAGAGTGCGCGACCGAAGACTAAGTAGCCTTCGCATCTCGCCGCTCAGTGTTGTGCTGCTTTGATCAGGGCGCGGAAGATGGCGCGGGAAGGCTCGTCTTGATCGACGGAGCGCTCGGGGTGCCACTGCACTGCCAGCACGAAGTGATCGGAGGCGGTTCCTTCCAGGGCCTCAATGATGCCGTCATCAGGGGAGCGGGCGGCGATGCGCAGGCTGTTGCCGATCACGTCGGCCGATTGGTGATGCGAAGAGTTGACCGGGATTGTGCGTTTGTAGCCCCTGCCTAAAATGTCCTCCAGCTTTGAATCGCCCTCAACCTCAACCGTATGTGCGACCGCAATCTTCTTTCCTGCTTCGTGATTGACCTTGGTCCGCAAATCCTCAGGCAGAAAATCCGGAATGTGCTGAATTAGTGATCCTCCGCGGTAGACGTTCAGGCTCTGCAGGCCATAGCAGATGCCGAGGACGGGCTTTCGCCCGGTATAGGCGTCTATAAGAAGAAGCTCATCGACAAAATCGCGGCGTGGGTCAGCAGCAGCGGTGTGGGGTGAGCGGGGGCAGCTGAACTTTGAGGGATCGACGTCGGCTTTGCTCCCAGGCAGAAGCACGCCATCGCAGCTCTCCACTATTTTCGAGACCTCGATCTTCATCATTTCAGTTGAGGTTTCATCGAGCGGAATGCGGACGGGTTCGCCTCCGGCCTGTTCGACGGCGCGCTCGTATTGCGGTATGGCCCGCTCGGCGTACTCACAGTCGAGTGAATGCGGCATGGGGATGGCGATGCGGGGGCGGCGGTTAGTTGGCAATCAGCTGATCCTCTCGATAGCGGCCAGAGTTTTCGTCTGGCGGTAATGCCGAATCTCCAGGATGAACGCAAGGACGAAGATAATGCTGCCGGCGATGACGGCTGCGGGAAGGGCGACTTGGCGGTAGGCCGCGGTCATGTTGGGATGGGCGTGGCGCGCGGAAGCCACGGCCACAGTCCCGACGATTCCCAGGAACAGGCTGACGGCGAACGAGATCAAAGTGCCGATGAAGGTCAACAGCAGGACTCGCACCGGAATCGCATACCAGCGGGGCGAGCGCGGAGTCGGCGGCATGCTTTCAGGCTATCACCATCCGGTGCTGGAGTTAACTTCGCTTCAGAAGCTTTTGCTGGATCAGGAGCAAGAACGAAGTCAAAAGGCAGCGGGCGAAGGCACCCGCTCCACACAAGCCGTGGTGTATAAGAGAGTAATTATGTCGCAGGCAGCGACGGTTATTACGCGGAGCCCCGCGGATGTGGTGCGGATGACGCCGGTTTCACAGGCGGCGAATGGGGTGTGCTATGCCGTGGCCGGCGAGGTCTCGATCAGCTCCTTTGACCTTGAGCGCATGATTGCCGCGGTGCCTGCGAAGATTGCTGCGGCGCTGAAGCGCAAGGCTTATTACTTTGTGCCGCTGACCATTAGCCAGGGGGAAGAGATCCTGATTGCGGACCGATACGATGTGGCGCTCAGCGATAACGCGGTTTGCCACCGCAACCTGAATCTGGGTGATTCGCAGTGCGTGTTTATCTCGACGCGGCTGATGGACGACAAATTCTCCGTGGCGTTCGAGTTCTACATCAACGTGGGACACGCGCTGGTGGAGATTGCCGGAGTTTCCGCGGAATTCAGCGAGTTGGCGTGGAAGCAGGTGGAAGCCGGGGCTCGCGGCGAGACTTCGCTGGATGCCTTTGAAGCGCGGAAGCTGGCTACGGCGGGTGGGCCGGATGCGGAGCGCTTCAAGAATGAGTATTTCGAGGCCACGTTCTCTGATTCGATCTCGATTTACCTGCTTTCGCTTTATCTGGATGTGGATTACCACGATCTGCGGGAGCGGGACTATCCGCTGCTGGCGCCTTCGGCGCTGGCCGAGCGATTGAGGAAAGTGGCGGAATTGTTTCCCGCGAATGCGGGGTTTGAGTTTGCCGTGCTGTATAAGCGGCGGGGATGAACTTCTTTTGCCACGGATTTGCGCGGTTTACACGGATTAAGTTTCTGCTTGAATCCCGGGGATCGAAAACGGGGAGGGCTTTCCGCTTTCGATAGGCTGGCGGCGGTTGGCGGACAAGAGTGTCCGCCCAACACGATCCCAGGCTTCCTGCACAATCAAAAGCTAAATCCTACTTGTTGCCGATCGCGAAGTTCACCGTGCTGGATCCATTGGCGGTGACGGTTACCGATTTCCCCCAGCTCTTTGGTTCGGTGAAGACGGGCCGTTGTACGGTGCGCTCGGTCAGGACGTCGTAGGCCTGTTCCTTGCCGGCCATTCCCCAGCCTTCATGCCAGGCAACGATCTGATAGGTGCCGGGCGGGACGCTGGTAAATTCGAAGCTGCCGCTCTCGTCGGTGACGGCGTAATAGGGATGGTTTACGACCATCATTTCCGCGTTCATCCAGACGTGGCCGCCGTTGCAGTGAAGATTGATCAGGCCGGGCGTGGACATGGTGCGCGAGACGGGCTGATTGGGGAAAGGGAAGGGCAGGTTGAAGGTGGCCGCTCCGTCCATGTGAATGGTGTGCAGGGTAGCGTCAGAGCTTTGCATTTGCAGCGACGCGTTCTGGGGCACGAGCAGAATGTGAGGAATGTAGCGACACTGCTTCTGGTCGAGGTGACGTCTTTGCTCAGGCAGTTCCAGTGCTTTGCCGGCGGAGATGTCCTTGAGGTAAACGATGGTGTTGGCTACTCCGCCGTCGGGCCCGATGATCAGACGTTCGAGGCTGACGGTTTTCTTGCCGTCCGGGTCGCAGATCTGGGGATCCTTGCTGACTGGGAAATCGAGTTGGCGAGGCACTGGCCCCGACCATTTGACGGTGCCAGAGATAGTTCCTCCGTCAGTGACGGAGATCACTCGGTAGTCGCCCTGCGCCGCGGCAAAGGTTGCAGCCGCAAGAAGGAGCGCCAGCATTGAAAGACGGGCAATGAGACAGCGCATATTGAAACCCCTGTTTACCCGCCCTTACACGCCGCCTATCCGCGGTCGTCGTGGAGCGCGGGCTGAAATTAAGTCGATCCGCTTGCTTTTCCGCAGGCAACGCCTTACGCCCGACTTGCGGGCCAGCGCTCACAGGGGCCCCACAGACGGGCCAGCGCTTCGTGTTTGCGGTCGTACTTATCCCAAACGGGAGGGCCGTGGGGAGGCAGTTGGCGTGATCGAAATCACACCTCATTAGATTGCGCTTATGGAGTTGAGGAGTCGAGATTACCAAGGTGGTGTATCGGGTAGGGGGGTGTTTTCTAGTTCCCCAACTGGCCGCCGGGCTGATCCGAGTTGAGCAAGACCGAGGTTTTGTGGCTGGAGGGTGAATAGCGCACAACCAGCATGCGGCCTTTCCAGCCAAGAGTGAGAGCGTCGGCGCGCTTCCGGCTAGATGCTCTTATGGGATGGAAGCGGGAGAAGTATTCACTGTTGACGATATAGGTGTAGGAAAAGTCGCCGATCCACGGTTTGTAGATTCCACCGATGCCTCGCGACGTGACGCCTACGACCGTCCCCTGGGTGGAAGGCCACGACTGTGCGTGACGCGCTCTGAGCCATGCCAGGACCCCACCCGCAACCCCGACTAGCAGGAGGACGAGGTCGCGTGCGAGGGGCAGGAGGCCTAGAGGGTCGAAGTGACGCATGGTGCGCTTTCCCGTCGAAATGCTCACGATTGTATCGCAACGTATTTGCGGTGTGATTAAATGCGGCGATGACGATATCCGTCCGAGCGTTCGCGAAGATCAATCTTGGGCTGCGGATTGGAGCGCTCCGAGGCGATGGATTTCACGATCTGCTGACGGTGTATCAGACGATCGGGTTGCATGATGTGATCCGGGTGAGCTTGAGGCGAGGCAGTGGGATTGAGATTCGGTGCGCGGACCCCAGAGTTCCGAAGGACGACTCGAATACCTGTTATCGCATCGTCGAGCAGGCCATGCGGGCGCTGGACGCGAAGGGACATGTCGTCGTCGAGATTGAGAAGCGGTTGCCGGTGCAGGGCGGGCTGGGCGGCGCCTCGGCGAACGCCGTGGCTTCTTTGCTCGGGCTCGAGAGGGTGGTGAAGAAGGCTTTGCCGGCGAAGGAGCGGTTGCGGATTGCGGCGGCAGTGGGTTCGGACCTGCCACTGTTTCTGGTGGGTGGAACGGTGCTGGGGGTGGGGCGCGGAGAGCAGGTGTATCCGCTGGACGATTTGGCGGCTACGGCTTGCGTGGTGGTGACTCCGGAGGTGGGAGTTTCGACTCCGAAGGCGTTTGCGGAGTGGGATCGGCTTAGGGCTAAAGAGTCGCGGGGGCTGAAGCCCACGCTCTCTCAGGAGGTTGACGCGGCGCTGAAGCGCCGCTCTTCCACGGTATCTCAGGCGTCTGTGGTGTCTGCGAGCAGTGGAGAATTGACGCTGGCTGGAGCGTCCGATAGAATGGTTGAGCTTGGCCGAGAGCTTTCGGCGTGGCTGAGCAAGAGTTACTCCGGTGCTCCTTTTGGAAGGGGCCGGGCCGAGAATCCGCTTCTCGAGCTTGTCCGGGCCGGGATCAAGAACGACTTTGAAGAAGTCGTCTTTCCTGAGTGTCCCGAGCTGAGTCAAGGCAAGAGTGCGCTGGAGCGCGCGGGCGCGAAGTATGCGTCGCTTTCGGGCTCCGGGTCAACGTTGTACGGGCTGTTTGCTTCGAAAGCGGCGGCGGGCGCGGCGGTGACCAGTCTGCGGAGGCAAGGGTGGGCGGCGCAGGCGACGGTTACGCTCACGCGGAGCCAGTACTGGCGAAAGTTTCTTGTTTCCAGTTCCTAGTTTCTGGTTGTTTAATAGAGTTATCACGCTGCAACCGATGCCGGGATTCGGTTTTTAACTTTGAAACTGGAGACCGGAAACTTGAAACTGCGGTACTGGGCCGTCGACTAATGGTAGGTCAAGTGCCTTTGGAGCACTTTGTCTAGGTTCGAATCCTAGCGGCCCAGCCAGAAAACAGTTCTCAGTTCCCGGTTCTCAGTTCTCATTAAGAACTGAAGCCAGGGCTGAAGGACGGGACTGAGAAACTTCTTATGGCTACTTTGGTGACGCCGACCGAAAAAGCGGAGAAGATGGAAAAGAACGTCCCACCCACAACCGAGGAAAAGCCGGATCGCAAGCAGCGCGCGCGGCTGGACGAGAAATTCAAGATTTTCAGCGGGACGGCGAACGAGCCGCTGGCTGACGAGGTTTGCCAGTTTCTGGGGATGCAGCGCGGCCAGGCGCAGGTAACGCGCTTTGCCGACGGCGAGGCGTATGTGCAGATCCAGGAGAACGTTCGCGGGGGCGATGTGTTCATCATGCAGCCCACGTGCCGGGTGGTTCACCCCGATGGCCGCAGTACGAGCGTGGATGAGCACCTGATGGAATTGCTGCTGATGATCGATGCACTGAAAAGGGCCTCGGCGCGGCGGATTACGGCGGTGATGCCTTATTTTGGTTACGCGCGGCAGGACCGGAAAGACAAGCCGCGCAGTCCGATCTCGTCGAAGCTGGTGGCGGATTTGCTTACCACGGCAGGAGCGCACCGGGCGCTGATCGTTGATTTGCATACGCCGCAGTTGCAGGGATTTTTCAATATCCCGGTGGACCACCTGTTCGCTTCTCCGGTGCTGGTGGATCACTTCCGGAAACTGAACCTGCCGAACCTGACGGTGGTTTCGCCTGACGCGGGCGGCGTGGAGCGGGCGCGGTTTTTCGCGAAGAAGGTGGACGCGGCGCTGGCCATCGTTGACAAGCGGCGCGTGGAAATGAACGTGGCCGAAGTGATGCACGTGATCGGCGATGTGCATGGACGCACCTGCTTGATCATCGACGACCTGATCGATACAGCGGGGACGCTGGTGAAAACTGCGGCGGCCTTGATGGAGAACGGCGCTACCGAGGTTTATGCCTGTTCTTCGCACGCGGTGCTGTCGGGGCCGGCGGTGGAGAACATTGCGAAGTCGGTGATTCGGGAAGTAGTGGTCACGAATACCATCCCGCTGAATGAAGAAGCTAAGCGGGAGCCGAAGATTCGGGTGCTTTCAATTGCAGGACTGATTGGGCGGGCGATTCAGGCCAATCACGAAGAGACTTCAGTTAGTAAGTTGTTTATCTAGCGGCGGCGCTTCGGGCGCGGCCATTTGATGGAACACTCTTAGAAGGAATCGAAACTATGGCAACCACATTGGAACAGAACATTCTCGAAGCGCAACCGCGGGAGGCTGGAACCAAGAACCAGGCCCGGCGCGTACGGAGCGAGGGCAAAATTCCCGGTGTGCTTTATGGCGCGAGCAAAGATGCGCTGCCGGTGACGGTCGATCCGCGGCATGTGCTGCGCATTCTGCGCTCTGACAGCGGGCACAATACGATTTTCGATCTCGCGCTGCATGGTGGCGAACGCACAAAGGCCATGATTGTGGATTGGCAGTATGAGCCGATCAAAGGGCATCTGCTCCACATCGACCTGAAGCGCATCGCCATGGATAAGGCTTTGCGGGTCAACGTGCCGATCGTGCTGCAGGGTGTGCCGTTGGGCGTGAAGACTGAGGGCGGGATTCTCGAACAGATCCTGCGCGAAGTGGAGATCGAGTGCCTGCCGGCGGATATTCCCAGCCACATCGATGTGGATGTGAGCGAGCTTACGTTCGGCAAGGTACTGCGCGTATCGGATTTGCCGCACAATCCGAAGCTGAAGTTTCTTTCGGATGCAAACCAGCCCGTCGCTCACGTCACCAGCGTGAAGGAAGAGGTTGTGGCTGCGCCGGAAGCGGTGGCAGCGGAAGCTGGAACGGCACCGGCTGAGCCCGAAGTCATCAAGAAGGGTAAGGCGGAGACCGAAGAAGAGGGCGAGGCGGCTGCTGCTGAGAAGCCGGAGAAGGCCGAGAAGAAGGCTGAGAAAAAGGAAAAGAAATAGCGCCGTGGTGGCGGCGCGCCTCGCTGGGCTCGGTGGACGGGCGAATGCGCCCGTCCCCAAACGGTCTTTCTCAGTGTTTGGGATGGTGGCGTGAAACTGATCGTTGGGCTGGGCAATCCTGGTATCGAGTATCAGTTCACGCCGCATAACGTGGGGTTTTTGGCGGTGGATCGCATCGCTAGCGAGCGCGGGGTTGAGATCAGGAACAGGCAGTGCCGGGCGTTGACAGCGCGGATACAGGTTGGGGATGAGCCGGTGCTGCTGGCCAAGCCTGAGACCTACATGAATTTGAGCGGCGTCTCGGTCCGGGAGCTGGTGGCGGAATACGAAGCGAAGCCGGAAGCGGACCTGATTGTGATTCAGGACGAATTGGATTTTCCATTGGGCACGCTGCGGATTCACACGCGGCGGAGTTCGGCGGGGCATAACGGGATCGAGTCGATCATTGGAGCGCTGGGCACGCAGGATTTCTTGCGCATCCGGATTGGCGTGGCCCCGGAACGTAAGGTGGAAGACGGCGAACGGTATTTGCTGGCGCCGTTTCGCAAGGCCGAACTGGCGGTGGTGGATGGAATGCTCGATACTGCCGCTGAAGCGGCGATGGCGATTCTGACCGAAGGTGCGGCGGCGGCGATGAATAGATTTAACAGGAAGGAAGACAGGGACTAGGGTTCAGGGGAGTGGATGGTCCACGATGCATTCCTGACCCCCTGCCCCTGATCCCAAGCCTCTTCTAAAGATTTGGAGACAGCAATGAATCGTACTTATGAGCTGATGTTTATTGTCCGGCCAGATATGGCGGATGAGGATCTCGAAAAACTTATTTCGAACCTGGAGTCGACCGTAACTGGGGCGGCGGGTTCGATTAAGAGCGTGGACCGCATGGGCAAGCGCCGTCTGGCGTATGTCGTGCGCAAGTTCCGCGAAGGCATCTACATTTTGCTGACGATCGAAGGCGCGGGTTCGGTTGTGCATGAACTGGAGCGCCGTCTGCGGGTCACGGAGCCAGTGATCAAGTTCCTCACTGTGCGCATTGATGAAGAGCAGAAGCGGTTGGAGAAGATCAAGAAGCTGCGCGACGCGAAAAAGAAGGTGAGCGCGCAACCCGCGGCTGTGGCCGAAGAAGCGCCGGCGGCACCGGCGGCGGAAACTCCGGCAACGGCTTAAGAACAGTGGCCGGTGGTCAGTGACCAGTTCACGAAGGCGAGATCTGTTTTGCTGGCCACTGGTCACCGACCACTGGCCACTGATTAAGGAGCGTTATGACTGACGAGACTAAAGCACCAAGCGAGCGGCCAGAGCGGCCTGCTGGCGATGGACCTCGCGAATTCCGGCCTTCGGGAGACCGTCCGCGTTTCGGCGGCGGGGGGCGTTCCGGGCCCGGCGGGTCGCCGCGTGAAGGTGGGCGCAAGTTTTTCCGGCGCAAGAAGGTTTGCAAGTTCTGCACCGAAAAGATCGCCGACATCAACTACAAAGATTACCGCCTGCTCGGGCAGTTCGTGGCGGAGAGCGGCAAGATCGTGCCCCGGCGGTTGACCGGGGTGTGTTCGCCGCATCAGCACCGGCTGGCCTCGGCCATCAAGCAGGCGCGCAACATCGCATTGCTGCCGTTTGCCGGGCGGGCATCGTAAAGAATCAGCCACGGATCTGCACGGATTCTAACGGATAAGGCTTTAAGAATATTTTTGATTTATCCGTGGAGATCGGTGTGAATCCGTGGCAAAGAATTTCGAATCGGAGTCATACCATGGAAGTCATTCTCAAAGAAGATGTAAGCAAGCTGGGAGCGCGCGGCGACGTGGTGAAGGTTGCCGAAGGGTATGGGCGCAATTTTCTCTTGCCGCGGAAGCTGGCGATTGAGGCCACTGCCGGGAACAAAGCTGTCATCGTTCAGATGAAGGCCGCTTCGGTGCGGCGCTCGGCCAAAGAGAAGTCGCAGGCTGAGGAGCTTGCCAAGCAGTTTGAAGGGCTGTCGGCTACATTCCAGAAGCGCGCGGGCGAGCACGATCAGTTGTTCGGCTCGGTCACTTCGGGCGACATTGCGGACGCCATCGTGAAAAAGGGAATCAATCTGGACCGGAAGCAGATTCAGCTCCACGAACCGCTGAAGACCCTGGGCGAGTTCACCGTTCCGGTAAAACTGCACAAAGATGTGACCGCGCATTTGAAGGTTGTGATTGAGAAGGAAGCGGTCGCAGAGTAGGGGCGTGAGTCGGGCTTGGGCGCCTTGCCCGACCGATCTGCTCGAGATCCGAATCAACCCAGATACTGGCGAACGTCTTCCGGGCGCTTATCATCTGGGCATAATCGATCTCGCGGTTCTTTTCTACGGGAGTAAATCCGGAATATGACGCCTGGCGCGTTAGGAAGACGGAGTTCCTGGGCCTCCAGTTTTGTTACCAGCCTGGTAGGTTGGATCAGCTTTTCTCTAATCGTACCGCTCGCAGTGGGCTACTCTGGGCCGCCTTGGCCGTTACTGACGATCGCGGTCGTGATGGCCATCTTGCAGGTATTGATTTTGCGGTCTGCGTTCTTTCCTCTACGCATGGATCGCGGATTATGGTTCGGCGCTGTGTGGGGCGGTGTAACCGGCGCCGTGCTGATCTGGATTGGAGGGCCGTTCTTTCCACTGCTGCGCGATCGGCCCCTCATGTGGCTTGCCAACGGCGTCTACATCGGATTGGCCGTCGGAGCCTTTCTCTCATACTTCTATCGCGACGACCGGGAGATCGAACTCAGCGCCAAGGAACGGGGAATTGCTCCGCGATACGGCCGCGACGCGCATTGGCTGGAACCATTTGCCTTTGGAGCTTTCGCTTACCTAATCACTTTCCTGCCTCGATCGCCGGGACTTGGGGTCTATGTGTTCGTGGTGGGTGCGTTCAGTGGTGTCTTCGCCGCCGGCTCCAGCCACTTCTCCCCTGATCGCTGGAAGGGCTCCAAGCTGATGTTGCTGCTGATCCTTGCGGTGGGGTCGCTGCTGGGTGCATTGAGCAGCCTCTTGTTTCGCGAGTTCGCCGCCGAATTCTGGGGACGTTACTGGGTGCTGGGGGCCGTCGCCGGGTTCCTTACTTACTTGAGCACATTCCTGCGCGGACGAAGCCTGGCCAAACGCGAGGCCCACGCTTAGCACTCTTGTGGCGCTATGAATCTACTGCTGATCAATCGGGTTCTGCATATTGCCGCCACTTGCACCTCTCTGGGAGGTTTGTTCTATGCACGCATGGTGCTGCTGCCGTGTCTGCAGGTGCTGGCGGAGCCCGAGCGCGGGGTCTTCTTGGCGCAGGTCATCCGAAGATTTGCCTACATCAAGTGGACTGGAGTCACGGTGGTTGCCGTCACCGGCGTTATTCAATGGACGCAAGTCTATCCGCATGTCAGCCAACAGCGGCTCTACCTCTTTTACTTCATGATCAAGATGATGGGGGCGCTCGGACTATTCTCCATCACTTTTCTGCTCGCTCTGCCGTCCGATGCGCTTCGGGGGATGCAGGCCAGGCGTGCTTTCTGGTCTGCGGTGAACATTGTTTGCGGGCTCACCATCCTGATTGGGGCTGCTCTGATGCGGACAGCGCACTGATCAAACCGCACTTACGTGCGGGCTAATGAATGGCGCAGCTGGCGACTGCGGCGACGCTTCAACTGCATCAACTTCAGGGCATTTTCTTTGCCAAATCAGCTTTCTTGACGGTGTTTGCCTGTTCTGTTTCCCGCTAAACCATTACGAAAGAAACACCTAGGCGGCATAAAATTCCCCGGCAGCCTATAATTTCTGCTCACGGTTCCACTGACTGACCGTCTATTCCTGTGCAAGCCCGGGTACGGCATTGACACCGGGCAGTAGAGGATACGACGAAACATGCCGGCCGATGTTTTGGCAGTAACACTTGCGGTTGGTGAACGGATTTCCTCACTGAAGACGAGGGCCGAAAGAGTCAGCGGGAACCAGGACCCCACGCGGGGCCGCATGGCTGGGCAAGAACGCCGCATCGACGATACGATCCTCATCCGCGAGGCGCAAAGCGGGAACCGCGCCGCCTTCGAGGAACTCGTGCGTTACTACGATCAGGCGGTGTTGCGGCTGGCGCTGCATCTGACGGGGACCGAACAAGACGCGCAGGATGTTTATCAGGACGCCTTCCTTAAGGCTTATAAGAACATCGGAAGTTTTCGTTTCGAGTGTTCGTTCTATACCTGGATTTACCGCATCGTGACCAATCTTTGCCTGGATCACTTGCGCAAGAAGAATGTGCGCAAGGAAGACGCGCCGGTGGTGAAGGACGCGTCCGGCGGGGAATACGACCTGCTTGATCAGGTGCCGGACGGACGGGCGGGAGCGAATCCGGAGCGCGATTTGATGCGGCGGCAGTTGGGGTCGCGCATCTCCGGTGCGCTGGAGAAGTTGACTCCCCGGGAGCGCATGGTGTTTGAGCTGAAGCATTACCACGGATTGAAATTGCGTACCGTGGGCGAGATTTTACATACGACGGAAGAGACTGCGAAAAATACGCTGTTCCGGGCCACGCAGAAGTTGCGCGGGGCATTGGCGGATATGAGGTGAAAAGGTTTCAAAGTTTTAGTGTTTCAAGGTTTCAGACACCTTGAAACTTCGAAACCTGAAGAACCTTGAAACGGGGGTTGCTATGAAATGTGAATGGGTTCGAGAAAATATCACGCTGCATGTTTATGGCGAACTGGCCGATGATGCGCGCCACGAACTGGAGCAGCATGTGGCGCGCTGCGCCGATTGCGCTGCCGAATTGAACGCGGAGCAGAAGTTTCACGCTATCTTGTCGCAGGACCGGGCGGCGGAGCCAACCCCCAACCTGCTGGCGGCTTCGCGTATGAGGCTGCAGGAAGCGCTGGAGACGGCTGAGCAGGGACGCTTCTGGCATCGTCTGGCATTCGATCCAGCGAACTGGCTGCGGCAGGTGCGCTTCTCGCCCGCGCTGGCGTCGGTGATTCTGATTCTTGGGTTTGCCGGTGGAGTGGGGGCTTCTTACCGGGTATTCGATCATCCGCTGGCAAGTTCACCCACCACCGCGACTCCCACTTCCGCTCCCGCCGAGGCTTCGATCACCGGCATCCGTTCCATCACGCAGGAACCGGGCACCAATAAAATCGACATCAAGTACGACACCGTCTCCACGCTGGAGACGCAAGGATCGATGAATGATCAGCGCATCCAGCAATTGCTGCTGTTCGCAGCCCGGAATAACTACAATTCGGGCGTGCGCATGGATTCCGTGGATCTGCTGACGCAGAAGCCCGATGTTTCGCAAGTGCGCGATGCGCTCATTTATGCGCTGCGTTATGACACGAATCCGGGAGTGCGGTTGAAGGCTCTGGATGGCCTGGGCGGGTTTGTGAAGGATGATGTGCGGGTGCGCGATGCGGTGCTCGAGGCTCTGGTAAGTGACGCAAACCCCGGCGTACGCACCGAAGCTCTGCGACTGATTGAGCCGGTGAAAGCGGATGGCAGCGTGCGCGGAGTGTTGATGACTCTGGCAGCGAAGGATCAAAGCCAGTACATCAAGTCGCAAGCGCGGACGATGCTGGCGCAGTTGCCGGAAATTGATTGAACAGACTTAAGAAACAGAGGTGGGTTATTTTGAAACGTTCGCCACAATTCGCCGGCTTGCTTGGCATGCTGGTTGTACTTGCGCCCTTGACATTGGCGCAGGAAGCGCACATTTCCCGCGAAGGAGGAGCCTGGGGCCAGGAAGTCAACGGTTCGCTGGCCGCGGTGAAAACCTTGCGGGTCAAAGTAGATGTTGGTTCAGTGATCGTCAAGGGCGGCTCACAGCGGGACATCAACTATATCATTCATACTCGTTCTTATACCTCTTCCGAGCAGGAAGCCAAACGCCAGTTCGAGTCCTACAAGCTCACGGCCTACGTGCGCGGGGACACGGCCTGGATCGTTGGCGACTGGCAGGGCGGGCGGCCGCGGCATTTCTCAGGAGAGTTCGCCATTAATGTGCCGCGCGAGATTAACCTGGTGAAGATCGAAACTGAGGGTGGCAACATTGACACCACCGGCGTCGCCGGGCGCGTGGAGGCAGAGAGCGGCGGCGGCAGCATGCACCTGGATGACATTGGCGGGGGCGCGCACGCGGAAACGGGCGGCGGATCCATTGATGTGGGAACCATCACTGGCGATATTGGCCTGCATACCGGCGGGGGCTCGATTGAGGTGCATCACGCCAACGGGAAGATCATTGCGGAAACCGGTGGAGGCAGCGTCGAGATTATTTCGGCCACGCAGGGCGCGAGCATCGAGACCGGCGGCGGCGGAATTCAGGTGAAACAGTGCACAGGCAAAGTGAAGGCGGAAACCGGCGGGGGCAGCATCGACCTGGGAGACGTTGGTGGGGCGGCTGAGATTGAGACCGGCGGAGGCAGCATCCACCTCGCTTCTGCTAAGGGCCATGTGGAGGCTCACACAGGCGGCGGCGGGATTGAACTGAACGGGGTTCCATCGGCGCGGGTTGAGACCGGAGCGGGCGGCATCGTCGTGAAGCTGGTAAAGACCGGAGCGCCACCCAGCGATTCCATGCTTGAAACTTCCGCGGGGGACATTACGGTTTATATCGCTCCCGATGTGGCGATCTCGGTGCGTGCCAGCGTGGACTTGGGCAATGGGCACCACATTACTTCTGACTTTCCGGATATCCACGTCGCCAGCGAAGGCGGCCAGTGGAGTCCGAAGACGCTTACCGCGGAGGGCAAGTTGAACGGAGGCGGTCCCGTGTTGAAGGTGAGGACGACGACGGGTGATATCTGCTTCCGGCGGGCGAATCAGTAAGGAAGCGAGCCAGACGCGCCAGCATCGCGTCGCAAAGAGGGCGCCGCATGGCGCGACTCGCCCGGTCCCTGTCTACGTCGCTCAGGGTGGGCTTTCGGCGGGCAAAAGGGCGCCCGCCTCAGGATAACAACACAGGAATATTCCAGGAGGTTGGCCATGCGCAAACACATTTTGACGACGATCGCCGTGCTTCCTTTGCTCCTCAACCTGTCGCATGCCTCGCAAAGATGGACGGTTGATCCCTCGCAACCTATGGGCATCCCCAGCGAAGATTCTGGGGCGAGCGCTTACCTCGGCGTGGACATTGCGGATATTACGGCCGATCGGCTCGGCACCCTGAAGCTGAGGGAAGAACAAGGCGTCGAAGTGACGATGGTCGACCAGGATGCTCCGGCGGGCAAAGCTGGATTTAAGGAACACGACGTTCTCTTGACCATGAACGGAATGAGCATCCAAAGCAAGGCGCAATTGCAGCGGTTGATCCATGAAACTCCGGCGGGACGCGTGGTTACGTTCGGGATCAGCCGCGATGGACAACCTCTGACGATCAAGGTGCAACTGGCCGACCGCCGCAACGAGTTTGCTCACATGTCCGGGAAAGACAACGACTGGGATAGGAATGTTCACATCGAGATTCCGCCGATTCCCAACCTACCCGACTTCGATGCTCCGAATATCGGAGTTGTGGTGGTGCAGTCCTCGATGCGCAGCGGCCTGATGGTGGAGAACCTTACGCCGCAACTGGGCGAGTTTTTTGGCGCGAAGAACGGAAGTGGAGTCCTGGTTCGTTCGGTGGAAAAGGGAAGTCGTGCCGATAAAGCCGGGCTGCGCGCCGGCGACGTCATCACGCGCGTCGGCGACCAACCGGTTCATGACACCAGCGACTTCACCCACGTATTGCACTCCCACAGCGCCGGGTCAGTTAGCGTGGGCGTGATCCGCGACAAGAAGGAGCAAACTCTTACCATCACATTGCCCGAACGCAGGGACTCCGGCGAGATGATTGAGCAAAGCCTGCAGGCTCCTGAACTGAGCGCGGAAACTCGAGCCGAGTTAACTGAAGTGCAGAACGAGATTGCTAAACTCCGGCCTCAGATGGAGCTGGCAAGAGAGGAAAGCCGCAAGGCGTCTGAGGAGATGCGCAAAGCTACATGCGATCAGGAAAAACAGCTGAGGGAGCAGGCCGAGAAGCTGAGGCGCGAACTCCG
>Ga0210398_10002071_pt1 | contig 19817 bp, 19 predicted proteins | sample IncBWC4OmetaG_FD_161047 | JGI IMG/M metagenome (GOLD analysis project Ga0210398, IMG submission 161047) | Forest soil microbial communities from Barre Woods Harvard Forest LTER site, Petersham, Massachusetts, United States - Inc-BW-C-4-O | ecosystem: Environmental > Terrestrial > Soil >...
CCTCCACCGGTCCCGGACCATTCAATTTCATTGACATTCACCCTAAAGTGCAACTTGACGCTTCCCACGGTGTGTCCATCTTTGTCGATTGCACGTTTCAGTGGCGACAGAGTCTTGAGGATGGTCTGTATGCTATACCGGGATTTCTGATCGCGGCCGCAGGCGATAGTCGTGCACGATTCGTTGGACACCGGCCCGGCACGGAGGTCACATGGCAGGCTAATCGTCACCTCTGGTTTCAGGCTGACTACGGGATTTTTTATGCAGGACGCTTCGTGAAGGAGACACTACCTGGCCGCAATCTCAATTACTGGGCGCTATGGGCTGGCTACAAGTTTTAGGCTTAACAAACTCCTTGAGGACTTGAGCAAAGACTTCCAATCTGAACAAAGCAACTGCTCACTAGGCAGGGTGTTCCCTTCGTCCATTCGCGAGGGCGACGACCAGAAGTAGCACACACCTGGGGAAACTTCGGTTAACCGAAAACTCTGGGACGCGAACCCCAAGTTGAGACATATGTGTGCATCACACTCTGGCTTTGAAGCCCACAAAGGCCTGGAAATTTGCATTCGAGTCCCGGATCGCGCCTTCGATATCCGGATAAACTGCGGTCTGGGATATACGCCGTGGTGTTGTGAAACGCCGCCGCGCACTTTTCTGGCCTGTTTCGCGATTTCGCAAAGTGTGCATTATAAAACTGTCTCACTTTAGGGGTTCACTCCAGCACTATTCTCAAGAAAGCGTGCACAGTGAGCCCCGTTGAGAAGGTGTAGGTCACATTATCCGTCGACGAATGTAATTGCCGCCGCTGCATAAGCCGGGCTTTGTTTGGTGCGAACTCCCTCTTCGAACTTCGCAGGCGTACAGTAACCCAGCGCTGAGTGCAGCCGACTCTGGTTGTAGTACCGTTCGATGAATTCCTCCAGCCGCTTCTTCAAGTCCTCGAAGTCACGGTACGTGGTCGCATAGATCTCTTCACGCTTGAGTGTTTTGAGAAAGCTTTCGCACGTAGCGTTGTCGTACGGATTGGCGGCCCTGCTCATACTAGGAAGCATCCCGTGCTTCCACAGTGTTTGCATGTATTCTTTGCTCGTGTACTGCACTCCCTGATCGGAATGGTGCACGACGCCGAACGGCGGCCTCCGGCTATCAATCGCACGCTCCAACGCACAAACTGCAAGTTGAGCTTTGAGGCTTTGGCCGACCGCCCAGCCGATGACTCTCCGAGAAAAGGCGTCCAGCACCACCGCAAGATACACATATTCGCAAGCGAGCCGGATGTAAGTTATATCAGCGATCCAGAGTTGATTTGGCCCCAACAGCGTCATTCGTTTCGCGAGGTTGAGATAAATTCGCACGGCACGAACGGGATGGACGGGTTCTTGCCATTCATGGTGAAGAGCAAGCAGATTGTCTTCCCGCATAATTCGAGCTATGCGCTTGTGGTTCACCATCATCCCTCGCGATCGCAGCTCGGCGGTGGTTCGCCGGTAACCATAGCGCCATCGATTTTGCACGACGACGCTCTGGACGGCGGATCGCAAGGAGATTTCCTCTTCGGCCTGCCACCCTGCCCGCAAGTAGCGATAAAACCCAGCCCTGCTCACCTGGGCTAGCTGGCACATCCGCTCGACACTCAAGCTACCTTGCACCGGCACCATTGCTCTTATTTCGTCGTAGATGCCATGTCGCCAGGACGATAGTTCTGTCGACGCCGAGCCCCTACTCTTTGCAAGGCATGTTTGAAAAAATCCACCTCCAGGGTTTTATTCGCTAGCAGTCGTTTCAGCTTTAGGATTTGCTTGCGCAGGATCATCTCGCGAGATCGCGCGGGCCGAGGGCTGGTCTGGTCCAATCGATCGCGCCAATTGTAGAGAACCCTGCGACATATGCCGAGCTCTCGCGCGAGCCCCACGATGTTGGCGCACCCGCGCATTCGTTCAGCCGCCTGTCGCCGAAACTCAGTGCTGTACCGTTGCCCTTTCTTTCGTTCCACTTGGCGCTCCTTTCCCGCAAAGTGTGCCTCATGAAACAGCCTAACTTTAGGGATTCACTCCATTTTGGGGCAGAAATCCGAGTCCCCACGTTCATGTGAACGCTGATCCCACCGACATGAAACAATGCCCGATATTGCAGGCCGAATAGCAAACGCACACAAATCAACAATACTTTACGCTGGCTTTCGTTTCTCTCAGTGACGATGTTTACTTAGCTTTACTTCTGTAGTTAACCTCGCTTAACATGTGACGCCTAGAGCCACAAATGACAGTACGCACTATTCTTGCAGGGCCCGTTTTCGCGGGCTTGCTTTTATCTTTTAGCCCTATAGATGCACTCGCGCAAGGCGAGACCACCAGTGCAATCATCGGCCAAGTAACTGATGCAACCAACGCGGCCATTCCCGGTGCCACGGTCACCATCACAAATCGCGAGACCGCCCTGCAGCGCAGCGCAAAGACCGACGAGGAGGGACGGTTCAACTTTCCGCAGCTAAAACCCGGCACTTATTCCGTCAGGGCGGAAGCAGAAGGCTTCGATCGGCAGCAGAATGACGATGTGGTCTCGGGCCTGGGACAAAAGCAGACCGTCAATTTCACGCTAAAAGTGGCTCAATCAAATCAAACGGTTGAGGTAAGCGGTGCGGCTCCCCTCATCAATCCAGAAAACCCGAACACATCCACGAACCTGAATGCGCCGGCGCTGGAGAACCTTCCCAATCCAGGAGGTGATTTGACCTACCCTCTTCAGTTTGCCCCGGGCGCGCTCATCAACACGGCTGGCAGCGGCAATGACTTCGTCGGCGGAACGAACGGTTACGGCAACGTCGAATTCAATGGACTGCCCGCTCTCGCGAACGGCTATATCGTGGATGGCCTTGAAACGAACGACCCGCTGACAAATCTGAACAGCGGACTCTCCACAAACCTCGTCCTCGGGTTGAACTCGATATCAGAAGTGACGGTGAACACACTTTCCTATGGGGTGGACCAGGGGCGGTACGGAGCGTCGCAGGTCAACTACGTTACAAAGTCAGGCTCGAACCAGTTTCACGGAAATCTTTACGAGATCTGGAACGGTTCGATATTGAACGCGGCGGACTATTTCACAGACGCGACACCTGGGAACCATAAGCCGCGGTCAACAGTAAACCACTTCGGCGGAAGCGTGGGAGGGGCGATTGTCCGCAACAAGCTGTTCTTCTTTTTCGACAGCGAGTGGGTTCGGATTGCGCTCCCAATTGTGACAGCCACGACCGTTCCGACTTCGGCCTTTGAGAGTTACGTCCTGCAGCAGCTCCCACTGGGTGGAACGGACTCCGTCACGGGGTCGGTCTATCAGCCGTCGCCACAATCGGTGCCATTCTATCAAAAGATGTTTTCGCTCTATGGCAACACGAACGGAACGCCCCTCGCGGTGCTCGGTTGCCCTTTCGATGTGGGCGCAGGTTCGCCCACAATTGCAAATGATGGAAACGGTTGCGCGAATCGCCAGAGCGTCTCGCATTCGAGCGATGATCACGAACAGGTCCAGACAGCTCGAATCGATTACAACATTGATGAGAAAAATACCGCATGGTTTCGCTTTCAGGCGGATACCGGGCTCCAAGCCGCCTACACTGATCCTATCAACCCTTTGTTCAACGCTCTTTCGCCCCAACCGCTGTATTCGTTTGCGGCGGGATATACGCACGTCTTTTCGCAGAAGCTCGTCAATTATTTCAATCCGGCGTTCTCGTGGTATGGAAGCCTGTTCGGGCCGGCGGATTTCCAGAAAACGCTCGCCACATTTCCGATTGTTTTGGAAGGCAGCGGTGCGAATGCGCCTTTCACGACGGTCGGCGGATTGGACAATACATGGGTACAGGGAAGGCGCGCCTCCCGGTTTTTCATCAATGACAACCTAGCCTGGACCATTGGGAAGCATGAACTACGGTTCGGTACGAATGCGCGAATCCTCCGACTGAATGATTATGACTTTGGAGAGGGATCGGTCCCTACCGTGACGTACACCGACCTGCCGCAATACATTTATGGAGTCGCATCCACGGCCACGGAAACTTTCCCCACATCGGCAAACCAACCTTTCAACTTCTTGAACCTCGACCTGTATGCGCAAGATACATGGAAAGTGACCAAGAAGCTGACGTGGACATTCGGAATACGGGACACTTTAAACTCGAATCCACTAGATCCGCACCGGCATATCGCTCGTTTGAGCGGCTCTTTTGATTCCGTCTCGCATGATGTGAATCAGCCTTTGAGCGCGGCCATTCAAACCAGCCTGGGTAACGTGTTTTCCTCGACGCCTGTCGCAATCCTGCAACCGAGGACCGCGATCGCATGGCAGTTCGAGTCCAAGTCGGTGCTGCGCGCCGGATTCGGCGTTTTCAGTGATATTTTGCCCGGCAGCATCGCCGATACGGTTGGTTTCAATCCGCCCTACGTTAAGTCCTTCGAGGGCGGCCTTCTCGGGACTGTCGGCGGCACGGCAATCGCGCCGGGAGTTCCTGGCAGCGCGATTGACGCAGCCGTGGCGGCCAATCAAATTTTCACTTCAGGATTTGCGCAGGGCCAGCTTTCCTGTGCATCCGCACAAGCAAATCCTGCAAAGTGCCTTTCCCCCGTCGCCATCACGGCGGTACCGGATGGCGAACTCCATGCACCTTATTTTATGGAGTGGAGCCTCGGCCTGGAACATCAATTGGGGGCCACGGGAAGCATCCACGCGCAATACGTTGGCACTCGCGCGGTTGACCAGCCCTATCTGACGCAAGTGAACGGCTATCAAACGGTCTGCGCGGGGTGCTTTGCGCCGTTTCCTTACGCGCAATCCACCGATACTCGATTCGGGGCCGTGACGCAGTTTTCCACCGGCGCGAACAGCCACTACAACGGCCTGCAGATGACCGCGATGAAGCGGATGGGTCACGGCCTGATGGGGCAAATCAACTACACCTGGAGCCGCTGCATGGACACGGTCTCGAACGGCGGATTCCTACAATTCTCCGCGGGAGGAATCCTCTCGCCTCTACCGGGAGATTTGGCGCGCGACTACGGCCCTTGCGACTACGACATCCGCAACAATTTCAATGCGCAATATGTCTATCAATTGCCGGTCAAGGTCCAAAACCGGCTTCTTGGCTACGCACTGAACGGCTGGCAAGTGTCGGGAACCGTGTTTTGGCACAGCGGGATTCCGTTCTCAGTCCTAAGCACGCCCTATTCAGCAGATGGCAATGGCATCGTGAACGGCAGTGGACCCCAATTCGCAAGCGTTGTTCCCGGTGTGCCGCTTTACGAACACAATCCTATTCCAGGCGTCACACAACCGGGCACGGTTCAGTGGCTCAATCCCGATGCTTTTGTATCGACCGTTGATCCGAGTACCGGGGCGTGCCTGGGAGGCGACAGCCCCGCGCACTGCCAATTCGGGAATCTCGGTCGTAACGCGCTGCGCGGCCCCAATTTTGCGTGGAGTGACTTCTACCTTACGAAATCGTTTCCCTTGACCGAGAGTGTAAAGCTGCGTTTCGACACACAGTTCTTCAACGTCTTCAATCATCCGAATTTTGCACTTCCGAGCATGGTGCTGGCTGGCATCCCGGGAAAACCTACTACGCAGACTGGGTTTGGAGCGCTTACGTATACGACCTCTCCACCAACTGGCTTGCTCGGCGTCGGCTTGGGCGGTGACAGCACCCCACGTATGATTGCGTTCCAATTGCGCCTGGAGTTCTGAACTCCAGGATTCAACTCAGAAAATGTCTCAAGAAGGGGGTCGGGTCAGTTTCGCAAAGTGTGCATCATGAAAGTATCTCACTTTAGGGTTTACTCCGGAGTGCTAGCAGAATCCCAGGAATGGCGCATTGGCCAAGCGGAGGGTGCGAGATGTCTTGGAATCAAGAATTCACGGCTTCAGCGAGCATTTCCGTCAAACGACGACAACGACTCGACCGCGACGAGTAGGATGATCCACTAGGTCGTGGGCATGGGCGATTTCCGCAAGCGGGATTTTTTCGCCGATTTCGAATCCTGTCCAACCGGCTTCGAGCGCCGAGTTGATATCTCGCGCTGCCTGCATTTTTGCCTCGCGCGGGAAATCGTCGCTGCCAAGAAAGTACACGCGGATGTTCTTGAAGGCCATCTGCCAGAAAGGAAGCTTCGGAGTCGCGTTGTCGGTGGCGTAGGAGGCGATCGAGCCATCGTTTTTCAGAAATTCGACGTCGGCGTCGACGTTAGCAGCAAACGCGACTTCGACGATGTGATCGACGCCCTCGGGCGCGAGTGCTTTCACGGCCGAGACTAGATCGCTGCTGCTCACGATCACTTCATGTGCCCCGGCGGTGCGTGCCGTTGGCTCGTCCGACCCAGACCGCACCGTACCGATCACCCGCGCTCCGGCATGCCGCGCCAAAGCCACCGCGCAGAGTCCCACGGATCCCGCCGCGCCTTGAACCAAAATCGTGAGCCCGCGAACATCGCCGCCAACATGGACGGCGCGGTGTCCCGTGATGCCCGGAATGCCGAGACACGCGCCCTGCTCCATCGAAACCTTGGCGGGCAGCGGTGCAATGTGACCGGCGGGCACGACCGTAAATTCCGCTGCCGTGCCGAACGCGCGATACGACTGCGCTCCAAAGCACCACACATTTCGGCCCATCCATTCGGCGCTGACGCCCGGGCCGATCTCGTCGATTCGGCCCGCGCCGTCGCTGTGAGGTATCACGCGGGGATACGGCATGCCGACGCCGAATGCGTCTCCACGCTTCTTAGTGTCGCCGGGATTGATGCCGGAGGCAGCGATGCGAATGCGAACTTCGCCGGTCGAGGGCGTCGGGTCCGGCATTTCGCCGACTTGCAAGACGTCGCGAGCGGGGCCCTGCTTTTCGTACCAGGCTGCTTTCATCGACCTTCCGCGAAAAACGTTAACACATCCGGAGGCTCTAATCGTACAAGTCCAAGGGCCCTGCGGTCATGGTCGTTTGTCCGACCTCGATGAGGTACCCGTCCGGGTCGCGCATGTAACATCGCAACTCCGTCGCGTGGACTTTCGGGTCGGTGATGAATTTCGCGCCGCGCGAACGCCAAAGGTCGTAGCTGCGCTTGATGTCCATCACACGAAGGTTCAGAAACATGTTCAGAACGTTTGGATCGCGCGGCGGCGAAGCGACTACCTCCGGTTTGTCGTCGGTCGGGCCGCCACCTCCATTAATCGTAAGCCAGACATTCTTAAGCCGAAGAAAGGTCGGCTTGCCCTCGCGCACCACCGTGGCGCCGAGCACGTCGCGATAGAACGCCACCGATCGCTGTATGTCTCGAACGATAAGCGTATTTGTCACCACAAACTTCAATTCGCCACTTGAATCCGGTCGAATGGACATGCTGGCACCCTTCGATCCCCATTTCAGTACTTGTCGTCCCAGCGCACGTACAGGATGGCTGTGCGTACCTGGCTTTCCATCCAAACATCGACTCCTGCCCGGCGATTGATCCATCGGGGCTGCAATTCTTTGACGGGATCGCTCGCGACTCGGTCCAGGACAACTTTGAAAAGCAGGAATTTGTTGTCGGTTCCAACAATTTGCGCTGCCTGATTCACCACCGCATTCTGATCCACATTGTTGTGGATTCGCCTTACGGTTTGATAGACGTCCATCGTGAACTCTTTGGTGATTTCGACGTCTTTCTTGGAGCCCGTGGCTGTCAGATGCCCTCCGCAGAACGTGTCGAAATCATAGGCCATCAGCTCGTCGAAGACTTTCATGTATTGGCCGAAATTGGCCGTGATGTCGAATCCCTGGAACGGCGCATAGCCCGGCGTCACGCAATCGACGGCCATCATGAATTTGGCCGACGGCACGTAGATGAAAAGATCGCCCTCGACGGAGTGATAGAAGTGGCGCGTCAGTTCGACGGTTTTTCCGCCGAGTGTGATTATCTTCCTGTCGGCAAGAACGACATTGGGAATAAGACGGTTCGGGTCGTTTTGCTCTTTCAAGAACGCCGCCACACCCTCGACAGCGACGATTTTCAGGTCCTTGATATCTTTGAACGCCGCCGAACCGCCGATATGGTCTTTGTGGGCGTGCGAATAGACGAGATATTTGATCGGGTTGTTGGTGACTTTCGCGATGGCCGCCGGAATGCCTTTGCCGAAACTCTCCGGCGCGTCGAACACGATGACGCCGTCGTCCGTCACGAAGAATGCGGATTGCCACATGTTGTCGGAAATGACGTACATGCCGCCGCCCATGTTTTTCACGGCGTATCCCAGTTTCGGATCGACATCAAAAAACTGCGCTCTCACCGACGCCAGAATGGGGGCGTAGCGCTTTAGGTCTTCGCCCGAAGATTGCGCCAAAGTAGAGCTGCACAAAGCCGCCGAAACAACCACAAGGAACATCAGCATTTTCATGATTTCCTCACACCGGGGCTTTTCGCGCCGGGCGACACTCCGCCGGATCAAGCCACAGCGAATATAAGGCTGAGGGATTGGCCCGGATATCGATAGAATCGCAAATCTCTTTCCCATGGGTGGGATAATCATGCGATCGTCTCTTGACACCCGACGAAACGAAAATCAAAATCGATCAATCTTCCGATCGGGCAGGTGCGGCCGCAATGTCGAATGCAGGCGAGTCACAACCGCTAGGAGCATGGCTCCCCCAAGAACAATCCGGGTTGGGTTTTGGCCCCCTCGCGGACGGGGTCGCTTTTCCGCGGCTGACGGAAGCCGAGCTCGCCGAAGTGGCGCCCTTCGGCGAGCGCTGTTTGTTCCCTGTGAATCAACCGCTGTTCTCCGCCGGCGACTACCCATTCAACAGCCACGTCATAATTTCTGGGACGGTTCGGATCATCGATATATCGACCGGCAGTCGCGTGGTCTTCGTCCGCTACGGTGCGGGATATTTCACGGGCGATATCGACTTATTCACGCGGCGCCCCTCGATGGTAGGGTGTGAGGCTGAAACGCCGGTCGAAGCGATTCGCCTCACGCCGAATCAGCTTCGAGAAATGTTCACGCGCAGGCCTCTGCTGGGCGAAAAATTCTGGAAATCATTTCAGTACCGCCGAAAGCTCTTGCTGGTATCGAGCTTTCGAGGACTTACGGTTTACGGAAAGAAAGGCGACAGGGCAACACTAGATGCCGTCGAACTGCTGTATCGAAACAGCGTACCGCACGAATGGCTGGACCTCGCGATGGAAGAAAACAGGCTCAGTCTGGAACAAATCCGGGAAGACGTGCAGTCCTATCCCGTCATCGCCCATGGCAGCCGGATACTATTTGAAGGGCCGACGCGCTCGCAGCTGGCCGACCATCTGCATCTGAGGTCTAACCTGCCGAATCAGATTTACGATGTATTGATTATCGGTGCTGGGCCGTCGGGACTGGGGGCGGCGGTGTATGCGGCGTCCGAGGGATTGACCACGCTTGTGCTCGACGGTCTTGGGCCGGGCGGCCAGGCAGGCTCGACGTCACGAATCGAAAACTATGCGGGATTCCCGGATGGCGTGACAGGCGGGGACCTCGCTCACCTGACCTATTTGCAGGCGCTGAAGTTCGGCGCAGATTTTCACGTTCCGAGCACGGTGACCAGCCTGGAAAGGCGAAGCAACGGGTTGTTTCGGGCGCGAACGATGGAACGCGATTACGTGCTCGGACGGACTGTAATTGTCGCAACTGGCGTGTCCTACGCGCTCTTGGACGTCGAAGGCCTCGGGGATCTCCAAGGTGCGGGAATCTATTACAGCGCTACGACTCTCGAAGCGCGGCTCTGCAGAAATTCCGCCACGCATGTGGTCGGCGCCGGGAACTCGGCCGGCCAGGCGGCAATGTTTCTCTCGCAGTTCGCCGAGGACGTTTCGCTTTTGGTGCGAGGGGGCGACTTGCAAAGGATGTCCTCGTATTTGTCGGAGCGAGTGCAGGCGAACAAGAAAGTCAAAATTCGTTATCGGTCGGAAATCGTGCGCGTCGAGGGTCTCGAGCACATTCGCCGAGTCCAAATACGCGAGCCGAACGGCGAAATCGTAAGCGAGCCGACGGCCGGACTGTTCGTTTTCATCGGGGCGCGGCCGAGGACGGAGTTCCTGCCCGTTTCGATCCTGAGGAACGATAAGGGGTTTCTCCTAACTGGGAACGAAGTGGCGCATCTCCCCGAGTGGAAAGAACCTCGGCCGCCTTGCAACGTCGAGACGAGCCTTCCCGGAGTGTTTGCTGCCGGGGATTGCCGAAGCGCCACGCCCAAAAGAGTGGCCTTTGCCATCGGAGACGGCGCAGCGGCGGTGACATCGGTTCACAACTTTCTCGGCCGTGCGCTTGGCCAGCATTCGATCGACGATCGAGGCGCGTGACGAGTATCTGACAATCATCGATCCATGAGAATGCCCGACCTGAGATCGCTCGTTATCTTTGCGAGAGTCGTCGAGGCGAACAGCTTTTCGGAGGCTGCGCGCCGCCTGAAGATTCCGCTCTCGACGGTTAGCCGTCGCGTCGCCGAGCTCGAGGAGGATTTGGGTGTACGTCTACTGGAACGTTCTACTCGCAGTTTGCGGCTTACCGACGTGGGATCCCGAGTGCTTCAGTTCGCGCAGCGTGGCGCGGAGCTGAACGAAGCTGTTAGTAACATCGCGTCGGACGTTTCCTCGACGGTCTCGGGCACTTTGCGGCTGGCCGCGCCGCCTAGCATCTCCGATTCGCTGCTGGCGCCGCTCGTCAACTCGTTCCAGGAATTGTATCCCGACGTCCAAGTCCAAATCATGATCACAGAAAGGATCGTCGATCATGTCGAAGAGGGTGTCGATTTGCTCTTTCGGGTCGGTGCGCTGAGGGACTCGACCCTCGTTGCACGCAAGATTTTGACCTATCGACATCAACTGCTCGCGAGCCCCGCCTATCTGAAAGCCCATAGGCGACCCACGACGCCGGAGGACTTGCTCGGGCATCGCTTAATCGCATTCTCGCGCTGGCAGCCCGAAAACCGCTGGCACTTCGTTCACGTCAGTGGTAACGAAACGAGAAAACTGCGGTTCGAGCCATATCTGTCGATAAACGACTACGCTGGAATTGTTCCTGCACTACTGGCAGGAGTTGGGATCGGAGAACTTCCGCCCCTTGTGCGTCCGGAATTGGTGCGGCAAGGCCGGCTCGTCGAGGTGATGCATAACTGGCGCTTGCGCGCCTTCGATCTGTGGCTGCTCCACGTCGGAAACCGGCACCTCCCTCGCGCTGTACAGTTGTTCAAGGAATTTGCCGCGAAAAAGACGCCGAAATTGTTTCCCAAGCTTCCCGTCTGATTCCCTCGGGGTTCCCTTCGTCTATTCGGAAGGACTGCGCACAGAAGCAGCACACCCTTAGGAAAACTTGGCTTAACCGAAAATTCCGGGAGGTGAACCCCAAGTTGAGACAAATGTGTGCATCACACACTGCCTTTGAAGCCCAGAAAGGCCCTGAAATTGGGATTAGCGTGCCGGAGCGCGCCTGCGAGATGCGGATAAGCGGCGGTCTAGAAAGTGCGTCGCGCTTCTGTGAAACGCCGCTCCGCACTTTTCCGGCCCGTTTCGCGAGTTTGCAAAGTGTGTATCATGAAACTGTCTCACTTTAGGGGTTCACTCCACTTCGTACACAGCACCATTTCCTAGAAAATGTGCACAGTGAACCCCTCGATGAGACAAAGGTGTGCATCACACCCTGCTTCAGAGAGGGATTACTGTTCCAATGCCATTTTACTATCCGCCAAAGAACATGACTACTGCTGCTGGCGAGATTCCCTCCGCCCTCGTTTGGGTGCTTCTTTCAAATTCTTCGGGCGAAGAATACCTTAGCGCTGAATGTAACCGACACCGGTTGTAATACCGGTCTATAAATTCCTCCACTCGTCCCTTCAGGTCTTCGAAATCGCGGTATGCACTCGCGTGGACTTCTTCCCGTTTGAGGGTCTTCAGAAAACTCTCGCATGTTGCATTGTCATATGGGTTCGCGGGTCTGCTCATGCTCGGCAGCATTCCATAGTGTCGTAGTCTCTCGACGTATTCCCGGCAAGCGTACTGCACGCCCTGGTCTGAATGGTGAACAACTCCCGGCGGTGGTCTCCGGTTGGCAGTGGCGCGCTCCAAAGCGTAGAGGGGAAGCCGTGCTCTGGGACCCCGGTCTATTGCCCAGCCCACAACCTTTCGAGAAAAGACATCCAAGACTACTGCGAGATAGACAAATTCACAGGCGAGACGGATATAGTGTTAACAGAAATCCCAGGAGTGGCGCATGGCCAAGCGGAGGGCGTGAGATGTCGTGGAATCAAAAGTGCGCAGTTCGTGGATTCGAATGGCGCACTTTCCAGCGTTTCCCTATCGACGTCATCAGACCTGGTGTTTACGGGCTAGCGCGGGATCGAAAGAGTCGAGGCCCCGATGAACGGCGGCGAATAGTGCTCTAACCAAGAAGCTACCGGTTCCATGTTGCTGCTGTAATAGTGAGCGACAACCCAATCAGCCGAGTTGGCTTTTCTGGACAGGATCTCGCGACCCTGAAGAACGTCTGCCGTATCGAAGTCTCGATACTTCAGGTTTGGAATCGTCCCGAGAGTGAACCACAAAGCGACTTCATCCACGAGCCACCTGTTTCCGGAAGGGAACTGAAGGGCCGTAGCTTCATCCTCCGGACTCACGAACTTGCGAAAGTGGTTCCTGAGGAAGTCGACTCCGATGGCGTGGTCGTACGATGGCGCAGGGTCTTGCTGGGCCATCCAGATGGAAAAGCGCCAGACATAGGAAATCAGAGTAGGCGAAATGGCGACCCTGCGCCACAGCTTGTTATTGAGCAAGAGCACGCCAGCATTAAGCGGCGGAATGGCCGAAGTTCCTTCGGAGGAGGCCAACTCGAGTAATAGTTCTTCGTTTATGTATCCCGGATCGTAGCTCCGAGCACTCCGTTTGCAACAATACTCTTCTCTCGCGCAGCAGTCGGAATCCCCGTACTTGGCAAAGAGCTCCTCGACATCGTGGAAAAACAGCGTGTCGCAATCTAGAATCAGCAGCTGCTCCGGATCAAGCGCGTCAATTTCGTCAAAGTTCAGGAACTTATGCAGCACAAGATGTCGGGACAGCACTTGAGCACCACGAGGGAAGACTCGTGCAAGTTGCGCTTTGTAGGAACCCGGCAAGCGTATCAGGACATCGTATGGAGCCAGAGCTGAGGCGAGCTCGGGCATTTCCGAGTAAAGGGTCAGTAGGACGGGAATCGATCGGTTGTGAGCTCGCAGGCTCTGGATGCTGGCAAGCGTCTGCCGGGCAATGACGGCACGCCACTCCGGGTAGGGGGCAACGATCGAGTAACTGACCAAGCGTTTCACGGAAAGACCGTCGACTCAGAGGATATTGCGCGCGTTTTGTCGAAAGCTCGCGGCGAGAACGATCGCACATTCGCACCATTTCGAGTCGCGACGGGTCGCATTTGCCGCTTCGATGAACCGCCGCCAAGTGTTCACAGCTAACGGGGCGAACGAAGCGAGTGATAGAGACAAAGCCTCCCTTATATCGTGGGCGCCGGATTCCCGTCGCGAACGATCCACTGCGCTGTTTTGCCTCGCACCGTCGACCTTTGGAGGTGTCGATCCCACATCAGCCTTCAGCGAATCGCGGCATGGCCTGAGGCGTATGCGGCAGGAACGGCCATGACCTCGTCGCAGTTCTCGGTTTCACTCAGGCGCGTTGCGCTTGTTCTCTTGTAAAGGGCTAGTCGACGACTCCGTAACTCGGAAAGAAGGGACGGTAGTAGTTCTTAAAAGGAAAATTGCTGAACGCTATGGAGATGCTTAAATCCAGAGCTCGTACATGGTGCCACCAGCCTACGGGGAGGAATAATACTTCCCCGGGGGCAATGGTGAACTCGATCGGCTTAGCTTTCTGAAAGAGCGGAAATCTATCCCGATCCACATTCTCCGGGTCTACTTGACTAAAGTAATTTCGATAATGATACATGTAACGCATTTGGAGCGGGGAATACAGGAGAAAACGTTTTCGTCCCCGGACCTGGGCAAAAAGAATATTGGACATGTCGTGGTGCAGCGGGGTGACCGTACCTGCGGGTCCAAACAACAAACGAGCACCGCCCTTGTGAATGTCGGCAACATCCGCCGTGAGGTGCTCGGGGAAAGGCTGGATGTCTCCTAAAAGAGTCTCCATAATCGCCTGGTTCGATTCAGCGTTGTTGGCGGTCATGTAGTAATCGTTGCTTTCGCGGAGCGATGTGATGAGATCGATATACTCACCAAATGAAAGTTTTTTCTTTAAAGCGATGTGGTTTTGCTCGTAAACCGGGTCAGACTCCCGCCCGGCCTGGACTTCCACAGTATGATGCCCTAAGTTGTCTTTCAGGTATTTCGGGGTCCACTTTGCCAAGGCCGTCCAGTTTTTCAACAGCTCGGTGAGGATGACGGGGCGGTTGGCGCTGTAGTAGTGCTCAAGAAGCTCGTCAGACGAGAGATTGGCTCGTCTCTCAACCGAATGCGCATAAGAAGACAACCGTTGTGATTTGCGAAGAATCCTGAGGAGCCAGTCCCGTTTCAAAAGTTTCTGGCTATACTGCCGCGCGACCTCAATGTAAGGGTCTTCGATTGCCTCACGAATGCATTGTTTTGCGGATGGCCCCTCGAGTCCGTTATCCGTGAATATTTTGAGAATGGCCGCTTCATCGGTATAAAGCATCAGAGCTTCCGCTAACCACTTCTTCCAGGCAGAATTGAGGGGCACGACGGGAGTTTCCGGGGGCACAACAAGAGCTTGCGGTAGAACATTTGCCTGGCTTTCGTTTTCCGCACGATGCATCGCGGACCCCCGTAGGACGTTTCGGACCGCGTAGCCGGCCAGCCTCGACCGCACGGGCTGCCCAAGGCGCTTAGGCCTCCTGGCAAGGCTATTGTTCCTCATGCACCGCTCCGCATCGCGTGAAGACAAAGACCAATTCCTGGAGGGACGCCGTGCTGGGCCCTAACGGGCTTGCCGGCGAGCCCGTTCAGCAACTTGCGGAGCGCGAGCCGTGATTTCAAACCACCGGCGTCTTGCCCGTCTCCTGCTGCTGGCGTCTGCGTGGGTCACACACCGAACAGACGTGCTGGATGGTCACCCAGCGTGCTCGCCGGTGAACAAGTGATCTAATCGTCGTCTTCGTCTGGATCGACGGGATGCGGCTTCGGTGGTGGTGGCCACGGCGCCCCGCCTTTGGGCAGATGTGATCCTTTGTTCATGCTCTCTTTCCTTTCCGGACCCCATTGGGGTCCTGTCCTCGATTCGGGCTTGAGCCCTGTTGACCCGAGGTGAAGCGCATTGTTAGCGTCAGCACATGAGATCCACAACAGCTATCAATTGGCCACACCGATCATTCCTTGGCCGAATCGCCACCCCCTTCATCTTCGCGTCAAGCGCTTTCTCTTGCCTTCCGACATCCGGAATGCGCGGGGCGTTTTTCCGCAGCACTTCATCTCCATAAAGTCGCCAACGAAGTGGCGGACATCCATCCCGCCGCAGCGATCGACAACCTCCTTGACGCCAAGGAAGGTGGTCCTCAGCAGATACGGAGCCTGTTTCATGCGAACCTCCAGTACTTCTGGGGCGGGGATCCGGTTTCCATCCTGAACACTTCTCGGAGGCGGGCAGGGGGTAGGTTATGTACAAGCATAGCGTGCGAACGGCGACGAGCGGCGGTTCCCATTTGATTTATCATGTCGATCGCGGCAGCAACTCGCGTATACATTGAAGTGCTCGCGGATTTTCGTCAGTTCCTCTGGAACAGAAATTTTATTTCTGAGAGGGCCATACTCTGTCTGGCATGGATTCCACTCCGGGATCGCAATCGCCCCGCGATGAACGCCCGTTAGACCTTTCTCCAGTTAGGGCCGGGAGCTGACGGGAGAAACGACGACGAGGTCTTCCATCCAAAGAGCGTATTTCGCTAGTAATAGCGTGCAAGTTGCGATGGAGCTAATCCTGCGGTGAAGTCGCTACCACGACCGAAGTTGTCGGTGGATTTCGAAACCTTGCGACCTTGCCACATCGTTTCTGGTTCGATCATGAGAAGCGGCGATGATTATTTGGTGGCCCGAAGTTCGGATGGTTAAATGCACCTTTATCGAGGGGAACGGAAGGCTTGCCGACTGAACCAATCCGTTGCCACCAGACGACGGGTCTTCAATTTGCCTGCATTTAGGGATAACAGGCGACAATCGCTGATCTCGCTTGCTGCCCGCCTCATGAACTCAAGACCAGCTCCACAGGAGGAATTGGAGCGGGAATCTACAATAGTAATTCCAGCGAGGTCGAAATGACTACTAGCATCCGTCGCGCGAGGATCGACGACGCCGAGTTTCTGGCGTGGGTAATGCTCTCAGCTTCGCGTGCTCATCTGGCGCAGGGTGGATGGGACCTGTTCATCGGGGCAGATGAAGCTGCATGCCTCGACTATTTGCGGCGTCTCGCCGTCGCGGAACCCCGCTCTCTATGCCATTACGAGAGCTTCTTGGTGGCCGAAGTGGATGGACAGCCTGGAGGCGCCCTTTCCAGCTTCGAGATTAACGCTGGTGGATGGGCGACCGTTGGCGAGGCGATGGCGAATGTTCAGCGCGATTTGGGCTGGACCGAAAGGGATATGGCGTGTTCACAGGAGCGTGTTGCTCCCGTATGGGCCTGTTTCCTCCCGGATGTGGGAGCTGACTGGGGAATTGAGAACGTTGCGTCAAGATCAGAGTGCCGGCGGCGTGGATTGGCTAGAATGCTGGTCGAACATTCGCTGCGTGAGGGAAGTGAACGCGGTTGCAAGCTTGCACAGATTACGACGTACATCGGCAATGACGCAGCGTTATCTGTTTACGAGAAATCCGGATTTAGGTTCTCGGACGAACGGCGTTGCAGCGCAATGGCATCGGTTCTAGATGCTCCCGGGTTCGTGCGGCTTATCCGAAGACTTTAGCTTGCAAAGTTCGTGCACAGTCGCCAGGCTCGCCTCTGCCAGCTGGTTCGAGAACTGCCGGGGTGAACGCCGGCTGAAGCCGCATGAATAGTGATCTCGTAAAGACAACTCGACGACTTACTTAGCTTGAACCTGCACGCTTCCGCAATTAGACTTCCTGCCGAGTCACCCCAAGCCAAAGGAGCAGCCCCTGCCAGCTTCGCATAACTCGTTCAAAGCGACTCTTGAGAAACTGATTCGCCGCTTCGATTCGGATCGGAACCACTACTTATCCAAGAGTTATTCCGAGGCGCAGGCCCGCGTTGATTTCATCTCGCCCTTCTTCAAGGCGCTTGGATGGGATGTTGAGAATGAAGAAGGACTTGCGCACCACGCGCGTGAAGTCGTCGTCGAAGCGGCGGAAGATACCGGAGGCCGTCCTGACTACGGCTTCCGCGTATCGGGCCAAACGAGATTCTTCGTCGAGGCCATCCACCCGCATCCATCGGAATTTACACCGCGATGAGCTCCGCGCGCGCGCCTTGAAATTCGTCATTCACGTCGTCAAAGTACACGAACGCGTATCCAGTCGATTGGACGTGTTTAGACGACTTCGTACTAATTACGATGCTCCAGACCAAAGGTTGAACTTCGGGGCCCGCGAAGAACTGCAACCGCGATTCGATTCCCCGCTCATCACCCCCTTCGAAATGAAAACGAGTTGGCTCATCGGAGCGCACCCGTGTTTACCGGGCTGCCCTTGATCGGGAACAAACTCCCAAAGAATCTCGAAATCGTGACCTGGATGCTTTCCTAACATCGCCAATGGCGGGATGCCGAATGTCGACTCGTAAAAGATGTTTTTCCCTTTGTGATTTTTCCTTCCCACGCGGCCGACCATCTCCCGGAAGAAGGCTTCGGGACTACTGTGCGCAAACACGTCCTCGAGTTGTGAGCACACTCGCTGACAGTCATCGCAAATGCGATCGACGAGTCGCTCGTCATTTTGGAAGTTTCCGAGCGCGCGAGGCAAGTAGTGTTCGTTTGGTGAGAGAGCGGCCTCACCCTTGCACAGTCCCCCGGGAGTCGTATAGGTGCAAGGCATTTCGGGCTTTCCTCCATTTCAGCATCTCAAGCCGTATCTGAATTGCCCTTACGCTAAGTCTTTTCCGGAAACTCAATTTTGAGCTGCAACTCGGACACGCCGCCCGAAGATTTCGGCGATTCAGGACTAAGTCGTACGACACCTCTTAACGTAGAGCGATTCCGGCGCAGCTCCACTACCAAGTCAAAATTCCCTAACACATCGTCGTTCACCGGCATGGAGAATTTTACCGTTTCATTCGCTTCGCCAAGCTTGCTTACCTCAGTCTCAAAAGTCAGTATTTTTTCCGGCCGTTGGTCCACCTGGCGACGGTCCGGACGCCGGTAAGCCGGCGTCGTCGGAATATCACCCGGTTCAGAGATCACTGCCCTTGCCGGCCCTACACCCTTTTCGCTGAAGTCAATCTCTGAAGATGCCGACCGTTTGGGCAGGGAATGAGGCGTCGCTGTCTTTTTCAGCATGAAACCCGAATTGAGACCACCGCGCCGTTTCTCCTTATCCCTTCGCTCCGCTTCGATCCGGCCCTTTCGGAGTTGAAGAGCGTGACTGAATGCACGAATCACTTCGTCTACGTCTGCGAGCTCCCCGATCAGATCGTCCCCTGATTTTGCGTCTAGCGCTTCCAAAGACTCCTCCACCAACTTTTGACGAAGAGCCACAATAAGCGCATCACCGGCGAGTTGCACGACATCCACTCGCTCGCCCCTCCCTTCGATAATCTCAGGTATCTTGTCCCGCACGAGCTTGTTGAATTCGACGACGTCCTCGTCGGCGCCAAACAAGTCGATACATTCGGTTTGGCAGCCATGACGCTTCAATATGTAGTACGCATGAGACAGAATCCCGCCTGCCAACTCGACGACGATGTTGTGCGCTGCGGCAAAATCTGCGAGATTCTCCGCAAATTTGGGCTCTCGGATGATCGCAGGGTCTCGCGGTTCCATCACCACTCGTTCAACCCGTTTCCCAGCTTCAACGTCCTGTTGGAGTCTAGCCCAGTCGCGCAATGTCTCTATCTTGAAATCCCGAGCATCCCTTATTTTCCGACGCGGCGCCGCCTTCGGAGAATCACCTAACTCTGATTTGCTATGAAACCAAGGCAGAACCCTATGCTGCGTGGCCTTTCGATGATTACCGACAAACCACATCAGAGATATCGGGAATTTTTCCCGCTCCGCGACTCGGCGCGTAGTATGGGCTATTTCGAAAAGCCACTTCTCCACTCCGATGCTGGGTCTCCAGTCGTAAGGTGCGGCCGTTTGCTGGGGAATCCAGGCTCCGGTCGGGTCCGATGCGATAAACGAGCCCTTGTAGCGAAGACGTTTCCAGAACGGATACTCCAGGTCAGCAAAGGACGTAACGTCAGCTAGCGTCGTGTCTTGCGTATCAATTTCAAAGGTGTCGTGCGAATACCAATAGAGCCCTTCAGGAATCCCCCACAACACCTCGATTCGCACAACCCGCGCGCCCGGTTCGGCTCTCGCCCAGGCTGATGATACCGAGGGAATAAAGTGGTGAGCGATCAAACACAGTTCCGCGTCTTTCAACCCACGCTCCTCGATGCGCGCGCGAAAAACCTGCACAATCCAATTCTTGGCTTCGCCTACCGTTCGCAGCTCGCCATCGCTGCGAGGTAACATTTCGTTCTTCTCTTCGGGAATCTTCTTTCCATCGGTTCGGATAATCAGAGGGCGTTTCGTAAGCTCAGCAAGATCATCTTCTAGGTGGGCTGGCATTTCGCCGCTCAAGATGCGCCCAATGGTCTCCGGGTCGTCCA
>Ga0210398_10002072_pt1 | contig 19813 bp, 11 predicted proteins | sample IncBWC4OmetaG_FD_161047 | JGI IMG/M metagenome (GOLD analysis project Ga0210398, IMG submission 161047) | Forest soil microbial communities from Barre Woods Harvard Forest LTER site, Petersham, Massachusetts, United States - Inc-BW-C-4-O | ecosystem: Environmental > Terrestrial > Soil >...
CAAGCCCAGCCAGGCAATCCAGAAGACAAACCGGCTCAACACTTCCGTAGGCGAAGGCAGTGCGGCCTTGGAGAGCAACTGTGAGGCGCCAGCGTTTTCTGAAAGCTTGTCGAACTTGACGAGCCTCAGAATGCTGCGCAGAACCACTTTTACAACGTACGCGATCACCCAGCCGAGAGCGGCAAGGATCAGCATCACGATGATACGAGGAAGTAAGTGTGCGAAACCTCTGGCCATCTCGTGCAGCGCCTGACTTAGTTCGCTGACAATCATTTCCCGCATAGTTTGCCTCACTCTCTCGATTTCCACAGCTCCAGCAGATGGGGTTTCAAGCGCTCGAACTCAAGGCACAAGTCTTCAATATTTTTCTCCACGCCGACGGCGGAGGCGTTGCGATTCTCGGTCAGGAACGTGAACATTCTCCCGCGGAAGAGCGGCGCCAAGGCCTGGACGATGTGATCCCGGCTGATCACAGATTTCTGGTACGAGGCGGCAAACTCGTAAACTGTCCGGACCCACAATTCCGCAGGGTAACGAAACTCCTCTTCGCCGAGATGGGCGATGCGCTGGAGTTCTGCCAGAGTGGAGGGGGAAAGAATTGACTGAAAGACGGACTCCAGTTCCGCGATTCCGGCCAAGAACATCTCTCGCAGTCGTTTCCGGTTTACACGCAGCGCTTCCAGCAGCACTTCCTGGTCGGACCCGGTAGTAGGCGCCGGTTGGGAACCGGTCACGACACTCCAGACGGGAAAGTCGGGTTCCAATGCGGAGAACAGGGCGCCGGCAGTTTGTCGAAGCGCCGGCACGAGGTCAACGGCATGTCGCTCAATGCGATCCTTGTCTCCGAGGAAAGACTGGCAGATACGGTATTTCCCCGCGATCGCAGCCAGGGTGAAGCGGAGTTCGACACCGGCCCCTTCGCTTTCATCATTCCAAGCATTCTGTCCGAGGAATTGACTTCCGAGACGGCCGGAGAATCCGAATTCAGGCGAGTACGCCTCACGGATTCTTAACCCGTACAGCGCGCGTGTCATCGGGTACAGCAAATTCGTGATGAGCAGCCCTTCAAACTTATGTCTGCGATAGGTGGGGGTCACCAGATCGAAACCATCGTCAAAAATGGGGCGCAGAAGCTTGGAGAGCCATTCGGGCTCGATGTTCGCGGACTCGGGTGACATCACCACACAGGCCTTGGGGCGGAGCAGTTCGGCGGCCGCCAGGATAGTCCGAAACGCGTCCGCCGGTCTTGGGCTACTGGCATACTTCGTGCTTATCGAGTGCAAGGTCCGGAGAGCGCGGAGATTGGAGGCTCGCATGTCATCGATGGAGACGCCCGTGACCAGTTCGGGAGTGCCATCCCGTGACCCTCCGTCGGCGTTAATAATGACAGCTCGTTCTCGAGGAAACCCGCGCAGGATGCCGCTCTGAATTGCGTGGACAACCGACCCGACAGTTTTGACGTTATTGTGGGTGGGCAAACCAATGAGAATATCTACTTCGCCAACGTTCATTAGTTGGCGAAGAAAATCATCTGTAAGATAGCTCTCCTCTGCCAATTTGTCTCCGTTCGAAGTGCGCTGTCGTGGAAACGCGCGTCCCGTAACCACGTTCCTTCGATCTACCTTTGCTCAGATTCGCCGCAGCCGAAACCAGTAAAACTGGTAGGGCCCCATCGTCAGCAGATACGGCAGGTCGCCCACCCGCGGAAATATATTCCTGCCAAACATCTCGATCAGAATATTCCCCTTGTAGCGCCGCAGATCGAGTTCAACAGCTTGCGCGCTGCTCGAAAGATTGTTGACGACGAGGACCACCTCGTTGTCCAGCCGCCGCACGTAGGCCAGTATTCTGTGGTTGACTGGGTACAGAAACTCGATCGACCCCCTGCCGAAGACCGCAGTCGATTTTCGCACCGTTATGATGCTTTGCATCCAATTGAGGAGCGAATGTTCGCTCGCTTTTTGCCGCAAGACGTTCACGGCCGGATAGCCATAGACGGGATCCTCGATTAGGGGCGCATACAAACGCTCCGGGGCCGCGGCAGAAAAGCCGCCATTCCATCCCCCGTTCCACTGCATCGGAGTTCTTACTCCATTGCGGTCGCCTAGATTGATGTTATCGCCCATACCGATTTCATCGCCGTAATAGATAATGGGAGTGCCCGGCAACGACATCAGCATCCCGTTCATTAACTCTATGCGCCTGCGGTCGTTGTCCAACAAAGGTGCGAGCCGCCTTCGAATTCCAAGGTTGATCCGCATCGTTTTGCTTCCCGCATACATGTCGTACATGTAGTCGCGTTCCATGTCGGTTACCATCTCCAGGGTCAGTTCGTCATGGTTGCGCAGGAACAGGGACCACTGGCATGAGGGCGGGATTTCCGGGGTTTGCTGCAAGATTTCCGTGATGGGCTTGCGGTCTTCCAATTTCAGCCCCATGAACATCCGGGGCATCAACGGGAAATGAAACGCCATGTGGAATTCGTCTCCGTCACCGAAATAGGGGCGGAGATCGGCGGGCCATTGATTGGCCTCCGCCAGAAGCATTCTGCCGGGAAAATGTTCATCGAGTTTTCGCCGCAATTCCTTTAGAACACCATGGGTCTCCGGCAAGTTCTCACAATTTGTTCCCTCGCGTTCCACAAGGTATGGCACGGCATCGAGGCGGAAGGCGTCAACCCCCATCTCCAGCCAGAACCTCATCACATTCCACATCTGCTCACGAACTGCGGGATTGTCGTAGTTGAGATCAGGCTGGTGGCTAAAAAAACGATGCCAATAGAAGGATTTTGAAATCGGGTCCCACGCCCAGTTAGACGTTTCCGTATCGAGAAAGATGATGCGGGCGCCTTTGTATCGAGTGTCGGTGTCACTCCAGACATACCAGTCGCGGCGTGCATTGTCCTGCGAACTTCGCGACTCTTGAAACCACGGGTGCTGATCGGAGGTGTGATTCAACACCAGTTCGATGATGACCCGGATCCCTCGGTCGTGGGCCGCCCCCAGAAACTTCCGGAAATCCTCCAATGTTCCATAGCTGGAATGGACGGCGTTGTAATCGGCGATGTCGTAACCATCATCGCGCAGAGGTGAGGGGAAGAATGGCATGAGCCATATCGCGTTGATCCCCAGTTTCTCGAGGTAATCGAGCTTCCCTTCAAGCCCCTGAAAATCACCAATGCCATCCCCGTTGCTGTCATGGAAAGTGCGGACGTGGGCCTGATAGACGGTCGCGTCCTTATACCAAAGCACGTCCCGGTTTAATGGCAAACCGCTTCCTCCTGGGGACAATCTCAGTACATCCCTGCAAAGCAGGGCAAAGTGCAAGTTTATATGAAGTGACAACCGTAGAAATCCAACTGTGTGCTAGCACCGGATGTCACGACAATCATCCGCGACAGAAATGCTTTTCACTGGTGATGCAGAGTGTTTCCCGTTGACGCGAAAAGTGATGGGTACATTCTGAGCCGTTCTCTCGGGGGTAAAGTGCGTGCCGAGGTCTGCGGTCTACCGCGGACCTTGATTTCTTATACGCCACGCCGCCATCTTGCCATCACACTCAGCGATGGATGAAGAAGTCATGAATGGTGTCTCCCGGCCTTACGTGAACTTCTCCTTAACACCTAAACCTCCGCTCATCTGCGTCTTCATTCCACAGCTCGAAGCCTCCACGGAACGCGTTCTCATTGCTTCCTGGACGGGTGCCGGGCGGCAGCTTCTTGAGCTTCTTGACGTTGCCGCCTCCCAGTACAACTTCTCCCGGTTCCAATGCTTCGCGGAGCAAAGAGACCACCTTAGCCACCTGTTGCTCCCACTTCTTCCGACCCAACCGCTTCAGGCCGCGAATCCCCAGATAGTCCTCGTAGCTCTTACCGCGTTTGTAGGGCAAGTGGGCTAGCTCCATCGGTTCTACTACTCCGTCGGCGATCATGGCAGAGCCCAACCCGGTGCCTAAGCCCAGGAAAAGCAACCTTCCTCCCCTGTAGCTGCCGAGTGCCTGCATGGCCGCATCGTTAATGATCTTTACGGGTCGCCCCAGCGCCTTGCGAAAATCGAAGCCCACCCATCCTTGTCCGAGGTTATGTGGCTCCCGCAAGGGCCTTCCGTGCACCACAGGCCCGGGGTAGCCAATCGACACGAGATCATACGGAAAACGTTTCACGGCGTCCTTTACCTGCCGGATCATCACCCCAGGAGCCAGAGTCGGCCCCGAGGGAATGATAATGGGCTGCTTCATGCCCGTGACAAGCACCTTTACATGCGTGCCCCCAACGTCGATCACCAGAATTCGCCGGCTATTCTTCATCTCACCCTTCCCTCATACACTAGAGAGACATTCGAGTGTAATGGTATGCGCGAAAGAATTGGTCCGAAAACGTGCTTCTACCGGGCGGCGGGTCACCGGGGGCATTGCCGGACGTTTACGGATTATCGCCGCTCTGCGGATCGGAGAACAGGTCGCCGAGCTTCCGTGATCGCGGCGTCCAACCTAGCTGCGAGCATGGCGAAAGCGGGTGTGGGGCCGTTCCAGCGCAACTGGTCCACATCGTCGAAGAGCTTTATGTCGGTCCGGAGCGTGGCGAGCGAGCGAAACAGGAGTGCGTGGTCCCGCTCACGGGAGAGGGTGCCGGCGAGAGCGCTCGCGTTCGACACGTTTACATGCCAGTCTCGCCAGTCTGTGGGAATGGATTCGAGATGGAGAAACTTTGAGAGAACGGCAGCCGACGACTTCGCGCCCCAGCCTCGCAGCCCCGGATAGCCATCTGCAGCATCGCCCACGAGCGCAAGGTAGTCGGGAATTGATGCAGGCGCGACGCCGAACTTCTGAATGACACCTGCTTCGTCTATGGTCACGCGTGTCCGGCGATTCAGCTGCACAACGCGCGTGCCCCTCACGCATTGCGCGAGGTCCTTGTCCGGTGTGCAAAGGATCACCCGTTCGACACGCCCATCTCTATCCGCCGCTATCGCTGCCGCAGCGAGCGCGTCGTCCGCCTCGAACTCAACCATTGGCCACACGATAATGCCGGCGGCAGCGAGGACGTCTTCGAGCAAAGGGAATTGCGACAACAGATCGGGCTCGATGCCTTCGCCGGTCTTGTAGCCTGGCCACAGGGCATTGCGAAATGATTCGATCACGTGATCGGTTGCGACGGCAATGTGCGTGGCGCCGCTCTTCATCATTCCCAGAACTGAAGCAAGAACCCCGCGCACCGCCGCGACTTCTCGGCCATCAGAATCCCGAGCAGACGGCAACGCATAGTAGTGCCGGAACAACTCGTATGTGCCGTCAATGAGATAAATGTCCAAGGCCTAACCGTACAGGAGGGGTCAGGGCTCAATCAACTCCGGCTTTGCGGCACCACAGCTTCGCCTGCGCGGGAAATCGCGAGTGATAGGATTGCTTCACGCCAAACACTCATGCAGGTGCTGCAACTTCCCACCTTGGAGAGATCCCGAATGTCTTCACGAGCGCCCAAAATAAGCAAAGGCGCCATCGGCATAGACTTTGGGACAACGAACAGTTCAATTGCCCTTGCCAATAGTTCAGATGAGGTGCAGCTTGCCAGGTTCCCGTACTTGGGCGGCCTGACTGACTCGTATCGGTCACTGCTGTATCTTCAGCAGCTGAAAGAAGGCGGCGTGAACACTCTGAAATCGTGGACAGGGCCAGAAGGCATTGAGCACTATCTATCCGCGGACGTGAAGGGTCGACTGATTCAATCCCTCAAGTCGTTCCTCAGTAGTCGCACTCTTCACGGCACGGAAGTTTTCGGTCGAAGGTACACACTGGAAGATCTGATCGCTAGGATTCTCCGGGACCTGCGTGAAAAAGCGGAACATCAGTTTGGGATCGACATCAGCTCGGCGTTAGTCGGAAGGCCGGTTCATTTTGCGGGAGCTGAGAAGGAGGAAGATGACAGTTATGCAGAGGGTCGGCTTAGAGCGGCCTTTGAGCTAGCTGGCTACGAGTCGGTAGAGTTCGAAATGGAGCCGGTGGCGGCGGCTCATTATTACGAATCCATGCTTGATCATGACGAGCTCATTCTCATCGGGGATTTCGGTGGTGGTACCAGTGATTTTTCCTTGGTTCATGTTGGTCCAACCGTTCGCCAAAGGGGCAGGGTCACAAGCGACATCGTGAGTAACGCCGGAGTGGGCATCGCGGGCGATGCCTTCGATGCAAAAATTATCAGGCACCTCGTGTCTCCAGCCCTAGGAGCCGGATCGCAGTTGCGTTCGCTCGACAAGATCCTGACGGTTCCAAGCTGGGTTTATATCAGGCTAGAGCGCTGGCATCATCTATCTCTGTTGAGAGCCAAAGACGTCCTGGACATGCTGCGGGGCGTTCATGCGCAATCGCTGGAACCAGAGAGAATCGGGGCGCTCATTCATTTCATAAAAGAAAATCTGGGATTCCACCTCCACCGCGCCGTGCAAAAGATTAAGTGCGATTTGTCGAATGCCCCTCTGGCTACATTCCGGTTTTCGGACGGGTTTGTGGATCTGGCGGCGGTCGTCGAACGAGCATCCTTCGAGGAGTGGATTTCTGAGGAGCTTGGACAGATCGCAGGATGCGTCGATTCTCTCCTTAGTTCGTCCGGTGTGCATCCGAAGGATGTGGATATGGTATTCCTGACGGGTGGTTCTTCATTTGTTCCAGCTGTAAGGAAAATCTTCGAAGCGCGATTTGGAGAGAAGCGAATTCGCGGCGGAAACGAGTTTACGTCGGTCGCACGCGGCCTGGCGCTGACCGCGATGGACTCGCACAGATCTCCGGACTCCCCTTTTCCAGTCCGACGCTAGCGGAGGAATCGCATCACCTCGGTGACGGCAGGCTCATTCCCGTTTTGTTTGGATGGTCCCAGGTCATCGCCAACCGGCGCCGCATCACCCTCCCCCGGCGCCAGAAACAGGTTGCTCTCCAGACCATGCTGCTTGGTGTAGAGCTCGAAGTAACGTCCGCGCAGCGCATAGAGTTCTTCGTGGGTGCCGCGTTCGACAATCTGTCCCCGCTCGACCACCAGAATCTGATCGGCACGCCGAATGGTCGACAGACGGTGTGCGATCACAAAAGTTGTGCGGTCCTGCATAAGATAGGAGAGGCCTTGCTGGATCATCTGCTCGGATTCGGAATCGAGGCTGGAGGTAGCCTCGTCCAGAATCAGAATGCGGGGTTCAGCCAGAATGGCGCGAGCAATCGAGATTCGCTGCCGCTGCCCGCCCGACAGTTTCACGCCGCGCTCGCCGACAATAGTGTTGTACTTGTCCCCAAAGCTCTCCGCAAATTCATCAACCCGAGCAATCCGGCATGCCCGCATCACGGCTTCCTCGCTTGCGTCGGGCCGGGAGAAGGCGACATTCTCACGAATCGTACCGTCAAACAGGAATGATTCCTGCAACACGACTCCAAGTTGGGTTCGGTACGAATCGAGCCGCACCGTGCTCAGGTCGATGCCGTCAACCAAGATCTTGCCCCGGGTTGGAACATAGAACGCAGAAATCAGTCCGATCGTCGTCGATTTGCCCGAGCCCGACGATCCAACCAGCGCTGTCACCGTGCCTGGGGCAGCGCGAAACGATACGTCGTTCAGCACAGTACGGACGCCATCGTAGCTAAAGCTGACTGCTTCGAAATCAAGGTTGCCCTTGATCGAAGGCAGAACCACGGTACGCCGAGGGTCACTGTCTTCCGCAGGCTCGATCAGGATTTCGTGCGTACGTTCCAGTCCGGCCAACGCTTCTGTGATCTGCGTCCCGATCTGAACGATCTGCATGATAGGCGCGATGAGGAAGCCCATGAATAAGGTGTAAGTAAAAAAGCCGCCAATCGTCAGAACCCCGGCCAGAATCTGCTTTGCGCCGACAAACATGATAACCGCACCCACCACGCCCAGCAGCAGGCTCGCCGAAAGCCCCATGACTGAAGTCGCAGTCAGCGAGCGCATCACGTTATTGAGCAGCCGCATCGCTCCGAGCGAGAAGACCTTTTCCTCCCGATCCTCGGCGTGGTAGCCCTTTACAACCCGCACGCCGCCAAGAGATTCCGACAGCCGCCCCGTGACCTCGGCGTTGATTTTGCCGCGCTCGCGAAAGATCGGCCGGATCGTCTGAAATGCTTTCTTGAGAGCGAGTCCGAAACACAGCAGGAAAGCGAACGCCAGTACCGTCATCAGCGTGCTGATTCGAAACAGAACCACCAGAGCGATCCCTGCCGTGAGCAGTCCGCCTACAAGGTCCACCAGTCCGGTGCCGATCAGGTTACGTACGCCTTCCACGTCGGTCATGATGCGCGATACCAAAACACCGCTTTTGGTCGAATCATGAAACGAGACCGACAACCGTCCGATATGAGCTTGCACCTTCTGCCGCAGCTCAGCGATTAAGCGTTGCGCAGCCTTGGAGAGCAATTGTGTGAGCGCGAACGAAGTAATTCCCTGAATGACGGTGGCTAGCAATACCCCCAGTACCAGTGGCTTGAGCAGTTGAACGTTGCGCTTGATGATGACGCTATCGATCAGGTATCTGCTGGAATAAGGCAGGACAAGAGAAGCCACCCGATTAATCGCCATCAAGACGAAACCAACCGCCAGCAATGCGCGGCGCGGACGGATCAGTTCCCATACAAGGGGCAGCACCGCGCGCAATTGAGGGCCCGAGGCCCCGCCCTGGGCCTTCGAATGAGCAGACACCATTGTTGATTAGACACGGTGGGTCCGCGAGGGGTTCAATTTGTAAGCCGGCGTTGCTTCCGAGAACCCGGCCGAACTACTTTCCCGCTGCGAAAACACGCGAGTGAAACATCGCGCTTCGCCAAGGCGTGCCAGAAAATACCCGGCATCGTGGTTGCCGGGATAGAGGTGATATTCGTGAAGCGTTGCCCGGTTCGCACAACGTCGACAGATGCGCTTATGAGCAGGCGCTGCCGACGTACGCCAATCTACTACCAGAAGTAAGCCGCTTCCATTTTTGGTGTGCCGGGTTGTCCATCGATGATTTCGGTGCTCAGCACGAACTCCATATTCTTCTTCCCGGCAGAAGCGCGCGCAGCATTGACAATCTGAGTCAGATGGGCGGTGTCGATCAGAAACTCGCCGGCGGCGATCGTGCCGCCGCGGCCCACGCCTGCGGCCACAATGGCGATCTTTCCCGTATTGCCGTCGGTGAACTGGGTGACGATGGCATAGTCGCGATAATTGTTGGTTGCCTGTTGTTTCGCGCGATCAATCACCCAGTCGATTCGGTCAGGGTTATTGCTGTCGGCAATCCAGAAACGTGTCATATCGGCGTTGTTAGCGAAATGGAAGCGCAGGGGCTTGGTCAGTCGAAGTGTCCAAGCGTTGTCGAAAGCCCCCACGAACACGGTCGGCCCGTTGCGCAAGTCGGAGAGAGTAGTCGAGCCTTCGCCCTTGAGGCTGTACTTCGTCCCGTGCGCCTGCAGAACTCCGGCAATCTTGACTACAGTGCTTAGATCGTCGATGACGACGACGCTTAGATTGTCTTTGAGGATAGTCTGGTGAGTTGGATCGGCAGCATCGCGGAGGGCAATTGCCGTATATTGATTCTGGTCGGCGATGCAGATGAGCACGGGATCGCCGGAGTTCAGAACGGGTGCCCAGAAAATGTCAAAGGCAGAACGCTGAGCCGAACGCGACCACCAAAATCCTCCGAGAGCGACGCCCACCACCAGCACGAGGGCTGCGCTAATCTTCCATAGATAATTGAAATATTTCTTGCTGCGGTGCGGACGATGAGGGATGGGGTCGGCCGTGGCGATCGGCGCGAGCACTTCGGGTAAGGCGATGGCCGACTCAGCTGCGGTTGGAGTGATGGCAGTTTGAGGCCAGTGAAATTGTGGAACATAAGACCCGGCGGGAAGGGAGACACGAATCTCGACCTCATGGCCGGGTTCCTGGTAGTACTGCGCGATCCGCTTACGAATCTCCGCGGCGGTGACGCGCACGATGGGATCGGATGCGGTGTCGTAGTCGGCGCTGCGACCGAAAATCTCGATTCCCAAGGTCCGTTCCTTGACCGCATCGGCCTGCCCGGCGAGAGTATGCCGGACGACGAAGCGCAGGAACATCGGAAAGCGACGGCTGTGACTGAAGTGGGGGTTCTGCAACAGGCGCTCGACCTGTTCCTCTATCGCAGCTTTCTCGACTTCAGTAAAATCGGCGGGATTTGCCGCCGGCACATCGAGCTGCATGGTGGTCCCTGATGATCCCCGCCCGGATTATACAACGATTAAAAGATAACGCCACGAGAGAGGAGATTGCGAGCAAGTGATTGATAGGCAGTGGCTTGGGTCGAGAATTTACATGATAAGAACCGGCTGGTTTACCGCAAGGACCTTAATCTGCCGCCGCCAACACTTCTATAAGGCTCCTCGTACGGGTTGTGCCAGATAATTGTGCCCGGTTGCAGGCGGTCGCGGTCCGAGAGGCCCCGATCGCATAAATAAAGAGACTCAGCGTGGAGGCTCATTTGACGACGAATTTCAAGCGACACACTCAACCCAGGCTGCCCTTCCTCACTCCACGGATTCTGCCTGCCTTTGCGTTCTTGCCAATCCTTGCTCTACTCCTTCTTGCCTCTCTGGCGACGGCGCAGGTGGGTAGTGCCAGTTTGGGCGGTGTTGTGCAGGATCCATCCGGTGCCGCGGTCGCCGATGCCGGCATAACCCTGCAGGATGTTCTGAGTGGGTCGACGCGGGTGGTCAAGTCGAATGCTGCGGGAGAGTTCTCCTTTGCCGCCGTACCCAGTGGAGACTACACCCTTAAGGTTGAGAAGGCGGGATTCTCAAATTATCTTCAGAAGTCGGTTCACCTTGACCCGGGTGACAGCCGAACTCTCACCGATGTACGACTGACGGTTGGCGGGCAGTCACAGACGGTGACGGTGGATGCTGAAGTCGCGGGCATTCCGCTCGACAGCGGCCAATTGAGTTCGACCATTACCGCTCGTAATCTTGATCAGCTATCGATTGTCGGAAGAGATGCCACAGAGCTGGAAAAAACTCTTCCTGGATTTGCGATTCGCACGCTCGGCCCCACCAATGCGGCCCCAGACTTCTCGGATGTGCAGATCGGCCAGGAAACGCCCTATGCTTCGAACGGCGCGCCGGTCGCGGGGGTTACGCTGAAACTCGACGGCGCCAACCTCACAGATGCGGGGAACTTCGGCGCGAATCTTCAGAATATTAATGATGCGATGGTCTCCGAGGTACAAATCCAGACCTCGAATTTCGGAGTCGACCAATCGAACGGGCCGGTGGTGATCACGGCCGTGACCAAGTCGGGCGGCTCGCAGTATCACGGTTCGCTCTATGCTTTTGCTAGAACCAGCCAGCTCAATTCCAATGATTGGCTGGCGAATTTCAACAGCATTCCTCGCCCAGCAGATCGGTATGTCTATCCCGGAGTTACTTTTGGCGGTCCGGTACCCCATATAAAAAAGCTCACATTTTTTGCTGCCGCCGAAGAGGACGCGCAGCGGGATGTTTATGCCTACGGCAGTGCTGGAAGCGCCATCATTCACGCGCTGGTTCCGACGGCGAACATGCGTTCGGGCAACTTCAGCTCGACGGAGTTGATGAACTATCTGGGGCCTAACTACCAGGGAGGCGCCTACGGCAACCTGACCAACGCGCCAACATTTGCGTCCGATGGAACCCCGCTGGTTAATGGACAGATCCCGACTCAATATCTCGATTCGGGCGCGATGGCATTGATTAATCATGTGCTTCCGTTGCCCAATCAGCCGACAGGCACGGACGGCTATAACTACACTACGGAAAACCTGGTCGACAATGACGTCTTTCAGACGACTGGGCGCGTGGATTATGCGCTCAACGATAACAATCACATCTTCGGCCGCTACACCTATGAAAGAGAAAGCCAGGGGCAGCCGCAAGTTCCTTATTACTCGCCGGGCGCAGTCATGGGGTCGGTGAACACGCCAGGCGGCGGCGTGATCAACGCGATTAAGGTGCACAGCGCAGCCGCGAATTACGCCAGGGTTATTTCTCCCACGCTGACGAATGAACTGTTTGCCACGCTGGTTTATTTCACCCAGGATTTCGAGGCTAAGACTCCGTCGGCTTTGACGAGAGCGGCGATCAACTATCCTTACAACGGGATCTACGACAATGGCAGCAAAGATTTCCCGATGTTCATGGACTACGGCTTTGACGGTTTGCCGATCGCCATTCAACCGGACTTCACTTTTGGGCCGCCTTCGCTGAAGAAATTCCAGCCCAGCGTCGGGGATAACATCACCAAGGTGTGGAGTCATCACACTGTGAAGGCTGGCATCTTCGCGCAGCGGGTGACCAACAACCAAGTCATCACCAACGGCACGACCAATGGAAACGTTCGCCTGTATTACTTCCCGCCGGCCGGAACCACGTTCTACACCTACGCCGGTACGAATCCCGACGGCTCGCCAGCGTTTGGTCCGCCTTATGTCACGAGCGGAAACTATCTCGCAAACTTCATGGAGGGCGAGCTACAGAGCTTCGATCAGCAGAATATTCTGCCGCGCACGAATCTGTACTTCTGGAACATCGGTTTTTATGGAGAGGACTCCTGGCGGGTGCGGCAGAATCTGGTTGTGACCTTCGGGCTGCGTCTGGAGCACTTGGGTGCCTGGGAAGATGCTCACAATCTGGGTGCAGCGGTGTGGGATCCAGCGACGATCGGGGAGCCAGTTTCGGCGACCAATCCGCTGCCTGGTTTTACGTGGCACGCGCTGGATCCATCGGTGCCGAACTCGGGGACAGGATCGAGGCCGCTGTTTTACGAACCGCGCGTGGGCGTAGCCTGGGACATTTTTGGAACGGGACGAACCGTTCTTCGCGGCGGGTACGGATCTTATCGCATGCATGATTCGATCGTGGATGTGACCAATGCATTCGCGAATTCGGAAGGGCTTCGCGAGCCAAATCTTTTTGGCTTCGGCGCAGTTACGCTGGGCGGTATCGACAGCCTGCACTTCCCAGTAACTGCCGGACCTCTCAGCACAAGCGCATTTGGACTCTATCGCGGAGACACCAAGGAGCCGGTGACGAACAGCTACAGCGTAAGTCTGGCGCAAAGAATGCCGAAGAATTCTGTGATTCAGCTGACTTATGCCGGCAATAACAGCAACTCGCTGTTCAACAATGGTTCGACTTCGGCGGTGATACTTAACAACCTCAACGCCATTCCAATCGGCACACTGTATCAGGCAAATTCGATCGGCCATAACGAAGGCGTGTGTGCGGCGGCTGCCTGCACCCCGTTTGAAATCGCTGGTATGAATGCCACGGACATCCAACAATTCCGGCCCTATCCCGAATATCAGTCCATCACCGTGCCGCAGCACGACACTTATGCTAACTACAATGCTCTGCAGGCGGTGTGGCAGAAGACGACGGGGCGGCTGAACTACGGCTTCAATTACACATGGTCGAAGGCGCTCGGTATTCTCGGCTCAGCGGCGAACTTCAACTGGACCGCGGCTATCAACCCGTTCAACATTCGAAGTAACTACGGGCCCATGAACTTTGACCGCAGCCATATTTTCAATGCGACTTATTCTTATTCGGTGGGAAGGTTTGCAGGTAACGGGGCGCTGGGCGCGCTCGCGAATAACTGGCTCGTCTCGGGCATCACCAGCATTCAGAGCGGCGGCAACATGCAGACGGGAATCAGCGGATCGAGCCCCGACTTTAGTTTGAACGGCTTTATCACCGCTCCCAGCCAGCCGGTGCTGCCAGTAAATGCGCAGGTTTTCCTGGGAACGCCGGATGTAAGCCTGCAGCCGGAATTGACCTGCGATCCGAAACACGGACTCGCATCACACCAGTACATTAATGGAGCTTGCTTCGGTCTACCGGGCATCAATAGCGGACAAAACGGTCAATATATCTTTCCCTATGCGCAGGGGCCGACTTTCTTCAACACAGATTTGACGGTAGAGAGAGGATTTGGCCTGGGAGGCGATCGCAACCTTCATTTCCGGATTGCCGCCTTCAACTTTCTCAATCATCCCTTGAATAGCTTCGGAACAGGATACGCGCAACAGACGAACTTATCGCTGAATGGAGCTAGTGCCAGCACAGCTGTTTACTCTCCGTCTTCCGGCTTCGGGTTCGCTCCTTACAAACTTGGACGCCGACTGGTGGAGGTATCTGCAAAATTCACGTTCTGACAGATCAGCGGGATCGCCTCTTGCCCGCCGAACCTTCGCCGCCGCGCTCTTACTGATACGCACCAGCGTCCTCTCTTCACTTACGAGAACGCGTCCGACAAAGACGACTCAGCGCGAGCGTTGTGTTTGCAAGAAAGGGTTCGATGATCTGCGTTGGTCAGTGAAATGTGACCAAGGAAATGTGACCGATGAAGTGCGGTCCGTGAGTCCGTGATCCTCGTGTTACTTGGAAGATCAACAGTGCCGCTTGATAAAAGATAATGGGAATGCATCGTAACCGGGCAGCCTTGCTTCTTATCGTTTTCTTTCTCCCGGCATCTTTGCTGCGGGGGCAAGGTAGTCCGTTTCGCACGGCCGTTCAATTGCGCCGTGTCACATCCTCCTCGGTGCTGAATTACGGCATCGATCTCCGGGATGGCGAGGCTCGCATGCAAATCGTCGCGCTACGCGACGACGTGGTACGCATACGCGTATCGCGATCAAACGAATTTGCCGAGGATGCCTCCTGGGCGGTTCGGAGCGAAGCCAGGCAGAGTCGGACGGCGGTAAAGCCAATCGATACTGCTGATGCCGTCGGTTTCCTGACCCAGGCGCTCCGCGTCTCGATTAAGAGGGAGACGCTCGCTTTAACCATCTCCGATCGCGACGGCAACGTGCTGCAAGAGGATGCTCGGTCGACTGAATTTCATGGCGACTCTTTTGAAGTGTGCAAACGGATGCCGCTCGATGAACACTACTTTGGCTTAGGAGACAAAACGGGGCCACTTGATCGTCGTGACCAGGCATTTACGCTTTGGAACAAGGATGCCTACAGCTTCCAGGAATCTACCGATCCCATTTACAAAAGCATTCCCTACTTCATCGCCTTCCGGACGGGCCGCGCACTCGGAGTTTTTCTGGACAATACCTGGCGCAGCAACTTTGACTTCGGCAAGCAAGATCCTAACGCTTATTGTTTTGGCGCCATAAATGGTCCCTTGGACTACTACGTTTTCTACGGACCCACTCCGAAACAGGTGGTGCAGACATACGCGTGGCTGACCGGAACCATGCCACTGCCTCCGAGGTGGGCTCTCGGCTATCAGCAGTCGCGCTACAGCTACACTCCACAATCGCGAGTAATGGAAATCGCAGATCATCTGCGAAGGGATCACATTCCCGCCGACGTTATCTATCTGGACATTGATTTCCAGGAAAAGAATCGTCCTTTCACTATAGATAAAGATCGCTTTCCCGACTTACCCGGAATGGTTTCCGAGCTTGCCTCGAAAAACTTCCACGTTGTCGCCATCACTGACTTGCATATCGCGAAGTTCCCCGGCCAAGGTTATTTTCCGTATGACAGCGGAATTGCTAGCGATCATTTTGTCAAGAATCCCGATGGTAGCGTCTACTCCGGCATTGTGTGGCCCGGCCCTAGCGTCTTTCCAGACTTCACTCGGGCGCAGACGCGTGAGTGGTGGGGCACGCTTTATAAAGACTTCTCCAAAATGGGCATTGCGGGTTTCTGGAACGACATGAATGAGCCGTCCATTTTCAATACTCCCACCGGGACGATGCCGGAAGATGTCGTGCACCGCATCGACGAACCCGGCTTTGTGAAGCGAACCGCAACACACGCTGAAGTACATAACGTTTATGGCATGGAAAATTCGCGCGGAACTTTCGAAGGATTGAGGCAGATCAATCCAGATCTGCGGCCCTTCTTGCTGACCCGCTCCACCTATGCCGGAGGACAACGCTATGCTGCCACCTGGACGGGAGACAACAGCAGCACGTGGAACCATCTTCGCCTGACGACTCCAATGATCGAAAACCTTGGGCTTAGCGGCTTTGCGCTCACCGGCGCGGATGTCGGCGGGTTCGCGGGAACGCCGCAGCCGGACCTACTGACGAAATGGTTCGAGATTAGTTCGTTCCAACCGATTGATCGTGATCATGCCGAGAAAGGAACCGGAGACCACGAGCCATGGTCCTCGGGCGCGGAGGCGGAGGCGATACGCAGACGATTTATCGAAGAACGCTACCGGCTCATGCCCTACCTCTATACACTGGCGGAAGAAGCATCGCGCACAGGTTTGCCGATCGAGCGGCCGCTTTTCTTAGAGTTTCCCGATGCTGCGAGCGACCTTCACCCCATCGATATCGATCTTCGGGCGACCGGCGAGTTTCTGGTTGGCCCGAATCTCCTGATAGCAGCGCCGCCTTATCCAGATAAACTCGATACGTACGCCGTCGAGTTTCCATCAGCCGAGTGGTACGACTATTGGACTGGACAGCGTGTTCCTAAGCCCGCGGCGGCTGACCCTGAACCAAATGCGCCAATCAGTCCGACCGATCTTGTGCCGCTCACAACATGGATACATCCTGAAGTCGCATCGCTACCCGTGTTTGTGCGGGGGGGAACGATTCTGCCCGTGGCGCCGCTGGTGCAAAGCACTGATGAGATACCACAAGGCCTGTTAACGCTCCGCGTCTACGTGGGCGATGCTTGTGCGGGGCACCTATATGTTGACGATGGAAAAACGTATGCGTACAAAAATGGCGGCAGTCTCCGCGTGGACTTTAATTGTGAGGTGACTGCTGAAGGCTTGAGGCTCAACGTGAGTAAGCACCAAGGGTCTTATCCCGCCTGGTGGCACGAGATTCACATCGAAATTTTTGGCTGGCTGCCCCGCGAGCACACTGCCAGCCTCGACGGCAGAACTATCGACATGGGGGGTGGTTCGGCCTCGAATAACTCTGGTCTTGGTCTTACCATCCCAGACAACGAACGCGGCGCATCGTTAGAGCTCAAATAACTGCTGGGATCGCTTGCCTTAGAGGTACTCTGAAGTGCCAGGGCGATTCGTACACCGCCGGCCTAGGCACACTGCTTGCCTTTCCTGGTCGGGTGCATCTCCGGGTCGCGCTGCTGCTCCCGGTTCTTGGTCGAACTCGGGGCAGAGGGAGATTACACATATCGCAAATGTCCCGGCTGCAACGTGGTCAACATGTTCCATTGCTTTGCCGCGTCCGGCCTGGCCGTCTCCAGCCACTCGCATTGCCAGTCAGTTCGATGGCGCAGACGAAAAAGTATCAGGTTCCGCTAGACGGCTCCGGCGCCGTTCCCGCTCGAGTTGCAACAGAGTTTGATAAACCTCGGAGGTTGTCTCACCTTTTTGCTCGGCTACCTCCTTCGCAAGGGTGACGGTGAAGCCAACGCGATTGGTCCGATTACGAGATCGAGCCTGGTCAACTTGGTCTCCAGAGCATGCTGCTTTGGTATGCAGATCGAAGTAACGTCCGCGCAGCGCATAGAGTTCTTCGTGAGTGCCGCGTTCGACGATTCTGTCCCTGCTCGACCACCAGAATCTGATCGGCGCGCCGAATGATCGACGGACGGTGCGCGATCACAAAGGTTGTGCGGCCCCGCATCAGGAGGAGAGGCCTTGCTGGATCATCTGCTGGATTCTAAAGCATGCGCGTCATATTTGAGCCACTCGTCGGATACGCAAACAGCACGTGCTTTAAATCGGTGGACCGCATTCCGGAACGCATGGCAAGCGCGAAAAGATTGATGACTTCGTGGGCCTCGCTCCCTAGAATGTGAGCGCCCAGAATCCGGTCCGTGCCTTCCTCCACGAGCACTTTGTAGCCGGAATGGGTTTCCGCGACCCTCCGCGACGAATACCACGCTGAGGTCATCCCCTTATTGACCCTGAACTTAAGTTTTTGCTCACGTGCCCCTTGTTCGCTGAGACCGACAGCAGCGAGTGACGGGATCGTGAAGACGACCGACGGAACGCCGAGGTAATTTGGTCTCTGATGGTTTCCCTGCAAGAGGTTTGCGGCCACGATCAGCCCTTCATAGCTTGCCACCGGAGCCAGAGGCGGGCCTCCACTGGCGGCTGCATCTCCCGCTGCGTACACGGCTGGAATCGATACGCTTTGCAGAAATTCGTTGACTCGCACTCCCCCCTTCTCCCATTCGATCCCAGCAGCATCCAGATTCAGGTCCTTGATCTCGGGCACGCGACCCGCAGCATGCACAGCCATATCCGTCTGAAACGTGCCCGCCTCTCCAGAGGCCAATGTCCGGACATCCAACTGAGCCACGTTCTTTTCGATCCCTATCGCTTCGGTTCGGAGATGAACGTCAATGCCAAGGTCGCGAGTTCGCTCAACCAGTTGATCAACGAGATCCGGGTCAAAAAGGGCAAGAGGACGCGCGCCACGGTGGAGGATTGTGACCTGCGCTCCCGCAAGCGCGGCTACATGCGCAAACTCAAACGCGATATAGCCGCCTCCGATAAAGAGAATCCGCCGCGGGAGTTCATTCAACTCCAAGAACTGATCGCTTGTCGTAAGGTGCTCAGCCCCGGGAATCCCCAAGTCTGCCGGAACCTCCCCGGCCGCGATAACGACGTGCCGTCCCTGCAACGTCTCCTCTCCTACTTGTACTGTAGTGGGACCGGCGAAGCGCGCCCGACCATGGAACGCCGCGATACCGGCTTTTGCGAATCCGTCTTCGCGCCGTTCTGGAATCGGCCCGGTGAAAGAACGCTTGAAACGCATCAACTCGGGCCAATCAATCTGAAGCTTCGCGGCCTGAATTCCTTTTCCTTCCATTCGACGAGTCCAGTCAACGGCTTCGGCAGCGCCGACGAGCACTTTCTTTGGGTCGCATCCCCGTAGGGCACAGGTACCTCCGAATGGCCTCGAATCCACGATCGCAACCTGCCATCCTGCTTCGCGACAGTGCGACGCCACCGCCGAGGCGCCTGATCCTGTTCCGATTGCGATCACATCAAATTTTCTAGGCATGTTCCCCTCAAGCATTTTGCATTTTGTTCCGGCAAGTTAAGATGCTGCCGCGCCCGGCTTCGAGGCCTTGGCATCCGGGCTTTCGTTTCACGGCACAGTTTAGGCCTGCGAATTGCTTGCCACACATCAGCTTTGCAAAACTTGGTGCGAGGAATGCGGAGAACGGCGGGGAGTGAATCAACTCATTTCGGAACATGGGAAGGAACACGACGATGTCCTATCAGCCACGCGAGAATTACGGAGTCCTCGGCAACATGCGCACGGTTGCTTTAGCGGTCATGAGCGGTTCGATCCACAGGAACCGCTACCCACAGTTTGACTCGCCCACCATTTTCGGAGCGATATTTGGATGACAAAGGGGGGCGATTCCAATTCCCCGCCGGCCCTGACGGTGGCCGGCACAAGCAGATCGATTGGCCTTCCACCAAGGTCTTGGTTACGCGCTTCTTCTTGCGGAATGGAATCGCCGGGCTCGAAGACTCCATGCCACTCGGTTTTTGGTTTCAATGTCGCGTTGTCCTCCATGATTAAGACCGTCAGCGTACGCTATTTCGGAGTTTCACCCCGGTTCGCGTCGTCCTGCACGGACTTCGTCGTAGCCGACTTCGCGATCGCCGACTTGGTGGACAAACCACAGGCAGCGGGGGGATTGGTCATTTGCTTGGCAAATACACGGGAGCTCGCTCCGTCCGGCCGCAACGTCGACCAGTACCCCGACCGGCTCAGCAGGGGTTTGTGCTGGACGATTATCTGGTTGAATAGAATCTTCACTCCACATTCCAGATTGTTCTTCGGTTGGAGAATGCTTTTGG
>Ga0210398_10002073_pt1 | contig 19812 bp, 17 predicted proteins | sample IncBWC4OmetaG_FD_161047 | JGI IMG/M metagenome (GOLD analysis project Ga0210398, IMG submission 161047) | Forest soil microbial communities from Barre Woods Harvard Forest LTER site, Petersham, Massachusetts, United States - Inc-BW-C-4-O | ecosystem: Environmental > Terrestrial > Soil >...
GGTTGAGCTCCCTCGCAGACTCCTGGTGCAAGAGAAGGACATGATTGAGGCCGCCCTGAAAGAAACTCGCGGCCGGATATTCGGACCCAAGGGGGCGGCGGCCAAGTTGGGCATCCCGCGGTCCACCTTGGAATCGAAGATTCGGTCGCTGAAAATCAACAAGAATCGTTTCAGGCCTCTCCCGGGAACTTGAGGGCTCTCGTCCGATATTCGGTCAGGCAGCGACGCGGTTACGAAGCGCCCTGAAGTGGCAGGACAATCATCCGAAGCTAGGGAAGCTCAGAATTAGACTCTGAAAGGTCTTGAACTGGCGACACTCAGCTTTGTCCAAGATTCCGAAGACTGACCGGCGATCGACAAGGGCGTAGGCCGACCGTTCGCAAAAGCTGACCGAAGAGGACGATGCACTATGAGCAAACCGGTTCTCGTCGTGACGACTCACCACGTTAAAGAGGTGGAGGAGCGAATAGACCAGAATTACGACGCCCGCCGTAATCCAAACGAAGCTCCATTCGTCGAGTCTGTCAACCGGCGTGAAACAAGGCGTCCCCTCCATCCGATGCCGCGAGCCTAGTCCGGGCCACGATAATACGCTCGCACTTCGCGCTGAGTTCAAGCCGCGAGCCATGCGCGTTGACGGTGTGCCTGACCTTTGAATGTGAAAAGCTGGATCACCGCTTTGGAGTTCATGTTAAGCAATGGCGGTCTGCTCCGTCTGCATTAATAAGAAGATCAAAAAGGCGGGAGGACGGTATGTCGTCCTTGAGATCAACAGATGTGATTCGTTCTTGCTTGTCAGTTCTTCTTTCTCACAAAGGCAGCCTTACACACCCAGCTTCCACACCGCCTTAGAGATGCTGCATAGTCGTGTTTGCAACAGAATGAACACCAGTTTTTGTTGGGCGGAAAGAGAATGCGAGCCAAAATAAAGTTCACAGTTGCCGGCACACTAGGCGTTGTCTTTATCCCGTTTTTGATTTCCGGCAGTTTTGCACAACGGCCTGACCGCCCTTGGGAAAATTCTGATGGAATTGCACTTTCGCTATGAACTCGGGTTTATTCCTCCTGTGATTGACGGCCAACGTCACAAGCTTAAAGTTGAACTGACGAATGAGGCTCGTGAAAAGCACAAGGGGGTTCGGCTAAGGGTTCGCCGGGAATACATTCCTGTTCGCGAAGAGCCGGAGTGGGTGCACTGATGGAGGTTGATAGCCTAATTTGGGCTACCTTGCGGGGAAACAACTCGAGTCCAAGACTGCTTGCTCTTACGCAGCAGCCAGCGCAAGGGTGTGGTTCCGAGCTCGGAGCCGTTCTCTATGGCCGACCGTCAAACCGGCGAAAGTGGATCAGCTGTGCCGAACTCTCTGCATATCGCCGGATCTTGGTGCAACATCGGGTGCAGTAACGGAAGGGTTGTAACGACATTATACGACGTCTCGGTATGTTGTTCATTTCAAACGGGCCCTTAATCCTGGCGAGGCACAGCTGTGTGGATAGGCAGAGCCGAAGAGGATTGTCTGACCGCCGGATAGGCACACTGAATCTACGCCCTTGTACTAGGAGTGAAACCGCCAAATCTGTCGTGGTTGAATCTTTCGTCGGGGCGGATCGGGCGCCGGAGCCGCCACTGCCGGTCCGAGTCACATAGGTCTTTTCTACTATATCGGACATCACTGCTGTCCAAATTAGCTGAAAACTGGTCACCAACATCTCCAGAATAAGGGCAAAATTCGCTTTCTGAGCCCTGGACGCAGGGCAGGTTGGTGGTGGCGAAGCGTTTCTCTTGATCTGATGCTGTCTAAATTCCCCCTCTTGAAATCTCGAAGTTACGTCGAATTGTGGGCATGTGGCGTGTCGCTGCTGTCCAATCCACTAACCCACTCAGATCAGTTGCAGCGTCAACTGCTCTGACGATCTTTCTGGTATCGGTGGTGGTTGGAAAGGATCGTCGATCCAGGCCCACAGATCACGGTAAACAAACAATTGCTGCCGCAGAAGTGCCACGAGATTCGAAAGGGACCAACCGAACGTCGATCGCAGTTGCAGGTATTTCACCACCAGCATGGCGATCAGCGCCGTCCAGAGTTGCGTTTTCAAGGCATTGGCGGAAGTCCCCACAAAGGTTTTCACACGTAGTGACTGTTTCAAGGCCCGAAAAAATAGCTCGATCTGCCAGCGCTCCTTGTAGATCGCAGCGACCGTAGCCGCCGCCAGCTCCAAGTGATTGGTCAGAAATACCAGCACGCGATCGTGCTCCTCGTCGTAAAACTCGATCCGCCGGAAGAAGGCTTCCTCGCTCGCCCGTGCAAGCTTATAGAAAAAGACCACTTCATCCCGTAGTACGCCGCGCCGCTGTGGAATTTCACGCTTCTCCACCACGCCATAGTCAGAGTTTTCCTTCAAACGCGTCACGAAATAAACGCCCTGCTCGGTCAAGCTCATGAACCATTGGTAGTCCGTATACCCGCGGTCAAATGCCAAAATCGTCCCCCGCGCAAATTGCATCTGTCGCGCCACACGTACCTCATGCTTTTTGCCCTCCGTGATCACCGCGAAGGACGGCAGGTAGCCATCGTGGTCCAGCAGCAAATGAAGTTTCACCGCTCCCTTGGTCAGGCGGAACTTAGCCCAATCAAACATGGTGGCGCAGAGATCGATCACCGTGGCATCCAAGCTCAGCAGAGGATTCTTGAAACGGAACTTCCTTTTCTTTCTGGTTTCTGGTTGGCTGGCCACCAAGATCTGGCACTTCGCCAGCAACTGCTCAAACACGGTGCGATGCAGCTGCCAAGGACGATGCTCATTGGCGTACGCCAGGGTGGAGCGAGAAGGAGCCGTGGGCAGCCCCAGATGACGAAGTTTCCCCTCGCTGGCAGCTAATCCCCCACAAATTTCGCGCAACGACTTGGCGTGCCCCAGCTGACAGAAGAGCATGGCGATGAACTGGCCCCAGCTGGTGAAACCTCGAGCATGACGCTCCGCGTTGTGCTGGCGCACCGCTGATTCAAATTCCAAACGAGGGATTAACTGCAGAATCTGTGAGAATATACTGCTGACTCGAGTCACGGCTGAGCCTCCTTAGCGTTGTGATTGGCTTTTGCAGAGCCCAACCTCAAGCTATCAGATGCTCAGCCTTTTTTTTGAGCCAAAATCCAAATCCTAATTTGGACAAGCGTGATCGGACATCATCCGAGATCGCTGAAACTTGCTAGGATGGATGACGATCACGCCCTCGATTACGTGGTTGACGCCGTTGGAAAAAGTAAACTGGAATGTGCCAGAATCGCGAGCAAGAGACAGCACCAAGTCAAAAATGCCAAAAGGGAGCGGAAGAACATCTTGAATCTGCTGGTGCGGCTCCGGCCCATTGCTTTTATTGCAGTCCTCCTTATCGCGTGGCAAGCAGCGGTGAGCCGACATCCGGTTCATACCTTGCCAAGTCCGTGGGGAGTAGTGGGCGGCATCGCCGATCTACTGCGTCACGGGTTGTTATTCAAATATGTGGTTGCTTCGTTGTTCCGTGTCACATGGGGCTTTGGTTTAGCGACGATTATCGGTATTCCTCTGGGACTTATAATTGGGTGGAATCGCCGGTCTGAAATGGCCATAAATCCACTGGTGCAAGTTTTTCGCCCTATTTCTCCTCTAGCCTGGATTCCGCTTGCCATTCTCTGGTTTGGAGTGGGGGATTCTGCCGCGATATTTCTTATCTTTCTCGGCTGCTTCTTCCCCTTGCTTCTGACAGCCATCAATGCGGTCAAGAACATACCCTCTGTCTATGTCAACGCTGGACGCAATTTCGGCCTGCGTCCACCCGACCTTGTCTACCGGGTGTTGTATCCAGCTGTGGTTCCGCAACTGCTTATCGGCTTGCGAATCACACTAGGCATTGCATGGCTCGTGGTTGTTGCAGCGGAAATGATCGCGGTCGATTCGGGATTGGGTTTCCTTATTGTTGATGCGCGTAACGCTGGCAATCGCTATGACCTCGTTGTGGCTGGCATGGTCATGATTGGGTTGATTGGCCTGCTACTCGATACCGCCATGCGCTCACTGGAAACAGTCAAATCATTCCGCTGGGCGTACTCGGAGGACTAGAAATGTCGTCGGGGGAAGTTATTATTAGCCCGCCTCACATGGTGGGGACCAAACTACAAGTCGAAAACCTAAACGTGATCTTCACGCGTGATGGCAAAAGCACCGCAGTTCTTCAAGACATTAATTTAGAAGTGTCCGAGGGGGAGTTTGTCTGTTTGGTTGGGCCGTCCGGATGCGGTAAATCGACTCTCTTGAATACGTTGGGAGGATTTCTTTCGCCGACAAGCGGAACAGTGAGTATCGACGGCGAAGTGGTGCGGGGGCCGGACCCTCGCCGGATCTTTGTTTTTCAGGAGCGTGGTGTTTTTCCATGGTTGACAGTCGAAGGCAACATAGGTTTCGGACTTTTCAAACTTGCACATTCGGAACGCCAAGTGCGAATCGCCCACTACGTCAAGATGGTGGGATTGGGCGGTTTTGAGGATGCCTATCCTTCAGAACTTTCGGGCGGCATGAAGCAACGCCTCGAAGTGGCGCGCGCTTTGGCAGTCAATCCGGACATGCTCTATCTCGACGAGCCTTTTGGAGCTCTTGATTCCATTACTCGCCATACTATGCGCGGAGAATTACTTCGCATTTGGGAGACGGAACGCAAGACCATTGTCTTTGTAACGCACGATATCGACGAAGCAGTTCAACTAGCAGATCGCGTAGTGGTGATGAGCGCCCGCCCCGCGGTAATTCAGCAAATCGTGAAGATCGACATCCCACATCCGCGTGATATCAGCTCGCCACGCTATTTGGAACTTCGCGATGGCATATTGCAGCAGATTGGATTAGCGCACAAAATATGAACCCTCTTGCCGAACCGAACAAATGGGAGAGGTTGTTGTGGCCGATGCTCGCGTCTGCCCTGTTGCTTGTGCTGTGGCATTACGCAGTCCTCTGGTCAGGAACGAAAGTGTTGCCCTCGCCACTTCAGGTCGAGAGGGGTATGCTAGAGCTCCTCTATAAGAATGTTCTCTGGCAGGATATCGGCAGCTCCCTCCGCCGTGTGGCCATTGGATTTGGTGCTGCTACTGCACTGGGTATCCCGCTCGGATTGATCTTAGGCTGGTATCCCGCAGCCAACCAGATCGTGAATCCGGTGATGCAAATCCTAAGACCGATCAGCCCGATTGCGTGGATCCCGGTGGCGATTATCCTTTTCGGTGTAGGTGATAATGCCGCAGTTTTTCTGATCTTTCTGGGCGCGTTTTTCCCGATCGTGGTCGCGTGCGTCAACGGGGTATCGAACGTTCCCCTTTTCTACCGTCGTGCTGGCCGTAACTTTGGGCTTATGCCTGCCCAACTTCTCACCAGGGTGGTTTTTCCGGCGGCACTTCCGCAGATCATCATTGGTCTGCGCATGGCGCTAGGCATTGCGTGGCTGGTGGTCGTTGCGGCGGAAATGGTCGCGGTTGATTCCGGTCTTGGTTACCTAGTCATCGACGCGCGGAATTCGGGCAAGCGCTACGATCTTGTTGTGGCGGCAATGATCACGATCGGAGTCGTCGGATTGGCGCTTGACTCTGGCTTCCGCCGGCTGGAAGCAATCAAATCAATTCGTTGGGGATTCGGCAAATGAGTCGTAAGAAAAAGGTTCTGCTGTTTGGGATCGGATGGGTTGCGCTGATTTCCGTTCTTCATGGATATCTGAACGTGAACTGGGCGGCCGTTCTGAATGACAGTCTTGCGCCGGCGCGGAGAAAGATCACCGTAGCTTACATTCCCGTGACATGCCAGCTTACGTGTCCGGTGACCGACTATATTTCGAAATTTTCCGACAGCGGCGAGATTTTCCTGCCACGTATGTTTCAGGGATTCCCTGAAATCAAGGAAGCTCTTATTTCCAACAAAGTTCAAGCGGCGTTTATTGTGGCCCCGCTGGCGATTGCGCTTGTGGCACAGGGCGTCCCTATAAAGGTCGTCTATCTGGGCCACCGCTATGGCAGTGCTGTGGTCGTTCGCAAAGACGGGCCCGTCAGCACAATCGCCGATTTACGCGGTCGAACGATAGCAATTCCGAGCCGTTTTTCCGACGAACGCCTGCTTGTTTTTCGCGCCATGAAGATCTGGGGAATCAAACCAGGGGAGGTCAAAATGGTAGAAATGGCCCCGCCTGATGTATCGGGAGCTCTCGCGGCTGGCGCGATTGATGGATTCTCAATGGGAGAACCATTCCCGTCTCAAGCGGAGATGGCAGGTTACGGCAAGGTGCTGTTTCAGGCGCGAGAATATTGGCCGGATTACATGTCCTGCATTCTCGTGGTCCGGCAGGATTTGATCGATTCACGTCCGGATATAGTTCAGCTCCTTGTGGATGGCATCGCCCGTTCCGGTTTGTGGCTCGATAGAGGCAAGCCCCATCGAGAGGCCGCCGCGGATTTCGTTGGCCGCTACTATTTCCATCAGGAACCCGCACTGCTGCGCTGGGCACTTACCAATCCCATGGACCGAGTTGTATATAGCCCGCTTGCGCCGCGCAAGGGAGACTTCGATATGGTTCGCGATCTGATGATCGAAACCGGCGTTCTGAACAAGAAGATCGAATTCACCGAGTATACCGATACACGATTTTCTGATGGGGCAGCAATACAAGCTCCCTGGAGGTATGAGGCGGGGATCGCCAGAGCTCGGTAGTCGAACGCAAAGGCGTATTTCTTGGCGAATCGAAAGGAGGACGGAAATGCTTCGTAGGCAATTTGTCCAGTGGATGACGGTTTTCGGTGCGGGCAGCCTGGCAACTATGCCAGCTGCCGACGCCAAAGGAACCAAGACTGTAACCTACCGGGTGAAGGGACTTAGCGGTGTCACCTGCGCCGTCGGCCTTGACCGCATGCTGCAGAAGCAGAGAGGTATTTTATGGTCCCAGTCCAGCTATCCCGACGGAATCATCAGAATCAAGTTTGATCCGGAGGAAATGCCTAAAAAATCACTCAACGCCTTCACCTAGGAAATGGGCTTCATCGTAACGGAAGAACGAGCATCCTGAGGCCCTTTGGAGATTCATTGGCAATCTTGGTTTTTTGGGCGCTCCCCGCGCAGAGCGACAGCTCCCGCATTCTGCTGAGCGTCGGAATGAAACGACGCCCACGCGGAGTTGTCATCCAGCATTATTTTTTGAGTAGCGCGAAGATCTGTTTTTGATTCTTAATAATGGTGTTGAGGCTGTTCTGATTTTTCAAGATGGATGATTGGTTCTTCTTGATTGTTTCCTGATTGGCCTTTATCTGGCCCTGATTGGAGATGATAGTCTTCTGATTCTTGAGAATCCGTTTCTGATTGCTTATGACGTTTCGTTCCGACATCTTAGTCCGAAGCCTCCTTACGCTGAACTCGACACTACGAGGGCAATCAGAGAGAGTGCTGTCCCCGAAGCGAGGATATATTTTGTGCTTCGTGCGCGCTCACGTCAATGGCTTCGTTGGCGGCAGGAATTTGACTTGCGCGCGCACGGCCGAATTCCAGAGCGGGCTAGGTCCCGGTAGCGCCCTTACGAGGCGGCGCCGAAAAGCCAGCGCGCCGCAGGGATAGTGGGGTTTTGTTGCCACACTTTTTGCCTGAGGGACGGAGAGGTAGCATCGTGTTATCTCCTTGGAAGTATAAGAGGGGTGGATAATATGGTCTCGAACCGTCCTGGATTCCCACCTGAGACAGTGCGCTCTGCGCCTCAATCTCAGCGCAACCCGCGCTTGTTCCGCGTTCGGCGTGTTACGCCTATTCTTCTCTGTGGTGTCTTGACGTTGGGTTTGTCTGCGTGCCGCAGCGGCAACAGACTTCCCAAGAACTCCTCGAAGGAGTATGCGGAGGCGGTTTCCGCGTTTTACATCGGACTCGGCGCGCTGCAGGTCGGCGACGATGTTCAGGCCGACGGTAAACTTTCTGAACTGACAGCTCTTGTGCCGGGGGAGCCGGCTGGTTGGGCCAATTGGGGAGTGCTCGCTCTGCGCCAGCGCAAATTGGATGTTGCCTGGCAACGGATTGAGCGAGCCCGCAGCCTCGCCCCCGCCAACGATCAGATCTATCAACTGCTCGGCCTTTTGGAGAGTAACCGCGGTAATTCGGCGACCGCTATCGCCGATTGGCGCAAGGCAGTTGAAATTAATCCGCGAAACTATCGCGCCGCCTACCAACTCGCGGAAGAAGTGGAACGGCAGGGTGACGCCAACAGCGACAAAGAGTATCGACGCCTGATTCAAAAGATTCTGGCAGCTCAGCCGGAAAATTTGGCGGCGCAACTCGAACTCGCCCGGGTCGCGGCGAAGGGCGGTGACGCCACGACGTTGAGATCAATGCTAGCCCAGATCAGCTCGCGTTCCTCGAGTTGGCCGGCCGAGGTCAAGGGGCAGCTCTCTGCCGTCCAGGTTGCGGCCGACGGACCCAATCCCCGCGCCGCAGCGACACGAACCACTTTTTTGCGAAACACGCTGATGCGAGTTCCGGAATTTCGCGAGAGCCTGGCCGTGTTGAAGGCGGCGCCGGGTGAGGAAGCGGAACCCTTCACACATTTCTTGCGTTTGGAAACGCCGGACTTCGCTCCCGCGCCGGCGGACACTTCGCTAGCGTTTGAACTGAAACCGGTTGTGAATGCAGATGCCGCACCGTGGACTTGGATTGGTGCGGTGGCGCTTGGAAGTGCAGGGGCTCCAGTTATTGCCGAGGCAAACGGCCACGACGTTCGCCTCTCGACGGGCGCGACATTTCCTTTCCCCGGCGGTTCGGCGGGCGTCGCACCTCTTCCGGAAGGCATTTTGCAGATCGATTTTAACTACGATTTCAAAACGGACCTCGTGCTTGCAGGTGCAGGCGGCGTGCGCTTGATGCGCCAAGATGCACCCGATAAATTCACCGACGTAACCGCAAATACTAAACTGCCGAAAGGCACTACGAACGCGTCCTACACTGGGGCTTGGGCTGTAGACATCGAAGCCGACGGTGATCTTGACATTGTTCTCGGCAAGAGAGACGGTCTTCCGCAAGTTGTGCGGAACAACGGCGACGACACGTTTACTGTGATCAATCCCTTCCCGGGGATATCGGGAGTGCGAGCTTTCGCTTGGGCGGATTTCGATTCAGATGGCAACGCAGACGCAGCAATTGTTGATGGGGCTGGCCGACTTCACATTTTTCACAACGAGCGCCAGGGCCAGTTCCGCGAAGTCAAACTTCCATCGAACTTGGAGATGGTGAAGGCGCTCGGAGTTGCTGATACGGATGACGATGGCGTTTTGGATCTGCTGGCCGTTGAATCGAGTGGCGTCATCGTCAGCGTTTCCTTCAGCGAAAAGAGCGGGTGGCGCGTTACGCCGCTGGTGCAATTTCCGAATCCCACGACCATGTTGGCGGGCGAGGTTCGGCTGGAAATCGCTGACCTCGACAATAACGGTGCGCTCGATTTGATTCTTAGTCCCGTCGGCTGGCCCACAGCACAGCCTGCGACCGAGCCGCTGATTTGGCTTGGCGATTCGACGTCGAAATTTACTCTTCTGGACCACGCACCTGGGCCCACCACTATTTTCGATATCGCGGGCCTAAGCGCGGACGGTCGCCTCGACCTGCTTGGCTTCAACGCCAATGGCAAGCCGGTGCAAGGTGTGAATCATGGCTCGAAGAACTATCACTGGCAAGTGGTGCGGCCGCATGCGAAGCAGGCCACTGGCGACCAACGTATCAATCCGTTTGGTGTCGGCGGAGAGATCGAAATTCGGTCGGGCCTGCTGGTCCAGAAGCAACCCATTAATGGGCCACAGCTTCACTTTGGACTGGGCAACCAGACCAGCGCGGAAGTGGTGCGCGTGGTTTGGCCGAACGGCACTGTGCGCGCGGAATTTGGCGTGCAAGCCGACCAGGAAGTTGTGACTGAACAGCGACTCAAGGCATCATGCCCATTTCTTTTTGCCTGGAATGGCAAACGCATGGAATTTGTCAAAGATGCGGTCCCCTGGGGCTCCGCTATTGGACTGCGTATCAACACACTGGGCTCGGCAAAGATTGCAGCAACGGGCGAATGGTACAGGATCGGTCGCGATCAGCTTGTCCCGCACGACGGATACTACGACCTTCGCATCACGGCAGAGCTCTGGGAGGTGTATTACTATGATCGAATCGCTCTGATGACGGTCGACCATCCCGGCGGCACGGAAATATACGTTGACGAACGCTTCGTGATCCCTCCCGCGAAGCTTGGTTTCACGACCGTTGCGACTCCTCACCGAATCGCGCACGCAACCGACGACAACGGCAACGATGTCACGGACATTGTGAGCACGTTGGATGGACGGGCGCTCGATTCTTTTGGCCGCGGCCAGTATCAGGGAATCACGCGCGACCATTACGTGGAGATCGATCTAGGGAACGACGCGCCGAAGAGTGGTCCGCTCTATTTGATCGCGCAAGGATCGATTCACGACACCGAATCATCGTTGAACGTGGCCATCACGCAGGGGAACCGCTGGCACGCCAAAGGCATGAGCGTCGAGGTTCCCGATAGCCACGGCGGCTGGATAACGGCACAATTGGATCTCGGCTTTCCGGCGGGGCGCAAGAAGACAGTTCTGTTCAACCTCACGAATATTTTCCGCCCCGGAACTCCGCGGCGCGTGCGCTTGCGGACAACTCTGGAGATCTACTGGGACTGCATCGAGTGGGCACAAGGCGAGCCCGGCGCCGAGACGAAAACGCAGACGCTGGATGCCGAAGTCGCAGACTTGCACTATCGCGGCTATTCGGTGATCGATCGCCCGGACGCGGGTGCGCCGGAAGTGCCAGACTATTATCAGATTCTTGGCTCGAAGCAACGTTGGCGCGATTTGATCGGCTACTACACGCGCTACGGCGATGTGCGCGAACTTCTGAATCGGGTGGACGATCGCTACGTCATCGTCAACTCCGGTGACGAGATGTCGCTGCGCTTCGCCGAACAACCGCCACCGCCAGCTGGGTGGCTCCGCGACTTCATTCTTGTCGGCGATGGGTGGATTAAGGATGGCGATTTCAACTCGACTTTTTCAAAAACGGTATTGCCATTGCCATACCACGCCAAGCAGGAATACGTCGAGCGTCCCGGACGGCTGGAAGATGAGTACGTCTATCGCACGCATCCCGAGGATTGGGAGAACTATCACACGCGCTACGTTACGCCGGATGTTTTTCAAAATTCCCTTAGGAGCGCTGCGCCCAAGTGAAGCAAGGCATCGCAGCAAGAACAATTCTGGCCGTGGTGTTCGCGAGCCTGGTGCTCTCGCCTCTGATGGTCAAGCGTTTCGCGGCGCGTCACGAAGAAGCAAGAACGAAGCTAGACTTTCAGACCGCCCTGGCCCGTCACGGTTTCTATTTGCAGGAGGTTTCGCATGCGGCGGGAGTGGATTTTGTTCATCAAGCGCCCACCCTTGATCCTCGATTGAACCACATCATGCCGCAAGTCGCTTCGATGGGCGCGTCCGTCTCGATCGTCGATTTTGACCACGATGGGTGGCCGGACATTTATGTCACCGACAGCAAGGAAGGCGCGAAGAACGCGCTCTATCGCAACTTGCACGACGGCACGTTTAAGGATGTCGCTGGAGAAATGGGCATTGCTGACCTGAATCGCCCCGGCACAGGGGTCTCCATGGGCGCGGTGTGGGGCGATTACGACAACGACGGTTATGAAGACCTTTTGTTGATCAAGTGGGGCAAGCCGGAACTATTTCACAACGATGCAGGACGCGGTTTTACGCGCGTGACCGATCAAGTGGGCCTCCCGCCTTGGATCAACGCGAACACCGCGCTGTGGCTCGACTGTGATGGAGATGGTTTGCTCGACTTGTTCGTTGGCGGCTACTATTCCGAAGATGTGGACCTCTGGCATCTCGCTTCCACCAAGATGATGCCGGACAGTTTTGAATACGCAAAGAACGGCGGCCGCAAATATCTCTTTCACAACCTCGGAAATGGCAAGTTCGAGGAGATCAGTGCACAAGTTGGCATAAACAGCCGCCGCTGGGCTTTGGCCGCTGCCGCGGCAGACCTTCGAGGTACGGGCCATCCAGATCTCTTCGTGGCGAATGATTACGGAGTTTCCGAACTCTATTTCAACGACGGGAAGCATTTCCATGAAGTCGGTGAACAAACAGGTGTCGGATTTGCCCCAAAGAGCGGCATGAACGCGAGCTTTGGCGACATCCTCAACCAGGGCAGATACGCCATGTACGTGTCGAATATTTCTGAAGAAGGCGTTCTCATTCAGGGGAACAACTTGTGGGTGCCGAAAGAAGACACCAGCGGCGACAAGTTGAAGTTTGAAAATCTTGCACGGGATTTCGGCGTCGAAATCGGCGGCTGGAGCTTCGGGGCGCAATTTGGTGACTTGAATAACGATGGCACTCTGGATTTGTACCTGACCAACGGCTACGTCTCTCTCGACCGCAATCGAAGCTACTGGTACGATTTTTCCAAGATTGCCGGCGGGCACAGCACGATCATCAATGACGCCAAGAATTGGCCAGCTATGGAAGGACGCAGTTTGTCAGGCTATCAAACGAAACACGTCTGGCTCAACGATGGAAGCGGAAAGTTTGTTGACGTGGCACAGGCGGTTGGAGTCACGGACACTTATGACGGGCGCGCAGTGGCTATGGCGGATTTGTGGAATCGCGGGGTGCTTGACGTGATCGTGGCGAATGAGCGAGGGCCTTTGCTCATTTACAAAAACACGGTGATCGCTGAAAACAAATGGATCGAGTTTGAGCTTGCGGGAACGAAGAGCAATCGAAGCGCGATCGGTGCGCAGGTCACTCTGTTTTGGAACGGCCAACTGCAGGTGCAGGAAGTTTCCGGAGGAAGCGGGTTCGCCGCGCAAAATCAGCGCCGCTTGCATTTTGGCCTGGGCAAGTTCCCGCAAATCCAAAAGGCCGTGATTCGCTGGCCGTCTGGCAAAATCCAGACCATCGAAAGCCCGGCTCCCAACGAGAATCACATGGTAGAGGAACCCCGATGAGCCAAGAGAGCATCGCGGCGGCGCCGCAACCGGCTCAACGGCTCCATTGGAAGCGGTTTTTTAGCGCGGAGAATCGCTATCTCGCGCCGATGTTCATTACCTGCATTCTCGTCGTCGGAGATTTGTCGTTCGGTATATTGGAGAGCTATAAGAAAACCGGCTTGGCCATCGCGGCGAGCCTGCTCGCGGAATTAATTCTCGGTCGGATATTCGTCGGCAAGTGGCCCAACCTTGCCAGCGCTTACATCAGCGGCATCAGCGTCGGCATACTGGTGCGGTCACCGGCGTTCTGGCCATACGCCATTTGCGCAATCGTTGCCATCATGTCGAAGTACGTTCTTCGCGTGAAGGGCCGCCACGTCTGGAATCCCTCGAATTTCAGCATTTCGGTTTTGCTGTTTTTGGCGCCTGAAACCGTGGCGGCTTTGAGCATCCAATGGGGCAACTATTTGCTTCCAATGGTGGTGATCTGGATCCTTGGTTCAATCATTATCGCGCGGCTGCATCGTTTCCATATTACGGGAACCTACGTCGCCTGCTTCATCGTTCTTGCTTTCCTGCGTAGCTATGTCGCCGGCAGTCCCTGGCAATCCGAGATCGCTCCGCTAACCGGTCCCATGTATCAGCTCTTCATCTTCTTCATGATTACCGATCCCAAGACGACGGTGAGATCGAAGTTCTGGCAGTGCATAATTGTCGCGTTGGTTGCGCTCGTCGAAATGATCCTTCGATTATTGCATGTGGTCTACGCGCCGTTTTACGCCCTGTTCCTGGTGGGCCCCGTGGCGTTGCTTATCGAAATGTGGTTCGATTCCCGGCGAACGGTCCCCGTGCGCGTGGCTGCATGAAGAAGCAATTCTTGGCGAGAGCACTATCCGGATTGAGATCGCAAAAATGTGGGCTCCTCTTGCTCGCAGTGTCATTTCTCCTTGTCGGCTGTCAGCGTAAGCCAACGACCGAAGCCGAACCAAGCGCGCGGCCGGCACAGTCAGCGTCTCCATCGCCGCCTTCTGCTCCCGCGGTTGGGTCTTCATCCGCCGACATTCCTCCTGCGAACTCCGGAGCTGCCAGACCCTCTGGTCTGATCGAATTCGTCGACGTCACTGCCCAAGCGGGCATCCATTTCAAGCACGAGAGCGGCGCATTCGGAAAAAAGTATCTCCCTGAAACCATGGGAAGCGGCGTCTGTTTCATCGATTACGACGACGATGGCTGGCAGGACATTTTCTTTGTGAATTCGATGGACTGGCCGGCGCACAAGACCGGAAAGTCTTTCCCCGCGTTATACCACAACAATCACGACGGGACGTTCACAGATGTGACGCGAGACGCGGGCCTGGCGATCGAGACCTACGGACTGGGTTGCACGGTCGGCGACTATGACGGCGATGGCTTCGATGATCTCTACGTAACGGCAGTCGGCTCCAATCATCTCTTTCACAATCTCGGCAACGGAAAGTTTGCTGACGTTACCGCCCAGGCAGGCGTTTCCAGCCCCGGATTTTCAGCCAGTGCCGTCTGGTTCGATTACGACAACGACGGAAAGCTCGATCTTTTCGTGACGCACTACATCGAATGGTCCATCGAAAAAGACCAGTACTGCTCCCTCGACAACAAGAACAAGTCGTACTGCACGCCGCAAACATACAAGGGCGAGAGCTCCCGCCTGTATCGCAACAAAGGCAACGGCGTTTTCGAGGACGTCACGAGGCAGGCCGGGCTCTTGGATCCCACGAGCAAGGCCCTCGGCGTTGCAGTGTTGGACTTCGACAACGATGGTTGGATGGATCTTTTCGTTTCGAATGACACGGAGCCCAACAAGCTTTACCGCAACAATCATGACGGCACGTTCACCGACGTAGGCGTGACCGTCGGAGTTGCCTTCAGCGACTCGGGCCGGGTGCGCGCCGGCATGGGCGTGGATGCGGCCGACTTCGACAACTCTGGCTTTTCAAGTCTGGTAATCGGGAATTTTACGAACGAAAGCACGTCACTTTATAAAAATGATGGATCCGGTCTGTTCACGGACGAGTCGCCGCGATCTGGGATCGGACCTATGACGACCCAATCGCTCACCTTTGGCTGTTTCTTCATGGACTATGACCTCGATGGCCTTCTGGACATCGTTGCGGCAAACGGCCACGTCTCCGATGACATCGCCGTCGTTCAACCGACGTTGAGGTACGCCCAACCTGCCGGAATTTACCGGAACATTGGAAACAGAAAATTTGAAGATCGATCGGCAATGTTGGGCCGCGCAATCCAAAAACCAGTTGTCGCTCGCGGTATGGCATATGCGGATTATGACAACGACGGCGACCTGGATTTGCTAATCACTGCAAATAATGGACCGGCACGTCTTCTCCGCAATGACAACGCAAATCAAAACGACGTGCTGCGAGTAAGACTGATCGGCACCAAGTCGAATCGTGACGCTATCGGCGCAAAGGTTACGCTCACTACGAGTGGCGGCGCCTTGACGCGTATGGTCAAGGGCGGATCGAGTTACTTATCGCAGAGTGAGCTGGCGCTGACCTTTGGTTTGGGGAAGCCAGGCAGCACAAACCTTGTTCGCATGCAAATTGCCTGGCCGAGCGGGCGGAAGGATTCGATTGCCGAGATAAAGCCAAACCAATTCGTCACGATCAAGGAAGGGAAGGGAATTCTCTCCGCTGCTCCAATCCCTTTTCCGCCAGGAGCCGCAGCAGCAGTTTCGTCTTCGCCGCGCTAGACCCACGAAACGATCCCCTGCCGTGCGAGGAACGACGGTCTGCCGGCAAAGGTAGCCTAGCCTGGCGAGACGTTTTCCGCTCTTAGTATTATTTTGGTGCTACGTGGGGGGCCTGCGTGGCCAAACCGTCGGCATTGCGTATTCACTCGCCCTGTACCTCTACTTGCAGCGTCCGGTCGGCCCCTGTTATTTCCTGAGATAGTTCCCTGGAGTATCCATAGTGAGATTCCGTCTATCAGCTAGGGCTACAAGTCATTGAAAAGAATAAGACTAAACGCCCGTTTGCGTTCAGGCAGTCCCTTGCCGGCCAGCCGGCAGGTCGTCGTCGAAGGTGGGGTAGGGACGGTAGCGAGGAGCCCCTTCGCAAATTGCTCGAACCTAATCTTTTCCTACTATGGATGAGCTCTGGCCGAGATGGTAGCGTTCCGGCCCAGTTCAACCAGCTGAAGTGACCGATAAACACTTTGCTTTCGCCTACTGGACCTACTTCCAATCAGCGACCCGGCACAACCAGCGACGTAACCGTGATCGGGGGAGGTTTGGCTGGAAAGGCAGCTTCTTTGCATCTTGCAAAAGCGGGCCTGAAGACTATCTGCATTGAGCCCATGGAGCCCCCTCGCCAGCCTGTCGGCGAATCCCTGGATTGGTCGACCCCGGACCTGTTGAACGTCTTGGGGCTAACGATGGACGACGTGGTTACCGGTCAGTTGGGGACCTGGAAGCGGAGGGTGGTCGTGAAATCGCGCGAGGGTGATACCGCAGATTATTCTCCCTTTCTCTGGCTGGAGCGGGCGCCCTTCCATGTCGAGATTCGCACTTTGCATGTGGATCGCGCGCGACTGGACGAAGTGCTTCTGAAAAATGCAATCGATTGCGGTGTCTCGCTGATTCAGGACAAGGTCGTTCGCGTTGAGAGAAACGGACAACACATCTCTTCCGTGCATACCGCGGGCGGCGAGCAGTTTTCCTCACCTTGGTTTATCGACGCCACGGGATCCGCAACCTCCTTACTGGCTCGCGAGTTCCAACTGCATGCCGTTCAGTATGGGCCCGCGAAGGTGGCGATATGGACATACTTCCCGGTCGCTGACGCGATCGACGGGACCACTCTGCACCTTGAACCAGCGTCAACGGAATACCTCGACTGGATTTGGGAAATTCCTATCCATCCTGGCGCAGTCAGCATTGGCTACGTGACGACGGGCGAAGCGATGAAAGTCAAACGAGAACAGGGTATTCCAGTAAAGGAGATCTTCCGGCAGCAACTGATGAGGTTCCCTCGTTTTGAATCACTTCTGAGAGAGGGCACTTTGGATGATCCCAGCGTCACTTCCTTCCGATCTCGCGTTCATATCGGGGTGGCCGGACCCAACTGGTTGATTGTCGGTGAAGCGGCAACCATGGTGGATCCCATAACGGCGAATGGAGTTACTACTGCTTTGAGGCATGCGGCGGAGTCGTCTTGCCTGATTTTGAAACACCACAAGCGGGGCACGCTGCCACTCAACGCACGGATTTTGTACGGCAGCCGCGTCGCGCAGTTGGCCAGGTTTTTTAACAGCGGAGCCGAGAATCTCGTCTACCAACCACCCGTCAGAAATCGGATTGGAATGGGCCCCTCGGGAAGTCTCTACATCAGCCCCGCTTGGGGCATGAACTTGCTGTATGCGCGTCTGAGACCCGAAGGAATCCTCTCGACCTTCCTTTTTGGATTATTTCTGGGATTTTTCCGGGCCGGCGGATGGATCCTTTACCGGCTCTGCAAACTGGTGTCGCAACCTGGCATGCGGCCGAACTAGGTTTTATTCGCCGGGAAAGGGGTCTTACATGTATCTGCTATCTTGCGGCTCAGGTTATCCCGTGCTGTTCATTCATGGCATGCCCACCAGCAGCCGGCTCTGGGGGGGGATTATCGACAGGCTATGCGACCGATTCACATGCCTAGCCGTCGATTTGCCCGGCCTTGGCAGGACTCCGAAAATCCCCTACGGTCCGAAACAATTAGAAGTCCTTGCCGAACACATCGAACAAATCCGCGTAGAACGTGGGATCGAGAAGTGGCACATTGTCGGACACGATGCAGGTTCCGCTGTCGCCGTGCACTACGCGTACCGTTTTCAAAAGCGCGTGGACCACCTGGCGCTTCTTTCGCCGGCTATGTTTCCAGAGCTGAAACCGTTTCCCCTCTTCCGGTTCATCCGAGTTCCCGTCATAGGCGAACTTCTCGCCCCCATCGTGAACGCTATTTTCTGGAACGCTGCTACGCGTATTGCGCGGGAGACACGACGAGTCGAGTCAGCCAAAGCGGTTAGAGATTTTCGCGCTCCCTTTTCCGGTTTATTGGGTGCTTGGCGCTTGATGTCTGTGATGCGGTTCGGGAATCCCGCGGAAGTCCTGGCTGCGGTTCCGGGTATGTTACCGCACCTGGAGGTTCCAACCCTCATTTTCCACGGCGCTCGCGACACGGCCGTACCGGAAGCATTCGCCCAGCGCGCGTCGGCTTTGATTCCGCAGTCGAAAGTCCTGGTGGTCGACTCAGGGCACTTTATTCCGTTGAGCAATCCGGGGATGGTCGCCGCAGAACTGCGGCGCTTCTTTGATGGATCCGCCTCTGGTCCGTCAAGCAAAGGTGCAGCAGCACGCAATACACCTAGAGCGAGTGGTTGAATTAGAGGCCACTCTTTGGGACTGCAATTGAGCTAGAAAAATGAAATTCTCTTTCACCCGTGCTTGCACAAGAACGTCCCTTCACGTCAGCCAACTCGCACTTGTGCGAAGAGACTCCTACGCAGATCGCGCCCGAAATCGAGGTTTTCGCTTAGCTGAGATCCATCCCGGATGAGTCCGAATACTTTGGAAGCAAGAGGTTCATCGCAGCGGCCAGCGATAACGCCGCCGCGAGTACTACCAGCAACGAGGTATAGGATCCTGTCAAATCAAACGCCCGGCCTAGTATCACCGGACCGATGGCTCCGGCGGCGGCGTAAAACGTCCAGGTGAGACCGTAAAGCGTGGAAAAAGCGCGCAGCCCAAAATAACGAGTAAGCAAATAAGGCGTGATGGCAGCTTCGCCGCCGGCACCAATCCCAATCAGTGCTGCGGCGAAGCAGCCTGCAGGAAAACTACTCGCCCGAGCAAGCAGAAAAATGCCCGCGGCGGTAATCAGGTTCACCACGAGGGCGACGCGCGCCCCGAAGAACCGGTCAAGCAGCCAGCCCACACCGACCCTACCAAGCACGCTCGAACCACCAAGCAGAGACGCGCATAACGCCGCATCCCCGGGTGTGATTCCTCGATCCGTCAGCAACGCGGACAGGTGAGTGATGGCCCCATTCATACTGATCGAACTTACGAAAAGGATGGCGACGATTATCCAGAAGGCAAAAGAGCGAAGGCCTTGCTGCCACGTCAGTCCACAATGTGAAACAGGAGCAGTCTCGCGTCGAATTGCGCCACGTTCGACGATATAGCGCCAACTCAGTGGCAGTCCCAGCAGCAAGGCAAGACAGCCGAGGGAAAGGTAGGCAGCCCTCCAGCCAGATCGGCTGATGATGGCTTGGGCGACAACTGGCAGGATCATGGCGCCCAGGCCCGCTCCCACCATGACGAAAGCCAGTGCCATTCCCAAGCGCCGCTGAAACCAGGTCGAAATGGATCGCGAATAAGCCAAATGAGCGGCACCGTTCCCAACCACGCCCAGCACGATGCAGGTTAGATAGAACTGCCACAATTGTGAGTGCAACTGTGCCAGCGAAATGATGGCGCAACCATACATCGTCATGCAGGGAAGAATGATGCGGCGAGGACCAAAGCGGTCGATCCACCGGCCCAGCAGCGGAGAGACCAAGCCCAACGTTATGGCCGCGAGTCCGAAGCCCAGCGAGATGGCTTCGCGGTTCCAGCCGAATGCAGCGCTCAGCGGTTTCACAAAAACCGCGAAAGTGTAGACGAACAGCGAGCCGAACCCGGCCATCACGCCGAAACACGCCGCCAGCACCACCCGCCAGCCGTAGTAGCGAAGACT
>Ga0210398_10002074_pt1 | contig 19809 bp, 18 predicted proteins | sample IncBWC4OmetaG_FD_161047 | JGI IMG/M metagenome (GOLD analysis project Ga0210398, IMG submission 161047) | Forest soil microbial communities from Barre Woods Harvard Forest LTER site, Petersham, Massachusetts, United States - Inc-BW-C-4-O | ecosystem: Environmental > Terrestrial > Soil >...
TTCCAACGTCAGGGCCACATAATAATTATGGCGCACAAAGCGCAGGAAATCGGCCTTGCTGAGGGCCAGGCAGATCGTTTCCTCCTGGGCGACGAGGGAGGCGGTGGCCGCGCCGTTTTGCAGGAGGCTGATTTCGCCAAAGAATCCCCCCCGGCGAATCTTGCCGAGTCGCTTGGCGCCGTGCATGGCGCGCACACTGCCTTCATAGATGATATAAAAGGCCTGGACGTCATCATTCTCCTGGAGGATCACGTCACCTTGCTGATACTTGAGGATCTGCGAGAGCTGCGCGAAGCGGGCGATGGCTTGGGGTCCCCAGTGGGCGCAGAGCGACAGGCGGCCAAGAAAAGGCAGCTTGTGCGTGAGATTATAAACCATCTCGGCCCCGAGTTTGTTCACGACCAGCCGCTCGAAGTCGGCGGCGGAAAGCACGAAGGCAAAAAGCGGGGTTTTGCTCCGGACTTCGAGCTGCTGGCTTTTGCCGTCCACGACATTTTTGACCCCAAAAAGATCGCCTTCCGCTAGATGAAAAGCGAAAGCCTTCCGGCCTGATTTAAGGCGATGGTAGGAGGCGGCCAGGCCGGACGCGATCAGGCCGACCTGCTCGAAGGGTTCATCGAGGGTAACCATCGGCCGGAATGCCTTGGCCGTGAACGGACGAAGCAAATCGGCCAGCTCGGCCTGGGCCTCGGTATCCAGCCGCCGGAGCAGCGGATTTTTGGCGATCAACTGCCGGATGGTGGCCTCGGTGTAAGTCGGTTCGACGCTCGATTTCCAGCGCTGCCAGCGTTGTCGCGAGTGGCTGACAAAGGTGCGCACGCCCGCGCGCATGGTGGGCCAGAATTCATGCGCGCACCAGCCAATGCCGACCAGTAACACTGCACCCAGCAAATAGGGGAGGATCTCTCGCCAATAGGAGAAATCGGATAACGTCGCCCCGAACGAAATATGGACAAGATTGAAAATGACGTTTGCCGTCAGCAGCGCCCAGCCGAGGCCAAAGATGAGTTCGACCGACGTTGCGCGCCAATCGAACTGCCGCCAGACAATCTGCAGCCGCCGGCCGGGTTCATGGTTGAGCGTGAACAGCAAGTGATGATCGACATCAAGGCGCGGGCGTTTCCGCAGCAGGGTCGCCGTCTGGCCAAACAACCCCCCCACCGGGCGCAGGCCGATCAAAAGGGCCATGACCGGAATCAAGCTCCAGCTTGAATCCATGAAAAGCGCAGCGGCCGCAATGATTGCGAGTGGCGCAAGGCGCCCATACCATGTCGCCAGCTGGCTGATCGAGTCGGCCATGCGAATATCGCGCATGTCCAGGGCGAAGTGAGGAACGAGCGTTTGCCAGTGCAGATGCGGCCGATAGACTTCATTGTCCCCGGCACAGAGGACAGAAGCCGCCACCACATAGCCGGCACTCAGCCCGACACACACCGCCACCAATCCAGCCACGACATCCTCCAGCCCGGGCCTTGGTATCTGGTGCATGATCATGGCAACAATGGCGGTGAGCAAGGCAGCGATAGAGACACTGAGGGTGAGGTGGGCGGGCAGCGACACGAGCCAGCGCACGGCGTGGCGGCGAAAAGGCACGCTTTTGCCCTCGTGCAGGATGCCGGCGCGATAGGCTTTGAGGATGACCTCATAAAATTCATTGAGGGCGGGGCAGCTGCGTTGCGGGATCATCCGACCCAGCACATCGGGCACGGTGGACGGCTCCATGAATTCCTGCACGACCGCCCATTGCTGGGGTGTAACCGTCAAATAGGTCTGGGCCGGTACGTTCTTGACGACGAAAGCCCCCTTGTAACTGCGTCCAAAACGCAAATCGCGGTTTAAGGTTAGCTTCTCAGCTGTGAGTAGCAGGGTTTCATTCATCGAGGGGGGGACAAAGACAGGTGAGCCGGCGGCCCAGTGTTATCCGAGGAACGAGCGCACGGCTTCAAGCAGTTGCTTGCTCTCAAATGGCTTGGGCAAAAAGGAAAAATTGGATTCCTCGGTGACCCAATGGGTGTCTTCGTTGATATGCATGCTGAGCAAAATGATGGGGAGCTTCGGCATCTGTTTTCGCAGTTGCTGGGCCAGGGTCAGGCCATCCATGTCCGGCATGACGACATCGGACAAAACCAGGCCGATCTCAGCCTTATGACGCTGCATCGCAGCCAAGGCGGCCACGCCCGATTCAGCTTCGTAAGCCGTGTAGCCGTTTTGGCGCAGGACACCGAGGACCACACTCCGAATGGCTGGAGAGTCATCGACGATCAGGACGGAGCGGGGGGTGTTCAATGGAGGGAGGAATGAATATGATGGAAGGTGCAGAGTGCAAATGCACTCCAAAACATAAGCCTTAATTGGGCCGATGGAAAAAGCATCAATGTATTTTTTTGCGGTTCGTACAAGAAGACATATTTTTAACTTTTTTGAACTAGCGCCACTGCTTTGCTTTGCCCTGAAATCAGGGCCCGGCAGCAACCACGGCCCGCCGAATGGAAAACGGATGGATCGGGCGGAGAGCCACGAGCGGAAATACGGCATTGACAGCCCTCGTGCCGTATGGGAATTGGTCAGGCTCCTTACAAATTTTTGAACCGCCCAAACCACGGTTCCAGTCCCACTAAAACCCGCTAACGCTCAATTCCCATGGCCAACAGTGAAATCCTCCTCCTCAAACCCGTCGACGGCCTCGGTGGCGAAGGGGACCAAGTCAAAGTCCGCGCCGGCTATGCCCGCAACTACCTGCTTCCGCACAAATTTGCCGTGCCGGTCACGCAGGCCAACCGCAAGCACGTCGATGCGCTCAAGAAACGCCGCGCCGAACGCGAAACGCACGAGCTCACCGGCGCGCAGGAACTCGCCAAAAAGCTCGAGAAAGTTTCCCTCGCGTTCGCGGTGAAGACCGGCGAGGGCGGCAAGATGTTTGGCGCCATCACCGCCATCGATCTCCACGACAAGCTCGTCGCGGCTGGTTTCACCCTCGATAAAAAACGCGTCCATTTGCACACGCCGGTGAAAACCCTCGGCCAGCACACGGTCAAAATCAAGCTGCACGCCGATGTCACCGTCGAACTCACCTTTGACGTGGTCTCGGAAAACCCGATCGAGCCGGTCGCGGCCGCCCCCGCCAAGCCGGCGAAGTCCGCCCGTTATTGAGCGAACGACACCGGTTTCGCCCAAGTGAAAACTTCAGGCCGCGCGCCAGTCGCGCGGCTTTTTTTTGGCCAAATTTCCCCCATGCAATCCGGTGAATAAGAATTGAAGAACTCTTTGTTGCATCCTGCCCGTGAGTGCCATGGTCTCATCACTTCCGATGGTTGAAGACGTCACCCAGAAAATCCGCCGCCCGCATGCCAATGGCGGCGCCGAGGCCGCGCCGGTGGCTGGGCGCGCGATGCCGCACAGCCTCGAAGCCGAGGAGTACCTGCTCTCATGCTGCCTGCTGGACGGTTCCGACACCATTGCGCGCTGCCTTGAGGCCCGGCTTCCGCCGGCCGCATTTTATTCGCCGGCGAATTCCCTGATCTACGAAAAGCTCTGCGCCCTTTACCAGACACGCCCGCCGGTCGAGCTGGCCGTGCTGGCCGAGGAGCTGAAGACCGCGAAGCAGCTCGAGGCCGTGGGCGGCTACGCCTACCTCACGCAAATCAGCGCCCGCATCCCGACGACCGCCCAGGCGGTTTATTTTCTGGAAAAAGTCCGCGAACTTTACTTGTTGCGCGAACTCATCAAGGCCGCCACGGGCGCGGTGGAGCGGGCCTTCAATTACCAGGGCGGGCTTGAGGAATTCGTGGACCGGGTCGAGCAGGACATCTTCAGCGTCACCCAGGCGCGCGTCGGCGACGCGGTGAAGTCGATGAAGGAGCCCACCCGCGAGGCCATGAACGTCATCAACAAAATGATGATGAAAAAGGGCGAGCTCACCGGCGTGGCCTCCGGTTTCAAGGATCTCGATGCGCTCACCTTTGGCTTCCAGCGGCAGGAAATGATCGTGCTCGCCGCGCGCCCGTCGATGGGCAAGACGAGCCTGGCGCTCAACACCGCCGAGGCCGCCTCGCTGCCCAAGCGTGGCGAAGCGGTCACCACGCTGGTTTTTTCGCTCGAGATGAGCGCCTCGCAGCTCGCGCTGCGCATGCTCTGTGCCCGCGCCCGGGTGAACATGAAGCTTTTGCGCGACGGCCTGCTGCCGAAGAATGGCGAGGAAATGCAGCGGCTGGTCGCCACGGCGGACGAGTTCTCCAAGGCCCCGCTCTTCATCGACGACTCCAGCCACCTTTCGATCATGGAGCTGCGGGCGAAGGCCCGCCGCGTGCATGCCCGCCACAAACTCGGCTTCATCATCGTCGATTATTTGCAGCTGATCAGCCCGACCGACTCAAAAGTCCCGCGGGAACAGCAGGTGGCCGAGGCTTCGCGCGGATTAAAGGCACTGGCGAAGGAACTCGACGTCCCCGTGCTTGTATTAAGTCAGTTGAACCGCTCATCCGAAAAGGAAAACCGCGTGCCGAGGCTCTCGGATTTGCGCGAATCCGGCTCGATCGAGCAGGATGCCGACGTTGTGCTCATGCTTGCCCGCCCCAAAGATTCCGAAGAAAATTACCAGGTTGCCAGCGACTCGGCTGACTTAATCGTTGCCAAGCAGCGCAATGGGCCGGTAGGAGAACTGAAACTCACTTTCCTCAGGGACATCACCCGCTTTGAAAACCATACTCCGTAACCCAGTGCGCGGGGCCGCGCAATTTCTATTCGTATTTTGGCTGCTGGCTGCGGGGGCATTCCGGGGTGCGGCGCAGACCCCGGACGAAGCGGTGCCCCCTTCCTCCACCGTGGGCGCCATCACCATCAGGTTTGTCGGCGCCGCCAACGTCGATGAGCAGGTCATCCGGGCCAACATGCAGGTGCATGAAGGCAGCACCTTCGATGAGACGCTTGTCGATCGCGACATCCGCTCGCTCTACAAGACGGGCCTCTTCGAATACATCGAGGTAAAACGCGACGTGCAGGCCGACGGCACGATCAATCTCGTGGTCGAGGTCACGCCCAAGTATCGCGTGCAGGAGGTGCACTTTGAAGGCAACAAGAAGTACACCTCCGCCCGCCTGCTCAAGGAGACCAAGACGCGAGCCGGCGCCACGCTTGACGAACGCCAGGTCAAGGAAGACTCCGAGAAACTCCACGATTTCTACGAGAAAAAGGGCTTTAATCAAATTTCCGTCACCTATGATATCCAGCGCGACCGCAGCACCGGCCAGGGCACGGTCACCTTCATGATTCATGAGGGCAACAAGGTCCACCTCTCGGACATACGCTTTATCGGCAACGCCCACATCACTGCCCGTAAACTCCGTCACCAGATGGAAACCAGCCGCTATCATTGGCTCTGGTCCTGGATCACGGACGGCGGCCGCTACAAAGCCGATCAATTCCAGGATGACCTCGACAAACTGCGCGACTACTACCGCGAACAAGGCTACCTCGATGTCGATATCCCGCAGGAAAAAGTCATTTTGGATTATCCCGGTCCCTCGCAACTGGTCGTCACCATTCAAGTCTCCGAAGGCCGCCAGTATCACATCGGCTCAATTTCCTTTTCGGGCAACAAAATCTACTCCGACCGTTTGCTCCGCCTGGTGCTCCGGCAAAAGCCCGGCATGGTTTTCTCGCCCTCCAAGCTCGACAAGGATGTTTCCACCATGGAGGACTTTTATGGGCGCGATGGCTATCTCGAAACGGAGATCCACCTCGTGCGCAAGCCGAACCTCGCCACTGGCAACATCGACATCGAATACCAAATCGAGGAAAGCAAAATTTTCTACGTCGAATCGATCAAGATCGAGGGCAATACCAAGACCAAGAGCAATGTCATCCTCCGCGAGCTCATCCTCGGGCCCGGCGAGGTGTTTGACGAGGTGCGCATGAAAATCAGCAAGCAGCGCCTCCAGAACACGGGCTTTTTTGAAGACGTCGAGGCCACGCCCGAAACCACCAATATCCCCCAGCGCCGCGACCTTAAAATTGCGGTCAAGGAAGCCCGCACCGGCAATCTCACCTTTGGCGCCGGCTATAGCTCGCTCGAGAAAGCGACGTTTTTCACCGAGCTCTCCCAGTCCAACTTCGATCTCAGCAATGAGCACTCCTTCTTCCAGGGCGCCGGCCAGAAGTTTCGCATCCGCCTGGAAATCGGCACGCTTTCCAATGAGGCGGTGATCTCTTTCGAGGAACCGTGGCTTTTCCAGCGCGAGCTTGCGCTTGGCTTTGAGATTTATCGCACCAGTTCCGATTACGACAGTTCCTTCTATACGGAAATTCACACCGGCGGCGAAGTTTACCTTCGCAAGCGGCTCTTCCAGTTTATCGATGCCCAGCTCTCTTATACCTACGACGTCACGGATATCGCGAACGTCACCACGGATGCTTCCCCCATCATCCAGGCGGCCGCCGGCATCACCAAGGAATCCAAAGTCGGATTCGAGATTGTGCACAGCTCGCTTAATAAATTGGTCAATACCACCTCGGGCAACCGCGAGCAAATTGACGCGACCGTGGTGGGCGGCCCGTTTGGCGGAGACGTAAATTACTACAGCTTTGAATTCAAAGGCTCCCAATTCTATCCCCTGTTTGAAGCCCAGAACCAGGTGCTCAGCGTCATCACCCGGGCCGGCGTCAAACAACCCTATGGGAACACCCCCGCCGTGCCTTATTTTGACCGCTACTTTCTGGGTGGACCCTACGACCTGCGCGGCTTTGAGTATCGTACGGTCGGGCCGAAGGACATCAACAATGAGCCCATCGGCGGCAATTCCTATGGCATGTTCAGCCTCGAATACAGCCTCGATGTCGTGAGCCCGGTCCGGATTGCCTTTTTCTATGACAACGGCTTCGTCAACAGTGGGGCCTTTGATTTCAACCCCGGCAACTACAACGACGACTATGGCGTTGGCGTTCGCCTGTTTATCCTCGGGGCGCCCCTCAGCCTCGACTACGGCATCCCGATCACGGGCGACCCAACCAACAAGCAAGGCGGGCAATTTAACTTTACCTTTGGCACCCGGTTCTGATTTTTGTCTAGTTTAACCCAATCTGATCCAATTTAATCATCTTATGAAGAAATCACTCATGCTTTCGTTCGCGCTGGCGGCTTCCATGGTCCTGGCGATCACCGTTCGCGCCCAGCCCGAGCCCAAAATCCTGGTGGTAGACGTCGCCAAGGTTTTCGACAACCACTATGCCAAGCAAACCGAGGAGGCGAAGCTCCGCGCCGATGCCCAAAAGGCCGAGCAGGACATGCAGGGCCTGGTCAAGGAGGGGAATGATCTGGTTGACCAATATAAGGACTTGGTCGACCAGTCCAAGAATCCCGCGCTTACCCCTGAGGCCCGCGCCAAGGCGGACGATGATTCCAAGAAGAAAATGGATGAAATCACCAGCAAACAAAATGAGCTGAACTCATTCAAGCAAACCGTCCAGCGCCAGTTTCAAGAGCGCATCCAGACCATCCACAACGGGATTGTCGGCAGCATCACCGTCGCCGCCATGAATGTGGCCAAGCGTCACGGCGCCACCATGCTGCTCGACAAATCCGGCATCTCTGCTTTCGGCGTACCCTTTCTGCTCTACTCCGATCCGGCTTACGATATCACGGATGAAGTGATCATAGAGGTGAACAAGGATCGTCCGCCTTTGCCGCCGGCCGGCGCCGACACCTCGCCTGCAGCTCCCGCGGGCGATGAGCCCAAGCTCACGGTTCCCTCCCTTACGCCCACGAGCCCATAGTTGCACCGCGCATTTCCCGGCCCCGCTCGTGCAGGCAGGCTGTTGAAAAACTATGCTGACCGACGCAACACACGATTTGAGCCGCGAGCAAGGCTTGAGCTGCCGGTGCAATGCCAGGAAGGCCTTGCCCGGCAGCTCTAACGCAGCTCCCGGCCCAAAGCGGTGTTGCCCTCCGGGTTGCGCCGGAAAGGGCTTCCCGCGGCGTTAGCTCGGAAGGGGATAGCCTCTCTGAGGATACCCCCTTCCGAGCCGCCTTGCGGGCCAGCCCTTTCTGATCGCAACGGCGGTTCAGCAGAGTTTTCCAGCAGCCTGCTAACGGGGCTTTTTGTTGTGCTGCTCGCGCGTTGCGCCGCTCCCCCAAATCACTCACGTTCCCCGCATGCAGATTGCCTTCACCGCCGCCGATCTTGTGACCCGGCTTCAGCCCCGCGCCCAGCGCGGTGCCACCACCGAGACCATCCGGGGCATTGCCGCACTGGCCGGCGCGCAGTCCGGGGACCTGTCGTTCCTGGGCAACTCCAAATACAAAAACGAGGTCAAGGCCACCGCCGCTTCGGTCGTGCTGCTGCCGGCCGACTACGCGGGCGAGCCGAAGCCCAACCAGCTTTTTCTCCTCGTGGACAATCCTTCCGTGGCGTTGGCGCGGCTTTGCTCGCATTTGGAGCAGCAACTCTGGCCGCGTCCTGCGCCCGGGGTGCACGCCACGGCCCATGTCGCGCCCGGGGCGAGCGTCGCCGCCACGGCCACCATCGGCCCGCTTTGCATCGTCGAGGAGGGCGCGGTCGTGGGCGAGCGCACGCATCTGCAAGCCCAGGTCTTTGTCGGCCGTGGCGCGCAGATCGGTGAGGATTGCTGGCTCATGGCCGGCGCGGTGGTGGCCACCGAGTGCGTGCTCGGCAGCCGCGTGCGTTTGCAACCCGGCGTGATCATCGGGGGAGACGGCTTTGGCTACGATTTTGTCGCTGGCCGCCACGAAAGAATCCCGCAAGTCGGCACGGTCGTGGTTGAAAACGATGTCGAGATCGGCGCCAACAGCACCATCGACCGGGCGCGTTTCAGCCGCACGGTGATCGGGGAGGGCACCAAAATCGACAACCTGGTCCAGATCGGCCACAATGTCGTCATCGGCAAGCACTGCATTATTTGCGGGCAGGCCGGCGTCTCGGGCAGCACCACCCTTGAGGATTACGTTGTGCTGGGCGGGCAGGTCGGCCTTGCCGGGCACCTTAACATCGGCCGGGGCGCACAGGTCGGCGCGCAGGCCGGTGTGCCCTCTGACATCGCCCCCGGCGCCACCGTGCGTGGTACACCCAGCCTGCCTTATATGGTCGAACAACGCCTCACCATCCTGCGCAACCGCCTCCCCGAACTCTTCCACCGTGTGGACGCGATCGAGGAAGAGCTAAAAAAACCTTCCGCTGCGCCGTTAACTCGATAACCATCACGGCTACATGAGCAGCAAATCAGGACTGAAAATTTTTTCCGGAAATTCAAACCGACCGCTTGCGGAGGCAATCTGCAAGTCCATCGACGTCCCGCTTGGTTCAGCCACGGTCACCTGTTTCCCCGATGGCGAATCGTTCGTGAAGATCGATGAAAACATCCGGGGCCAGGATGTCTACATCGTCCAATCCACGTGCACGCCGACGAACCATCACCTGATGGAGTTGCTCATCATGATCGACGCCGCGCGCCGCGCCTCGGCCCTGCGCATCACCGCCGTCATGCCGTTTTACGGCTACGCGCGCCAGGACCGCAAAGACCAGCCGAGGGTGCCCATCACGGCCAAGCTCGTCGCCAACCTGCTCGTGGCCGCCGGCGCCACCCGGGTGCTCACGATGGATTTGCACAGCCAGCAAATCCAGGGGTTCTTCGATATCCCGGTTGATCACCTCTTCGCCTCGCCGGTGTTTTTCAAGTATCTCGAAAAACTGAAGGGTAAAAAAATGGTTGTCATCTCGCCTGACATTGGCGGCATGAAGATGGCCGCGGCCTATGCGAACATCCTCGGTGCGAGCCTCGGCATGGTCTGGAAAAAACGCACCAGCGCCACCACGGTCGAGTCGATCACCATCGTCGGCGACGTCGCCGGCAAGGACGTGCTCATCGTGGATGACATCACCGAGACCGCTGGCACGCTGACCAACGCCGCCAAGCTCATGCGCGAGAGCGGCGCCGCCAGCGTGCGCGCCGCCGTCAGCCACAGCCTGCTCAGCCCCGTGGCCTACGAACGCCTGGCCAAGGGCTATATCGACGAGCTGATCACGACCAATACGATTCCCATCGATCCGCGCGGCCTGCCCATCAGGGTTCTCAGCGTGGCTGGCTTGCTCGGCGAAGCCATTATGCGCATCCACAGCAACGAGAGCGTCACCAGCCTGTTTCGCGTCAAGGGGTTTTAGGGCGTAATAAGACCCTCTCTCACCGGCGGGCGGAAATACGGCACGGAACCTTTGGGCGGGCTGTTTTGTCACCTACTGTTCCATGAAATTCCCATCTCTTTCTTGTATCACAGTTGCAACTTTGGCCATCGGCGCCGCGGGTCTGTTCGTCGCGGCCAAGGATGTTGTTCCCAAGCCTGTCCTGCACATCGACTCCACGCCGGTTTCCGAGGGCAAATCCCCCGTCGTTACCAGCTATGCCGATGTCATCGACCCGGTGAAGCAAGCGGTGGTTTCCGTTTATTCGACCAAAATCGTCCGTGAACGCCTCCCTTTTAACCCGTTTTTTGGCGATCAGGCTCCCGAACGTGAAAGCAAAGAACAGGGCCTTGGCTCCGGGGTTATTGTCTCGTCCGACGGTTATATTCTCACCAACAACCATGTCGTCGAGGGCGCTGATGAGCTCAATGTCCTCCTGCCCGACAACCGCGAATTCAAGGCCAAGGTCATCGGGGCCGATCCCAAGACGGACATTGCTGTCATTAAAATCGAGGCCGATCACCTGCCCACGGTTATACTGGCCGACAGCGACAAACTCCGGGTCGGCGACGTGGTCTTTGCCATCGGCAACCCGCTCGACGTTGGCCAGACCGTCACCATGGGCATTGTCTCGGCCACCGGCCGAAAAAATCTTGGCTTGCTCGACAGTGTCGGCGGCTACGAGGACTTCATCCAGACCGACGCTGCCATCAACATGGGCAACTCCGGTGGCGCGCTCGTCGACGCCAAGGGCCGCGTCATCGGCATCAATAGTGCCATTCTCTCCACCTCGCGCGGCAACATCGGCATCGGTTTCGCCATCCCGATCGATCTGGCCGCAAACATCATGCAGAGCCTCATCGGGACGGGCAAGGTCACGCGCGGATACCTCGGGGTCAATACGGTGCCGGTGACTTCCGATATTGCGGAACAGCTCGGCGTTAGCAAGGACACCCAGGGTGTCGTCATCACCGACGTGAAGCCCGACAGCCCCGCGGACAAAGCCGGCCTCAAACGCAGTGACGTCATTCTCGAACTCAACGCCAAGCCCGTCGATTCGGTGGAAGACCTGCGCTTGCTCATTTCCGAGACTGTGCCTGGAACGGGAGTGACCATCAAATTTGTCCGCGATGGCAAGGAGCAGACGATCAAAGTCGTCCTCGGCACGCTCTCGGATGAAATCGCGGACAACGAACTGCTCCCCGGCGTGACCGTGACCAAGCTCACCGATGACAAGCGCCACGAACTCAACATCGATGATCGCGTCGAAGGCCTGCTCATCACCACCGTGGACGACAACTCACCTTACAGCGACAAGTTTGCGAGTGGCGCGGTCATCATCGAAATCGACCGTAATCCTGTCGCCTCCGTGGAGGCCGCCAAGGGAATGCTCACCAGCGGTCGCCATCTCTTCCTCGTTTATTTCCACGGCATCTTTGGCTTCCAGCTCATTGATGTTAAATGAGGCGTGCGCCAAGTATCAAGTAACAGGTGCCAAGTTCCAAGATAGCCGACCACTCCCGAATCCTGTATCCTGACTCCTCATCCTGATACTTGAAAACCTGATACCTGATACTTTTCCCAATTAGCTTCCCGGTTTTTCCACCGGGATTTTGGCCAGCCAGTCGGGGACCTGCTCGGCTGGGTAGGTGGGAAAACTCAGTTCCAACAGTGAAATCGCCGGCACGTCGAACTTGGTCGTACCGGCGCTTCGATCCACGAGCATCGCTACGCCCACCGGCACCGCGCCCCCGCGCCGTACGATCTCAAGGGCTTCCAGCACGCGCCCGCCACGCGTCACCACATCCTCGACGACCAGCACGCGTTCGCCCGGGGTGAACGCAAAGCCGCGCCGCAGCACCAGCGCATTATTTTCCTTTTCCGCAAAAAGGTAGCGGGCCCTGACCTGCCGGGCCATTTCCTGCCCGATGACGAGCCCGCCCATGGCCGGCGCCAGCACGGTCGAGAAGCCGAGCCCGGCCAGCTTGGCCCGCAGCAACCCCGCCAGCCGCTCAACCGCGTCCATGTGCTGGCAGACCTGTGCGCATTGGAAGTAATGAGCGCTGTGCAGCCCCGAGCGGAGGATAAAATGGCCCTGCAAAAGCGCCTTTGTGCGGGTAAAAATATCGAGCGCTTCGGTTTGTGTCGCATCCATGCGCCCACCCTGTGGCTTCGCCGTAAAAAAACAAAAACATTTTTGCAGTAAGCGGGATTTAGTCTAGCATGGGGTCATGGTCACCGCCGTGCCTCCACTCGAAGACGAACTCGGCGACGTGCTGGAGAAGGCGCTGCGCCAGGCCGGGCTGGCGCTGCCCCTGCTGGCCGACCGCGCGCAAGTCGATGCGGCGCGCCTGCGCGATGCCATCGACTACCGCTCCGAGCTTGCGTGTGACGAGCTGCGCCGGATCGCCGCCGTGCTCGGCCTCAACGAAGTCGGCCTCTGTGCGCTCGGCGTCGGCCGCTATCCGCTGCCGGAGATCGGGAGCCTGCCGTTTTGCGTGTATCCGCTGCACATGGCGCATGGCATCGGGGTGGCCAACGCCTACCTTGTGACCGAACGCGGGGCCGATCACGGCCTGCTGTTTGACGCTGGGGCCGCTTTCCCATCATTGCAGCGCATCTGGCCGCCTGCCGTGAAGAAGATCGACGCGGTTTTTCTCACTCATGTCGAAGCCGAGCATGCCGGTGGATTGTGCGAAGCGCTCAAGGCTTTCGGCACGCCCCGTGCGTTTGTGCCCGAGGGGGCGAGTGCGCCGTGCGCCGAACCGCTGGGCGAGGGAGCCGTGCGGGTCTTTGGCCAGCTGGAGGTCACGGCTTTCAGCACGCCCGGCCATTGTGCGGCGCACAACTGCTATCTCGTCCGCGCCCCGGTCCCGCGCGAGGGCGGTGCGCTGCTGGTGTCGGGCGACCTGTTATTTGCCGGCTCGGTGGGCGGGGGCTACTTTTGCCAGCAGCGGCTGGCCGAACAATTGCAGCGCATCCTCGCCGCCGTGCCGGAAAACACCGTGGTCGCCCCGGGCCACGGGCCGATGACGACGATGGAAAACGAACGGCAATTCAATCCGTTCCTGGCCTGATTTTTCTTCGTTTGCGAAGAAAAATGGTCGGGGCGGTGAGATTCGAACTCACGACCTCTACGTCCCGAACGTAGCGCTCTACCAGGCTAAGCTACGCCCCGACAAAAACGGCAATCCCGGGCAGGACGATGGATCGAAGAAACTTTCGTCCGGCCTGGAACAGAAGGAAAATGCAGGCAGGCCTTGGGTTGACCAGCAAGGACAAAACCAAACTTTCCGCGCCAAGTCTAGATTGGATCAATGGGCCACGGCCGTTGCCGCAGCAGGAACGTTAGTCAGCGAACTGGCGGCGATCTTCTGCGTCACCTCGTCGTAGGTGCGCTGAATCTCAAGGTCGGCATTGCGCCGGTCGATTTTTGCCAGTTCGACCTGTTTCTGCAGATCGAAGACTGCGCGCGAAAGATTCTCGTGGTCGGCTTGGAGGGAAGTAAGTTGGGTTTGGAGATCGGCGGCCTGCTTGGCGTAACTGTCGGCTTCCTGCTGGAAATTGGCGGTTTCGTCGGCCAATTTCTGCTTGCTGGCTTCAAATTTGGCCAGGTGATCGGCCTCCTGGCTGGCTTCCTCGGCTTGCTGGGCTTGCTCGCGGGCCTCTGCATCGGCGGTGGCTTTTGCGATGGCGGCTTCCTTGTCTTTTTCAACCTGGGCCGCGACGGCTTGCGCGGCTTGGGCTTTCTGCGCATCAACCACGGCTTGCTGGGCGCTGAATTGCTGGTAATAGACGCAAAAAGCCGCCAGAAAAACGATCGGGACGATAATGTAGAATTTATTCATGGGGAGCGGGCTTAGGAATTGTTGGCGGCGGCTTTTTTGGCGGCTTCTTCGTCCGCCTGTGCCTTTTCAGCGGCCGCCAGCTTGTCCAGCAGGCTGAGGATGTCCTGGCGGTTGGCTTCGGCTTGCTGGACGTAAGTCTTGAGAAAGTCCTGTTCCTTCAAGGCATCATCCTTGCTGGTCTGGAGCTCGGTGATGGCGGCTTGCTCGAGCTTGATTTCCTTCGTCAACTCGGTGACCTCCTGTTCAAATTTTTGCTTGTCGTTGTGGGCTTTCACCCGCGCTGCATCGGCCGCAGAGAGGGCATCCTCCTCGGCTTGTTCACGCGCGAGCTTGGCTTCGCGCTCGGCTTTGCGTTTTTCCGCATTCACGTTTGCCTCAATGCTGGCTTGGCGACGGGCTTCAGCCTCTTGTTGGAGCTTTTCATTCCTTTCGGCAATCTCCTGCTTGTGCTTCTGCAACTGTTGCTCCGCATATTGATTCGCGAAGGGAATGTAGAACAGGCAAAACACGATCACGCCGCAGAGCGGCACGAGCATATAAATGTATTTTTTCTTCATGGCGAAATGAGGTAAAAGTTATTCGGTTTTTTGGAAAGCGGCGTCGCGTTGTTCAATGGCGGATTTCACCGCATCACGGAGGCTGGCAATGGTTTTGTCGTCGGAGGCGGAATGGGGACATTTGGCGGCGCTTTCCACAGCTTGTCCAGCCAGCTCGAATTTCTGCAGCTCGATGGCCAGGTAGGCGTAGAACAGCCACGCTTGCGCCGGCTGTTCGCCCCCATCCTTGGATACACAGGCTTGGATGTCGGCCAGCGCTTCGGTCGTTTTGTCCTGGCCATAAAGAATTTGCGCGGCGAGATAATTAAACTGGCCGTTTTGCGGGAAGAGATTGGCGGTTTCGTGCAGGACTTCCACGGCTTTCGATTCCTTGTGCATTTGCTGGTAGGCGTCGGCCAGCAGCACCCAATTTTTCTGATTGGATGTGATGCTCCCGTCGTGCAGGCCGCTCTCGAGCAACTCGGCCGCCTGCAGGTATTGGCCGATATTGAAATAAAGGCTGAACAGCTCGAAATTGTCTTCCGGCTTGTTCAGGGCCCCATACTTATGGGCCCGCTCGATGGTGATGATGGCGCGCAAATTGTATTCAAAGGCCTTTGGGGTGTCTTTCGCCTTTTCCGCATCACTGGCCAGGGTGGCATAAAACGCCGTGAGTTGCTGCCAGTAGGATTTGTTTTCCGGCTTGGACTTTAAAAGGAGCTCGAGCGCGTCGGCCGCGTTGGCGTAATCACCGAGTTGCTGCATCGTGGCCAGTTGCAGGATGTACAAATTGTCGTTTGGACGGGCCGCCGAGCGCAGGCCCTTTTCGGCTTCGGCCTGGGCTAATTTGATCAGCTCACGGTCGACGTGCTTCGGATCACTCTCCGCCATGGTGTAAAGAAGCTGCGCGTAGAACAATTCGGCGCTCTCAAAACTGTCGGAGGCAGGAGAAGGCGGTGGCAGGGCAGTGGGATCCGTCCTGGCGATCTGAAGCCATTTCTCGATGTAGGTCCGGGCGGTGTCATAGTCGGCGCGTTGGGCCGCGGGATCCTTGCTCAGGCTTCCGCGTTCAAAGCAGAGATTGGTGACGTAGAAGCGCAGTCGCTGGGCGTCCTTGACATCGAAGAATCCGTAGGCATCGGAGAGATTGATCGCTGTCTCCAGCGGCTCGATCGCGGCGAAGCGGGAACTCGCATCGTTTTTTCGGAAAAGATAAGTCGCCTTGGTTTCTGAAAGGACGGCGCAGTCATAGCTCTTGGGGTCAACCGTCGCCAGGAGCGAGTCCACCTCGGCGATGGCCTCGTCGATTTTATTCGCGTCTTCGAGGGCTTTCACATCCTGCAGCTTGTCGATGATGGCATCGCTGAGCTCGGCGGCCGGTTTATCATCGGCGCGGGCCTGGGCCAGGCCTGCGCAGAGAAACACCGTCAGCAGCAGGGCGCGGAAGGAAGACGAAAAGGGCGAAGTGGCGGTAAACATGGGGATCAATCCTGGCCGCTGAGATCGAAGACAATGGGGACTTGCATATGGGCATTGACCGCATGGCCGTTTTTACGGCCGGGTTTGAATATCCACCTGGAAACGCCGGCGACGGCGGCTTGGTCCAACTCGTTGGAACCTGAGCTGGTGACGACAGCCGCATTCTCGACATGGCCTTCATAGTCGCAAATGAAGCCAACGGTGGTCGTGCCGGTGGTGCCGTTGATCCTCATTTCAGCGGGATAATTAACCGGGGCCTTAAAGCGCGGCACGGGTTGCTGGTCGAGGTCGGCCAGGTCGAAAACCTTCACATTCCTGAGATTGGCGCGCTGAAGGTTAATGTTAACGTTCCCGACATTCAGGCTTGAGGGCGGGGGCGGCTCGACGGGCGTGACGAAGGCGTCGACCGGCACGGTGGTGGGTATGTCGGCCAGGGCGGGAGGTGCAACAATCGGCGTCTCGGTTTGCTCGGGCTCTTTTTCCGGCTCATCCGGTGGCGGCAGGGGCGGGATGACGATTTTTATCAGGGGTCCATCGTCTTCCACCACCGCTCGTTTGGCGGTGTGCTTGGGCACCATCGCCACGCCGACGTGGATGCCGAGGACAAGGAGAAAAGCAATGAGGGTGTCGCGACGCATTTTAATGGCCGGTCTGATAAGTTCTCGAGGTATCGATGGATACCTGGTCGATATTAAGAAGGCGGATTTGATCGAGTACGGCGACGGCCTGGCCAAAGAGGGCTTTGTCGTCGGTGGTGATAAGGACGCGCACATCCTTGGGATGCGCCTGCTGGTAGCTGGTGAGTCGGTAGCGAAGCTCTTTTATCGAGATGGGCTCCAAGTTAGTCCCTACTTCGCCAAAGAAGACCGTGTCACCGTCGGAAATTTGCAGCTTGAGAATCTTGGGTGGAACTTCTCCAGGAATGGGAGGCTGTGAAAAAGGCAGGGTGACAGGCACGGACGAGAGCCGGTTCAGCGAGAGGGTGAACAGGACGAAGGTGGCGAGCAGGAAGAAGATAACGTCAATGAGAGGGATGATCTCAATGCGCGCTTTTTTCTTGCTGATGGTTTTGAAGACTGCGCCTTCCATGATTTTTAAAATGTTGGGTCGTTAACTTAAACGTGGGAAACCGGGAAAACTTAGGGGAAAACGTCGGCTTATTCTTCTTCGCGGGCTTTTTCCTTGGTCCGGGTCTCGATGAAAACTTTCCTGAAGCCGGCTTTACGCGCCTCGTCCATCACGTAGATGACTCCAGCAAAATGGGCCGTTTGGTCACCGTTGATCAGGATGCGACCATCGGGCTCCTGCAGGTGATAGTCCTGAATTCGCTGTAGAAACTCGGCCGCGCTTACCGGGTCCTTGTCCCACGCGAGATCGCCCGCGGGCAGGATCGTGACGGTGTGTGAACCGCTGGGATCTCGGGCCTCGCCGGTCTCACTGTCGGGCTGGCGCACCGGCTGGCCGTTGGACTTGGTCAGCGAGAGCGTGAACAGCACGAAAGTGGCGAGCAGGAAGAAGATGACGTCAATGAGAGGGATGATCTCAATGCGCGCCCGCTTGCGTTTGCCGCCGGAAGTAGCGCCTTCACTCATGGGAAATTATGATACTGACGTGAAAAGGAGGAAATTGCCGAATGTAGCCGGACCCTTATTGGGGGAAGGGCGGGGCGGTTTCGGATTTCTTGATGATCAGCTCAAGCGCATTAAAAGCGTCATCGACCTCGTGCCGGGCTTCCTCGACGCGGGCGTTGAGGTAATTGTAAGGGAAGAGGCAGGTGACGGCGATGAAGAGACCGCAGCAGGTGGCGATGAGCGCCTCGGCCACACCACCGGTGATCTGACCGGCGGCGGCACCGATGTCGCCTCCCCCCAGTGCGCCGAAGGTGCGCATCATGCCCGTGACCGTACCCAGCAAGCCGAGCAGCGGGGCGGCGGTGATGACGGTGTCGAGCGTGGCGAGGCCTTGGTTGAACCGCGTCATTTCCTGGTTGGCGGCGCGGATAAAGGCGTTGGAAAGCGAGAGATCCTTGTTGGACAGGGCGTAGGTCAGGATGCGGGCCACAAAGTCCCGGCTTTGCCGGCCGATCTCGACGCCGCCGTCGATGTCGCGGGCCTCAACCCTCTCGAGGATTTTTTCGACGACTTCATGCTCGCGCGCGCTGTTTTCGCGGAAGATGAAGATCAGGCGCTCGATCACCACGGTGAAACCGACGAGCGAGATGACGAGGATGGGCCACATTACGGGGCCGCCCTTTTTAAACAATTCCATCGGCGTATCGTCGCCGAGCAAGAAGGCTAGATTGAGGCAGTGGGTGATCATATGCGTGGATGAGTTGATTTAGAGGTTAAGTTTCGAAAGGGAGGGAAAAGCGATGAGGGCGATAGGGCGGGGGATGGACCGACGGAAAGAGTATAAGTTTCCTTAAGGGTTCTTTGCAAGCGGCCTATAAGCAGTGAATGTTTTAAAAAAGGGAATTTAAAATTATTATTGGGCTCAAGGTATTAGCCACATTATGTCCAGCTATTTGCTGGACGCAAGGTGCGCGCACGAACCACCACGGCCGCGACGCGACGCTTTGAAGCAAGGGGTTGAAAGGTAAGGGGAGGACAAGCGAAGTAGAAAGGTAACCTTGAAAAATTTGCGCAAGCACTGTCAAACATCTTTGTCGTATACTCCAAAGATTTTGTTCCGGCGAGCCTGATCAGGGTGAAATTCCGCAAGTGAAGTGCGACGGTGGAACTGGTCAAAGGCCCTTCGATGGGTTCGACAAGCCCCTCGACAATGCTCGGGACCCTGAGCTTGCCGAACGGGCTCGTCGAAACGGCGCACCCCAGGTTCGCTCAGGGAATGACGCTTCGAATGGCCGTGCCATTTTTGCCTCATCTTGGTCAGCGTGGTTGGTTTTGGCGCGATTTACTCAGGCCATGGAGGCGCGGAAGATGGCCGGCGATCAGAGCCTCCTTTTTTGCGCGGGACCAGCGTTTGAGCTGGGCTTCACGTGCTATCCCTTCGTTAAGACTGAGCGGACCTTCTTTATGAGCAAGGTGCACGGGTCGATGAAGGGCAGTATGGCGTGCGCCTCGGCCCTGATTGTGAAGCTGAAGACGTGTCCGAATGTCATCAGTAATGCCGACATATAACGAGTTGTTCGCACAACGCAGGATATAAACGTAGATAGGGCCGGAATTCATGGTGCATGCACAAATCTAGAATAGCACCATTTATAGCGGTTAGGCCGCCCGGCCTCATGAACGACTGTGTGCGTTGAAAGCCCTTCGACTTCGCTCAGGGCATTCGATTCCGGTCTGCGCGTCGATGGGTTCGATTTTACTCACCACAGGTGGCCTGCCATGAGCGGAGGTCTAAGCAAAGCGCAGACCGGAGTCGAATGGCTGCCCGACTAGGACTCGAACCTAGACAGAACGAGTCAGAGTCGTTCGTGCTACCATTACACCATCGGGCAGTGTGCGAAAAAAATTTGCCAGCATTGCAGAATGGAGCCGGCGATGGGATTCGAACCCGCAACCGCCTGTTTACAAAACAGGTGCTCTACCATTGAGCTACGCCGGCGAAACTCGCTGCGCTTTTTTATTAACCAGGATTCCAGTTAATAAAAGAGTTTGGAAAATTGGAAGGGCTTTCAACCAGGCCCGCGCGGTGCGAGCTGGTGGCTCCCCGGGGACTCGAACCCCGAACCTACTGATTAAGAGTCAGCTGCTCTACCATTGAGCTAGGAAGCCAGAACAGAACTGTAAGGGA
>Ga0210398_10002075_pt1 | contig 19805 bp, 16 predicted proteins | sample IncBWC4OmetaG_FD_161047 | JGI IMG/M metagenome (GOLD analysis project Ga0210398, IMG submission 161047) | Forest soil microbial communities from Barre Woods Harvard Forest LTER site, Petersham, Massachusetts, United States - Inc-BW-C-4-O | ecosystem: Environmental > Terrestrial > Soil >...
CGGCCACCGCCTCCCTCGTCGCCCAGGAGGAAACGATCTGCCTGGCCCTCAGCAAGGCCGATTTCCTGCGCTTTGTGCGCCATAATTATTATGTGGCCCTGACGTTGGAACGCATCAGCTCGAAACGGCTCGGCCATCCGATCTTCCCGCTCAACCCGCATTCCATCGAAGCTTATCAGTTTCATCCGACTTCTTAGCGGGCGGCCTGCAAACTGCGCCCTCCCCCTCTGGTTTTGAGCGGAGCGCACTCAATGCTTGGGATGCTGGCTGCCGGGCGGCGGCTCGTTGAACAGGGCCCAAAACACGCCGATCTGTTTGACCGCATCCATGAAGGATTGGAAGCCGACGGGTTTCACCACGTAGGCGTTCACGCCGAATTGGTAGCTCCGCACCAGGTCCTGCTCCTCGCGCGAAGAGGTAAGCATGACCACGGGGATGTTCTTCAGCTTTTCATCCTGCTTGATGATGCGCAGGACCTCGAGGCCGTCGACCTTCGGCATTTTAAGGTCGAGGAGGATGACGGCCGGATTGCCATTGGGACGATCCTTGAAGCGGCCGCGTCGATAGAGATAATCGAGCGCCTCTTCCCCGTCGGAAACAACGAAGACTTCGTTCGCAAGGTTGTGTTCAGTAAACGCGGCGAGGGTCAGCTCGACGTCGTTCGCGTTGTCCTCGGCGAGGAGGATGCTGTGGAGTTCATTCATGATGGGACGGGATTGATGGTGGATTGGGCAGACGGGGAGGCCGGCTTGATGACCGGCAGGCTGAAATAAAACACGGCTCCTTTGCCGACGTGGCCCTCCGCCCAGGTGCGGCCGCCGTGGCGCTGCACGATGCGCCGCACATTGGCCAGGCCGATGCCGGTGCCTTCGAACTCAGCCATGCTGTGCAGCCGCTGGAAGACACCGAAAAGTTTGTCGGCATATTGCATGTCGAAACCGGCCCCGTTGTCGCGAACGAAGAATTCCAGCTCGTTGGTTTTCGGATCGAGCCGACCGCCGATCTCGATGCGCGGCGACGCGGATTTGCCGGAGTACTTGACCGCGTTGTCGATGAGGTTGAACCACACCTGGCGCAGCAGGACGGGGTCGGCCTGGACGCGCGGCAACGAGGCAATGTTCCAGTCGATGGCGTCTTTTTTCCTGAACCCATTCTCGCCAATGATTTCGGCCACGAGCGCGTCCTGATCGAGCTCAACCACATGCAGCTCGGCCCGGCCCATCCGCGAGAAGACCAGCAGTTCGTCGATGAGCTGGCCCATGCGCTTGGCGGAATCGCTGATCGTCTTGATGTAGCGCCGGCCCTTTTCGTCGATGACCGAATCCGCATGTTTGCGCAGCAGCTCGGCAAACCCGTCGATGTGGCGAAGTGGCGCGCGCAAATCGTGCGACACCGAGTAGGAAAATGATTCCAGTTCGGCATTGGTGGCCTGAAGCTGCTGGTTGGCCGACTGCACCGCTTGCGAACTCCGGAAAATTTCCGCCTCCATCTGTTCCATGCGCGCGCGCAGGCCGCTTTCGCCAGCGAGGGGTTGTTGTTTCTTCCGGACAAACTCGGTCACATCCTCCACGCGATGGATGATGTATTCAGGCCGGCGGTCCGGGCCAAGGACCGGAGAATTGACCGGGCTCCAATAACGTTCCTCGAAAACTCCATCCGGCCGGCGCACGTCGTATTTTTGGATGGCCATCGTGTCGGACACGGCGTTTTTTCGCACCCGGTCGAGGGACGCGCGCAGGTTCGAAACGCCGCTGGCGGCCGGATCGTTGGGATTATCCGGGAAAACCTCAAACAGGCCGCGACCGAGGATCTCCTCGCGCTTGGTCATGGTGGCCTGCAGGTAGGCATCGCTCACCGCCATGATCTTGAGGTCGGGTGTGAGCACGAGAAAAAGGCCGGGCAGCGATTCGAAAAGGGCACGAAATTGCAGCCTCGCCTGTTCGAGCTTGCGCTCGGTTATATCGCGCGCGATTTGGGAAACACCGACCACCCGCCCCTGGCTGTCCTCGATCGGTGAAATGGTGATCGAAACCTCAATCTGTTTTCCATCCTTCCTGACCCGGACGGTTTCGAAATGATCAATGTCTTCTCCGCGTCCGATTCGCGTCAAAATTTCCGCCTCTTCGCCGGTGCGATCACGGGGAAAGAGCATGAGCATCGGTTGGCCGATGGCTTCCTCCGCCGAATAGCCAAAAACCTTCTCGGCCCCGTGATTCCAACTGGTGATGATGCCTTCCGGGGTCTTGCTGATGATGGCATCGTCGGACGACTCGACAATGGCTGCGAGGCGCACTCGCGACTCCTCCAACCGCTTTCGTTCGGTAATATCGCTGATGGTCACCACCGCCATGATTGGCCGGCCAGCCGCATCGCGAACAAGCACGCCCCCGTAATTGAAGATCCGCTGCCAGTCGGATTTGATCCGCCGGATGCGCACCTCCCAGTCCCGCAATGGCTCGCCCCGCAGGATGCGGGCCAGCGGCCATTGCTCCAAGGGCAGGATCACCCCGTCGATCGTCGAGAGTTCGAAGATTGTGGCAAACTCAGCCAGATGACGGCGGGATTCCTCCAGGGTGGCAAATCCATGCAACGCCAGTGCCGCCCGGTTAAAACTCAACAACTGGCCTTCGAGGCTGGAAACCACCAAGCCCTCGCCCAGGTTCTCGATGATCGTTTGGAGCTGAAGCTCGTTTCGCCGCAGGGTCTGGTTTTGCTCGTGAATCTGATCGAGCATCTGGTTGAACGCATCGGTGAGCAGGCCCAGCTCGTCGCGGCCCAGTTTCTTGGCCCGGACGGAATAATCCCGGCGTTCGGAAATGGCCTTGGCCGTCTCGGCCAGCGCCAGGATGGGCCGTGAAATCTGTTTCTGCAGGACCGCCGAAAGCAGGTAAGCCAGCAGGAAGGACACGGCTATCACGAGGATCACAATCAAGCTATAGAGGCGAAATCGTTCATACAGGGCGCCCAGGTCGGCTTGGAGATAGAGCGTGCCAATGCGTTTACCGTCCTGCACGACCGGCTGGAAACCGTCCAGGTGCGCGTTCTCGAAACGATAACCGTCTTCCGCCGGCGCGGCGGGGAAAGCGGCGTCAGGCCGATTCGCCGGATATTTTGAAAATAGCTTTCCATCCTCGGTGTAGAGGCCGGCCGCCACGATGTGCCGTTCGGCCTTGAGCGTATTCAGGACTTCCTTCGCGTCATCCGTATTTTGAAAGGCCAGCGCGGCAGTGCTGTTGTCGGCGACAATTTTTCCGATGGTCGAAGCTTGCCGGACCATGCTCTGCCGAAAGGTCCAAAACTCATAGGTGAAAAATGACGCGCACGTCAGCAGCACGACCGCCCCGCTGGTGAGCAGGATGATCACGATCAATTTCCGCCGGATCGGTGTGTTTTTGAGCATCGACGATTACTCCGTTCCCGGCGTCACAACCTCCGCCAGCCTCAGCAGCTTGGAGCTGATGACCAGGTGCGCGGCCTGCGCTGCATCCACATTGATTCGAAACCGGATCCGGTTGTTTTTCGTGACGAACCGGATGATGCCTCCGTCCTCGGCAAAGCCTTCTGTGTCGCCAACGGTCAGGATGCTGCGCCCTTTCAAGGCGGCCATGATGCGCGCCAATTCACTGGGGTTGGTCCGGCCGATGAACAACACCTGGCAACCGTCGATGTCCTCCACCCGGCGATAGCGTTGCACGACGAAAGGCCGGTTGTTCAGTTTCTCGCCGCGCACCGTGTCATCCAGGTAGCCATCAAAGGGATCATCGCCCAGCACGCCGATAATCAGCGGGGCCTGCGGACTCGCTGCAGCTTCCGGCGGCCAGTCCACGAACTGCGCAAAATTGAAGAGGAAGACCGCCTTGATCTCATACTCGCGGGAGATTGCGGTTTGCGCCAAAGCCTCCGGCCCGGCCGAGAAAAATATCATGGATGCGACCAACCAGATTCCAGCCCGGCCCTTCACGATAAAATTCGTCCATTTGCTCAATAGCGCCATGCGACCTTTCCATACACACTGCGCTCAATTTCCTCCCGCGTCGAGCTGGGGAACCCGTATTCCGGGTGGTGATTGTGCAAAAGATTTTGCCCGACAATGGAGAACTCCAGCCGCTTGGTGGGATTCCAGCCCAGGCGGGCATCCAATTCAAAATAACTCGGCACGCTCCCGGCGATTGGCCCGTTATTGTTATGCAGCCGGTCCACCCAGCGCAGGTCGGTGTCCAAATCCACGTTTTGCGGCAAATCCAGGGATGAGCGCAGGAAAAACTGATTTCTCGGATCAGCCGTTTCATTGAGTCCATGGCTGAAATCCACCTCACCCGGTTTTACCCGGATATGCTCTTCGAGCAGGTCGTAACCGCCGTGCAGCCGCCACCCGTCGAGCACCTGGTAACTGGTGCTGAACTCGGCTCCATAAGTATGGCCTTCAAGGTTGTTTTGAAAAACAAGGGGGAAGCCCAAGGTGGGGAACCCGGGCGGGGCCGGCGTCGTGCTCCGCACATGATCATAGGAGTTATAAAACAACGAGAGGGACGTGGTGACCTTTTCACCGAGCTGGGCGCGATAGCCCGTTTCATAGGCAATCACGGTTTCCGAGGCGAAGTCCGGGCTGCCATCCAGGATGCTTTGCGGAAATGGCTTGGGCAGGCCGCTGGGTTCGACCAAGTCATGGTCAATGCGGGATGGCGTCCGGACCGCCCGCGAGACCGCGGCCCAAAGCATTTGCTTGGGGGTAAGATTGAACTGCAACCGGCCGCTGGGCTCCTTTTCCAGGCCGGTATAAGCGTTATGCTCGAGCTTCGACCCAAGGGTGAAAAACAAATTTTCCCGCAGCTTGATTTCGTCCTGGAAAAAGCCGCTGTACAAATTCTGGTCGAGGTGCGCCGGCAAAAAAAGGATGGTCGGCGCAGGGCCGACCACGTCGCCAGTGTAGCGATAGCCAAGGCCCCAGACGATTTTATTGTAATCGCCCCAGGCGAAGTGATGCTGGAAATCCAAGTCGTAGGTCGCGAGGTCGTCCGTCAGGATCCCGGCCGGGAGAAAAGCCGACTTGGGCTCGGGAACGGCCAGGTGAGTCTGGTCGTAATACAATTGCAGGCTCGCATTGGAGTCGTCGGAAAAAGTGTGCGACCAGCGTCCCAGGAGGTTCCCGCCGCCCACCTTTTCTCCCCCGCCCGTGGGGATGCTTTCGTTGCCCGTGTAAGTATCACCCTGCAGGGTCAGGTGGTTTTGCGCGAAGGCCTCGTCATCGATGCGAAATCCGCCCTGGGTCATGTTCCAGGAATCCGAAGCTTCATTCCCGTTGGCCAGGACTTCACTGGCGCGGTCGAAATATTTGGCATAGACTCGAAAGTAAACATCGGGCGCCAGCGTGCCGCCGTAACGCGCACTGGCAAAATCCCGCAGCTCCGTGCCCCCGCCCCCCTCCACATAGGATCCCTGCGTGTCCTTGGCGCTCTTGGTCGTGATATTGATCACGCCATTGACCGCATTGGCGCCCCAGAGCGTGCCACCGGGCCCGCTGATGACTTCGATCTGGTCAATGTCTTCGAGCAAGTAATCCTGCACATCCCAAAATACGCCGGAAAAAAGCGGCGTATATACGGTCCGGCCATCGATCATGACCAGGAGCTTGTTGGCCAGGTCGGTGTTGAACCCGCGCGCGCTGATGTTCCAGGTATGCGAATTCTGCTGCGCCACCTCCAGATTATCGGCCAGCCGCAAGGCTTCCGGGATGCTCGAGGCGCCGGAACGATCAATGTCATCCTGGGTGACGACCTGGATGGCCGCAGGTGCATCCAGCAACTTCTCCGGCTGCCGTGAAACCAGGGTCACATCGATGTCCATGAGCTGTTCCACGCTCAATTTCTTCAACTCGTCCGGAGCCGGAAGGTCCGGCGAGAGCTGCGCAAAAGCGCTGCGCGAAAAAATTACGAGCCCAAAAACCACACCCGGCAAAATCGGCGGCAATTTTTGAACAACAGGTGTCTTCATCAGTTTCGATGGGGTGAAAAAAAGCTGAGGCCAATATTGTCTTGGAGTTTTTCTGAAAAAAATCCGATCGCCTATAACAGTTTTGCAAAATGCTGGCGCGTAGGGTGAATTACTTTGGGCTAATTCAACCGGCTTATCTTCATAGGATTTAAGGTCATCAACTCGGATGGCAAAATAATACGTCTGAGTAGTAATCCTCATACCAATCCCCTTGCTGCTTCGCTTCGCGCCGGCTATGATCGTTGCACAAAAACAATAATAACTATATAGTAATCCTTCTTCCACCCGTCCCCCTCGGTGAAATCGGAGAGATAAGTTCAATCTTCGTCAGGGCCTGCCACTCAACCGTGCGCTTCACCGAAAATAATTCCTTTTATCATGGCCGTGCGCGCTTCAGTTGCTCCGTTGTACTTTCTTCATCTTGAAGACAATATTCCCGACGCTGAGTTGATCAGTGAGGTGATATTGCAGGAATGGCCGCATTGTCATATCGACCGGGTGCAAACGCGCGGCGAGTTTGTTTCCGCCATTCGCGGCAAAAGCCTCGACCTGATCCTGTCCGATTTCACCATGCCCGGCTTTAATGGGCTTTCGGCGCTGGCGATCGCCGGCCGGCATTGCCCGGATACGCCGTTTATCTTCCTTTCCGGCACGATCGGCGAGGACGCCGCCGTGGAAGCGCTCAAGAACGGCGCCACCGATTATGTGATCAAGGACCGCATGAGCCGGCTCGTGCCGGTGATTCGCCGCGCCCTGCAATCGGTGCACGAGTCCAAGGTCCGCAAGGAGACTTCACGCAAGTTGCGCGAGCAGGCCGAACTGCTCGACAAAGCCCGCGATGCGATTTGCGTCACCGACATCGAGGGCCGCATCACCTACTCGAACCAAAGCGCCGAGCGCCTGTTCGGTTGGGACGGACCCAAGGCCCAGGGGCAACTGCTCTCGGAACTTTTGGCCAAGCTCGGCTGCACCCCGCAGGTAAAAGCCGCGCATCTGGCCCTGAAAACGGCCGACTCCTGGACGGGGCAGCTGCAGATCAAGGGCAAGGACAACGACCCGCTCGTGGTCGAAAGCCGCTGGACGCTGGTGCGCGATGACGAGGGCCAGGACCAGTCGATCCTGATCATCAACACCGACATCACCGAACAGGATAAACTCGAAAAACAATTCCTGCGGGCCCAACGCCTTGAAAGCATCGGCACCCTCGCCGGCGGCATCGCGCATGATCTCAACAACACCCTCACGCCCATCCTCATCGCCGTGGACCTGCTCCGCCAGGAAATCACCGACGAGCGCCTGGTCCGCCTGCTCAATGTCATGGACACCAGCGCCCATCATGGCGCGAACCTGATCCGCCAGGTGCTCACCTTTGCCCGGGGAACCGAGACCGACGCTGAGCTCATGCCGGTGCAGCTCTCCCTGATCATCCGGGACGTCGTTGAGCTGATCAGTGAAACCTTTCCCCGCTCCATTAAAATCAGCTCGGATGCCGACAACCTCCACGATTTCGTCAAAGGCAATCACACCAAGCTCGGCCAGGTGCTCATGAATCTTTGCGTCAACGCCCGCGACGCCATGCCTGACGGCGGCCGGCTTAGCCTCCGCGCGCAGAATGTCGTCATCGATGAAGCCACCGCCAGCGCCAATCCTGGTGCGCAACCCGGTCGGCATATTTTGATCGCGATTAACGATACCGGTTGCGGCATTCCGCCGGAAATCATCGACCGCATCTTCGACCCTTTTTTCACCACCAAGAACCAGGGCGAAGGCACCGGCCTCGGCCTCGCGACCGTGCTCGGCATCGTCAAAGCCCATGGCGGCTTTCTCCAGGTACAAAGCACCGTCGGCCAGGGCACCGAATTCCGGATCTACCTGCCTGCCATCCTGGAAAGCACCGAGGCCGCGCACCCACCCCAAGCCATGACGGCAGCGATGAACGGCCGGGGTGAAACCTTGCTCGTGATCGACGACGAAGCCAGCGTGCGCGAAATCGTCGGCGCCACCCTTGAAGCTTGCGGCTACCAGGTCATGCTTGCCGCCGATGGCCACCTCGGCATCGATCTTTACCGACGGCACGCCGGCGAAATCAAGGCCGTGCTCACCGACATGATGATGCCCACGATGCAAGGCACCCAGGTCATTGCCGCCTTGCATGCGATCAAGCCGGACCTGCCCATCATGGCCATGAGCGGCCTGCTCGACGCCAAGAAACTCAACTTCACGATCGAGCCAGGCCGCTTGCAGATGCTGCAAAAACCCATGAGCAGCGACCAACTTCTCCAGGCCGTTCACACCCTGCTCAACCAGCCGGGCGCAGCCAAGGCGTGAGGCGTTGCCCTGCGGCTGGGTTTGTTGAGCAAATCGTTCTCATACTCATACTCGTTCTCTCTCGGATACCTCGGATCGATAATGAGTACGATTATGAGAAAGAGAACGATGCCTGCCCCGCCAAAAGTCCAACTACCAATTCCCAGCTACTCTCTGAGCAGAGAACCTATCCCCGCTTCTCCGCCGCGAAGCGGGCAAACCCTGCCATGAATTTCCGCAGGCGTTCCTTCAGCGCCGCATCCGTGAGTTGACCGGCGGGATCGAACATCTCGTCCGCATCTGAAACCAGGAGTCGTCCGCCGAACCAAGGGTTGGTCCCAAGCGTGCGCAAGGTCGGCAGCCACGCGCTTTGGCTCAGGACCGTTCCATACGGGCCGGGCGAGGCGCCGATCAAGGCCACTGGTTTTCCTCCGAAAACTTTTGGGATGTCCGCATTCGGACGCGACAACCAATCGATGGCATTCTTGAACACGCCGGGAAGGGAGTTGTTGTATTCGGGCGTCGAAAGCAACAGACCGTCGGCCGCGGCGATGGCCGCCTTCAACTCCTGCACCAGTGGCGGAATGCCATTGGCCGCTTCATCATCCCCGTTGTAGAGCGGGATGCCGTGGAGGGTTTTGACGGTCAAGCTTGCGCCCTCGGGCATAAGACCCGCGGCGGCTCGTAACAACGCCGTGTTATAAGAATTTTTGCGCAAACTGCCCGAAAGTCCGATGAGGGTGGTCATAATTTGCGTGGATCGTCTCAGAGAGCAGTCAATTATTTCGCAAAAGGTGGAGCGGAGACTGTTGCCGGCGTTGGCTGTGACGCCTTGCCCTGGCATTGTTGTTCAATTTTTTGGAACTTCTCCTCTTCTTTTTTCATTCTCTCCATGTTGGCCTTTATCATGACAACCTTATTTTTCGCCAATGCGATGCGATCAACTTCCACAACGGCTACCCGGCCGGCGATTACAATTCCACAACAACAGCCTGCCACAAATCCGAGAATCTTAAAACACCAGTGCCATTTCCTTGGGGGAAACAAGAGGAGTAAGAACTCGAAGGAATAAACAAGGCAGTAACACAAGTTCAGGACTGCAAACAACAGGAGTAGGTGTAATTTGACACCTTCGTCGCTCAAATAGGCCGGCGGCAGCTGGTCGATTCCTGCGTTAAGAGAGTCTGTCATATTCCACGCAAACCATACGGAAAAAACGCAAATCAAGTTAAACGGAATCCGTAGCGATTCCCAAAACTTAATTCGTGATTTGCAGGTCCTGATATCCATTTTTCGGTCAACGTTAACAATGACCCAAGCGAGGACAAGCGCGGTTAAAAAATACGTGCGCACGCCGCATTCATCAGCCATCGACATAAGCTGGCATACTAGGCGCTAGAAAAAAAGTGACAGCCGGCTGCTGCCGCTGAAAGCTTACCAAAACCCATGACCGATACACCCTCCCCTTCCGGACGTCCAAGGCTGCAGCAAGCCATCAACCTGCGCCTGGCCGCGCTGGGTTTTGCGCACTTGGACAACCCGGCCAGCGCGGCCTGGGCAAAACTGGCCGCCCCGGTGCTGGCCAGGCAGCAGGAAGAAGCCCGATTGCAGTCGGAACATCTGTGTCCGGTCGACGCCCGGATCCAGGCGTATTTGGACCGGGCGCTGGCCACCGCCGCGCCGGTTCCACGATTGCCGGCGCAAACGTTCGTGCTCGATGACCCCGGCCTGGCCCGCGAGCTTTCGCTTCCGCTCGACGGCGACTACTTCGACTCGCCTTTGCTCAAGAGCTACCGTTTGCGCAACGGCGTGCTGCACAACCCGGCCAATGACCGGCGCACGACCCAGGGCGTGTTTCACATCGCCGAGGGCGGCCTGCCCATTCCCGACGACAAGCTGGCCGTGCCAGCAACCGTGTTTGCCCGCCTGCTGGAGCGGGCGTTCCAGCCACCGCCCGAACTGCTCAAGCTGCCCATTACCGCGGGCAGTGCCGACGAGGCCGCCTGTTTCGTTTCGCTCCTGCTGCGCCCGCTGGTCGTCCCGGCCGTGCCGGGCTTCATCGGCCGGAAACGCATGGAAATCCGCTTTTTTGCCCCCGGCTCGCTGGTTTCCAACCTCGATTTTGTCGAAAGCATCTTTGGCAATGCGGGCGACCCGCGGCTGCCCGAAAACGACGCCGCCCTCAAACCGGCCGGCTGGACCGGCCACACCGGCTGCGTCATCCTCGCCCCGCACCTGACCGCCGTCCCCAAGCGCGAACTCGGCCTGCCGGACTACGACCATGCCACGGAACGCCAGCGCCGCGACGGCATGTGCTGGCGTAAACCGGACGAACCCTACAACGGAGGCTCCGCGTTCAAGGTCTGTTCCCGCGATGCCGGCGGAGCGATCGTGACGATCATCGCCGACAATTATTACGGCTATTGCAAGAAGGAGGTGAAGACCCAGATCAGTTACTCGGCCAATCTTTTCGGCCTGGCCGAGGAGGAGCACGCCGGCGGCGCCCTGGTTTATCCGGCGTACGATCTCGGCGAGGAGTTTTCGGGTAACCTCCATGTGCAGCAGCGGGGCCATTCCTTCACCGACGTGGCGGAACGCTATCGGCCATTGATGGAGGTGAAACCCGAGGGCTACGCCGTGGATCGCAAATACCCCGACATCATCTACGTGCCGGAGGATGTCGCCTTCGACTTGGACAAGCAGCAACTGAGTTGGACGCAGGCGGGCAAGGTTCAAAGCCTGCCGTTCCGCTCCGGGCACACTTACGTCCGCCCGTCGGGATACAAAGTGCACCTCGAGCAACCTCCCGCCCACACCGCGTGGCACATCGTGGGGACGGTCGCCGAGGGTACGCTCTGCCACAAGCCGTGCACGGTCTCCGGCGGCGGCAAATCCGAAATTTCAAAGGCGATCTCCGATGCCATCCTGCCCGGCCCGATTTTTGTGGCGGATTTCGATCGCGACATGGACCGCGTGGAGGAACTGATCAACCACGACTGCTCGAATCGATATTGCGTCCCCGAACGGTGCGGCACCGACCTGCGGCCCATCCTTAGCCCGGAGCGTTCGCTCGGCTCGGTCATCAAGCTGCTGACGCCGGATGACAAGGAATACTCCAAGGAATACAACGCCTGGCTGCGCTCAATCCCGCAGTATGTGAAGGAGATCGTTTTCGTCGTGAAGCGGCACTTCCGTTCGACGTGGGGTGACAAGTGGCGCGAGCACTTCTCGGTCGACATCATCAACGGAAATCCCGGCAACGAGTTGAAATGCGACAACCGCAAGCTCACGGCCAGCTACCTGCGCATGGGCTTTGATGCCGAAGGCGCATGGCGCGTGTTCGGCCTGCGCGAGGATTTCCACCCGGCGGCCAAGGTCCAGATGGAGGATGACATCACCGCCTCGGTCGTCGTGCCGGCTCGGGCGGTGCTTCCAGGCGAAAGCACCGCGGCGTCCGCCTCGCTAAAATTTGTCGAAAACTGCGAGCTGCGGCTCTTCCAACGGCCGGACGACGCCATCCACCGCGGTTACGACAAGCAGACCGAGCGGGAACTCGCCCAACCCGGAAACTTCATTTCGAACTTCGAGCCCTTGACGCAGGCGGACGCGCGCGCGCTGGTGGACGAAGCCATCGGCTTCTCCAAGTTCAGCGCGCCGATGCAGTCGCTCGTGCGCGTGGCCGCCATCGGCGTCGCCGGACCGGCCTATTTTGTGTCGTCGGCCCATTTTCGGCTGGTCGATGGCAAGCCCACGAAGAACCCCCGTTACCTGCAGCAACGGCCCGACCTCGTCGACGCGCGCGGGGTACACCTGGCCCAAATGGCGACGCGCCTTTTCCGGCGGCTGCCGGCCGACGCCCCCGTGTACACTCCGGTCGATGCCCTGGTGCCCGGCCGGCGTAACAATCCGCCGGATACACAGGCCCGCATCCGCTCGCTGGCCGTCTTCAATCCGATCCACCACATGGAATTGCCGGAACTTTTCGCCGAGTTCATCAGTTCGATGACCGGCAAGTCGCCCTCGACCACCGGTGCCGGCTCGGAAGGCGCACTGACGAAAGGCCCTTTCAACGCCCTGCCCGCCATCATCGACCTCAACGCGGCGCTGGTCTCGCAGATTCTCATCGGTCTCCCGGCGTTTCTTTCCGCCGCGGGCTACGTCGGCCCAAAATTCCAGGTGAACCATGACGTCAGCCTGCTGGTGCCCGAGCTGTGGTGCCGGATGTCGGCCGAGGAGCGCTCACCCGAATTTCTCCGCAAGCATGGCTACATCGAGAAATGTGAGGACTTCGTGTATGAAGGCCGGAAGGTGCTCGCCAGCCGGCTGGGTTGGCGGATCACCGCCAAATTCGGCCGGGTGTTCCTCGGTCGGGTGTTCACCCACCCGCACTCGATCTTCACCAGCGAGATATTGCAGCCGGAAGAGCAGGATCTCGGCATCTTCGCCGACGGCATGGACAACATCTGCTCCACCCACCAACGCGTGGCGCAGAGCTATTTTTCCGACGGGACCATCTCGCTCGCCTGCCCTCCGCTCAAGGCGTTGCTTGAAATCATGGCGAACGGGAAAACCTCCGACGGCCATGAATTCGAAACGCCCGAATTCCGGGCGCTCTTTACGCGTGAACACCTGCTGGCCAGCGATTGGTATGCCGCGCGGCTGAAGGCCAAGCAGGCCGGCGATATCGCGCTCTGGCAACGGCACGTGCGGACGCTGGAGGAATTCTGTGCAAACCCGGCGAATGCGGCCGTGGTGGAACGGCTCGGTTTGTCGGAACGGCTGGCGGCGGCCAAAGCCGAAGCCGCGCGCGTCGCCAGAAAAGATTACCTCGCCTCCCTCGTCGGCACCCTCGGCGTCCAGCCGCTGTAGGCCCGAGCGTGATGTAATTTTACAGAAGGTCGCAAAGAACGCGAAGATGTAGGCGGGGTGCCCTCACCCCGCACCGAGGTCTAACGAAGTTTCGTTTTAAATAGACCCATGACGCGCAAAATTGTCATTCCGAGCCGTGCGAGGAATCTCTGCCCTTCTTGTCGATTTCAATTTCGGAGATTCCTCGCACGGCTCGGGATGACAAAATAAAGGATGGGCCGCAAAGGCATGTCCAATGCGACCAATTAACTCGAAAATGCTTTATCGCGGGGTGAGGGCACCCCGCCCACAAGGTTTCCAACCAATACCGACGGCTTGTTAATAATTATCGCAAAAATGCGATTAATCATTTCGACTCCCATCACCCGCAAAGCCGCTTTTAATGCCAATCCCCTCATTCACACCTTCAAAGGAGAAATCGACGATGCCTAAAAGAACCACCACCGACGCCATCGAAATTATGGCTCACATGGCTGGCAATGATCCCCGACGCCAACGACAGCTTGAGGAAGAACAAGCTAATCGCGAGGTTGCCTCTCAGATCTACCAACTGCGCGAGAAAGCCGGTCTCTCCCAGGCCCAACTCGCCAAACGTGTCGGCACCACGCAGTCGGTGATCTCACGGCTGGAAGACGCCGATTACGAAGGCCATTCCCTCGCGATGCTCACTCGCATCGCCGCCGCCGTGGAAAAACGCGTGGAAATCCGCTTCGTGCCAATAAAACGGCGGCTGCAGCGGGTTTGACCGGATTATTTTTAACCGCGAATGGATCCTCCTTCGCCCATTCGACAAGCTCAGGGCTACGGAGGACAGGCGCGAATAAACGCTAATAAAACAGGTTTCTTAGTTCGGCCCTTTGAGCGGTTTCCATTCCACCTCTTCTCTTACATGGTCGAGCACGTTCTGAATCGTCCACAACTCGATTGGGACAATCCCGCTGTCGTCAGAAACACTCTTGCTTCCTGTCTTTGTGAATACCGTGACAATGCACGTCGGTCCGTCAGTCCATTGCGCAGGATAATTTGTTTTGAAGCTGGCGAAGCCTAACTTCTCGATAGCAAAACATAAGCGGGCGAAGGTATAGATAGAAACGCGGCCTTCAAAATTACCCTCCAACGGCATGAACCCATTTGCTTCCAAACGTGCAGTGCCCGAACGGAAAAAAGTAACTTTGTAAACGGGACAACGGCCGAGACATCCCGTGCGCTCAAGCGTGATGCTATCAAACGGCAAATCTGCTTTTGCTTTTTCAAAATCCTTAATGTCAGGCATACCGTAATAAAAAGGCCGGTATCGCTCAGGCACGTCGCTGAATTCTGGTTTATTGGTCGCAGTCGCAACAGTGAATGCAGTGAGTTTTATTTCTTGTTTTTCTTCTTTTTGCGCGCACCCAGTCAGCAAGAATGCAAGAAAGACAAGTAGGACGAAGCGCTTCATTTTCCATCGATCACTAACAATGCCTCCGCATGAAGACAAGCATGGCGGAATACAGGTGGAGCGCGTTGACCGCAACGCGCGTAAAGCGCCTTGGGGACAAGCCGCTCCACCTCGGGACGGCAGTCCAAGCGCAGAGATTCCTCGCGTTGCACTCGGAATGATAAACGGTAAACCGCCAACCATGAGCGCCAAACTCCGAACCAAATACCAACTACAAATTACCAATTACTTTACTCAGAAGGGAACGTCTTCGTCTATGCTGCCGGCGGCTGGAGCCGCGGGCTTTTCGCCACGGGCCGGGGGCGCGTGGCGCTCCGGCGAGGCGGGGTGGTCTGCGCCTTCTTCGGCAGCCGCGGCTGGCGCGCCGGCTGCACCACCGGCACCGCCGGGGCGTCCAAGAAATTGTACGTTATCGAGCACGATCTTGAGCTTGCTGCGCTTCTGGCCCGACGTTTTGTCTTCCCACTGGTCGAGCTTGAGGCGGCCTTCCACCATCGCCGGGCTGCCTTTGGTGAGATATTTTGAAACGAGTTCGCCTTGCTTGCCCCAGGCTTCGATATCCACGAACGTGGTCTCGTCGCGCATCTGGCCGGACTCGTCCTTGAACTGTCGGTTGACCGCGAGACCGAACTGGCAGATGGCCGTGCCTTTGGGGGTGACGCGCAATTCCGGATCGCGCGTGAGGTTTCCGATCAGAAAAACTTTATTTAAATATGCCATGGAGAAGTGGTGTAACCGATCTTTTTAAAACCGCGAACAATGATTTACCACTAAGACACAAAGAACTCAAAGGGTTTTGGCTTCGCGACTTTTGTGCCTTTGTGGTGAAGGATTGGTAGGGTCGATCCGCGTTCATCTGCGTTCATCCGCGGTTAAAAACTCCATCCGTGGTTCAGACAGATTCCACAAAGGTACGATACACGCTTTGGTTGAGGCGGAGGCGTTCGCGCAGTTGCGCGGGGCCTTCGGCGGGAGCGGCGAAGCTCATCTGCACATAGGTCGCGCCGGTGAGCTTGCGGTCGGTGACGCGCACGAAGTCCTTCTTGCCGAGGTTCTCGACGGCGGAGACTTCACCTTGGATGGCGGCGATTTCCTGCTTCACGCCGTCGATGATTTGCTCGATGGAGTCGTCCTTGCCACGGTTGTCGAGGATGAAGGTGGCGCGATAATTACGTTTGGTCTGGATTTGGGTCATTTTTGTCTCTGCGGTTGAGTTGATTCATGGCCTGGGCGGCTCCGCTGTCAATCAGCAGGCCGAGGCCATCGGTGTAGTATAACAGGCTTTTTTCGATGAGGGAGAGTTCAGGAGGAGAAAGTTTTCCGAGGACGAAGTCCTTGAGGTCTATCTGCGGGGGCGATTTCGGGCCGATGCCGATGCGGTAGCGGGTGAAGCCGTCGCCGAGGTGCGAGAGCAGGCTGGCCACGCCGTTGTGGCCGCCGTCGCTGCCGGTGGTCGTCACCTTCACGCGGCCGAGCTCAATGTTGAGGTCGTCGTAAACGGCGATGACGTCGGCCGGCGCGAGCTTGTAGAAGCGCGCCAGCGCGGCGATGGCAGTACCGCTTTCGTTCATGAACGTCTGCGGTTTCACGAGGAGCCAGGTGACGCCACGGGATTTCTCCCAGCGGGCGACCTGCGCCTCGAACTGCGGGTGCAGCTGCCAGGCGAGGCCGAGCTTCTGCGCGAACGCGTCGATGACGATAAACCCGAGGTTGTGCCGGGTTTTTTCGTACTCGCGGCCCGGATTGCCGAGAGCGGCTACCAAGGCGATAGACATACAAAGAACGTGAACGGTTGCGCGGCCCGCGGCGGTCAAGCCGCGGGCGCATGCAGCGGAGATTATTTCTTGGCGGGGGCGGCGGGCTTGGCGTCCTTCGCGGGAGCGGCGCCTTTCGCGGTAGCCATGCCCTTCGCATCACCCTTGGCGGGCGCGGCGCCGGCTTTGGCGTCGCCAGGCTTGGCTGCCGCACCGGCTTTCGCATCGCCGGGCTTGGCCTCGCCGGCGGCGGGGGTGCCACCTTCGGGCGTGGCGCCGGCGGCGGGAGCCGCGGCGGTGCCATCGGTGGGCGCAGCGGCGACCGCGGCGACCTCTTCCTCGACGGGCTCGACGCACGAGACCACGGGCTGGTTCTTGTTGTCCAAAAATTCGACGCCCGCGATGGGCTTGAGGTCGCCGATGTGGAAGGTGTCGCCGACTTTCAGCTCGGTGACATCGACTTCGATCCGGGGCGGAAGGTCTTTCGGCAGGCAGCGGATGCGCACCTGCTGGGTGGGCGACTCAAGCACGCCGCTCTGGTTTTTCACGCCGAACGATTCACCGACGATGCTCAGTTGCACGCGGATTTCAAATACCTCGTCGGGCTTCACCTCGTGAAGATCGACATGCAGGTAGCGATCGGTGATCGGGTCGCGCTGGACTTCCTGCAAAAAGGTCAGGGCCTTCTCGGGCTTGTCGTCGCGATTGAGCTCGATGAGCACGGCGCGGCCGGCGACGGATTTGATGAGGCGGACGAACTCCGGCACTTCGATCGAGAATTTCTCTGGGCTGGTGTGCTTCCCGTAAAGGATGGCGGGAATGCGGTTGACCTTGCGGAGGCGGCGCGAGGCGCTGCGGCCCGTCTGGGCGCGCAGGCTGATGTTAAGCGTGTGTTGAGTTTTCATGGTTTCGTTCCTCCTGTCGCTCCGGAATTGGAGGCAGGCGTAGTGGAAAAGAGGTCAATTGCATAGGCCCGCCCCAGTGGAAGGCAACAAAAACTTTGGGTCACCCGCAGGGGCAACGCAGCCAAATTGGCGGGCATTGGCAGCCGGTAGTGTATCAGTTTGGCGACGGGTGTTCTGCATACAACCCTCAGCGTTGTCATCCAGAGCGAAGCGAAGGATCTCACCGAATCGAATCGTGAGATTCCTCGCACGGCTCGGAATGACAAATAGGCAAACTGATACATCACTTTGGCCGCCCAATTTTTCGCCCGACATTTGCAGCAAAAATGGACCTCGTGATGCAAAGTAAATGCTTGTCCTGTGTGAATTTGCGTGACTGGGGAGAAACCACTACTATACTCTGGATTTGTCAGGAACATCCGCAATTTCCGCTGAAAGGTTGAGTCCGATGAGTCGTCCCCCCTACGAACCCCGGCACTTGAGACACCTCGCCGCCGCCCTTCGCAGCGAGGCCCAGGTGATCGAACGCCATAACCGTGGCTTGACGCATTTGGAGGGTGAGACCGGCCTTTATTTCCCCGTCGAAAAATCGACCAACACGTCGCGCGTCAAAAACCTGAACGATGCGGCGGACGTGCTCGAGGCATTGGCCAATAAAAAAATTGTGGTGATGGAGGACTAATCGCCGCCACAGGAAAGATTAGCTGAAGCTGGAGAAAGACGCGGCTGAGGTTCGCCGTTTTTGGATTTAGATGGTCACAGGAACTTCCTGTTTGTCATTCTGAACGAAGTGAAGAATCCACTTGGATAAAAGCTGTTTTCTCGGCGTAGTCTCACTGGATTCTTCGCTACGCTCAGAATGACACATTCGCCTTCCCGGATGCCAGCCCGGACCGCTCCATACAATGCGAGGGCGAAATAGGGGACGTAGCATGGGTGAGTTGACTCGACGTCTGCCATGAGGGCGGCAGCCCGCTCTGGCGACAGGACAACGGGCATTGAGCGTCTGACTTTCTTTTTTTCGATACCCGATGCAGGAGACTTCAACATCCATCCCTTTTGGGTGCACCATGAAAAGAAACTCTGAAGGTTCTCCGTAAGAGTATTCCATGTCTTGGGCCTCAGGCTAACCGTTGTTTTTTTAAGCCAAGATTCGAGTTCTTCCGTTTGCACCAAGCCAAGGTCTTTTTTCCCGACAAACTTGCAAAAACGATGCAGCGTGTTTCGGAGACTCTTCTGGTAGGAGATAGACCGAGAAATGCGGGTGGAGAGGAATTGTTCTACCGCCTCAGTCAAGGCGGGCACTTGAATGGAACCGGCTTTGTAATTCCTAAGAGTAAAAAGAACGGCGTCGAGAATCCCTATGCCAATGCCGTCCAGCATTCGCTGCGCCGCTTCGGCGTCCTTCAGCTGATTTGGTGAGAACCGCGTTGGCAAAAAGGAGAGAGTGCTTGCCTGTCCGTCCCTCCATTTCGCTGCCAATAGTTCTGCGGCGTCGCGGCTCGGCAACAGCTTCTTCATCTGTTTGCCCTGAATCGTTGCCAACACCCTGAACACGACCCTTCCACCCGGGCGGGGCAGAGGTGTAATGCTTGGTCCTTTCAGAGGGCGTCCCACCTTCCCTATATGGGTGACTGGGAAAGGGGGTAAGTGGGCTATTTCAGAATTTTTTTGCCCTGAAGCCGAAGGTCCATCCATGGCGGACTGGAGGTCCGTGCATAAAACTTCTATGCTCGGCGCGGGTGCGGCGGGAGGGCAAAAACTGCAGCCTGCCTTTAACGAGCGACTTGCGCTCAAACTAGACTGGCTGCCCGGGCTGGGATCGAACCAGCGACCAAGTGATTAACAGTCACCTGCTCTGCCACTGAGCTACCGGGCAATCTAGTCCACGATCCGGGCGCGTAATGTCCGTTTCGCGACCGTCAGAACGGTCATTACTACGGGCGGGGCACAATCGCGGGCAAGCAAAAATGGTTCGGTTCAATGTGCATCGGTGGTTAAAAACCGCAGGTGATTCACCTCGAGATCTGTTTTTTGACCTGTCCCCAAAAAACCATTCTGACGTCTGCTAATCGTCTTCGATTTCGGGTGGTTTAATGGCGGTGAGCAGGCGATCGAGTTCGGTTTGGGTCGGATTGCGGATGGAGCAGACGGTCAGGATCGCCTCGCCCGCAGGGAGCGCGACCTTGGTCTGAGCGTTGACCGCCAGGCCGAGCACCGCTGCGGCAAGGGGGGAATTGTGAGGCAGGCATTCAATCCCCGACTCGGGGTCGCTCGCCGTCTCGCCGTGCGTGGTCACGAGAAACGTGAAACGGTGGCTTCGTTTCGTCGCAACGTCCTGCTTTGCGATCGTGGCCACGTGCCCGAGCAGCAGCGTGTCCGTCGGTTTCGTGAGCCAGGTGGCGGGATCGACTTCGATGAAGGTGTTGCGGGCGACAAAGCGATCGAGCGCGGTCATCTTGCGGTCGACGGCGCGGATGGCATCCTTGGCCGCCTTGAAACCGAAGTTTTCGCGCAGGTCGCCCTGGCTGTGCGCCTCAA
>Ga0210398_10002076_pt1 | contig 19804 bp, 19 predicted proteins | sample IncBWC4OmetaG_FD_161047 | JGI IMG/M metagenome (GOLD analysis project Ga0210398, IMG submission 161047) | Forest soil microbial communities from Barre Woods Harvard Forest LTER site, Petersham, Massachusetts, United States - Inc-BW-C-4-O | ecosystem: Environmental > Terrestrial > Soil >...
CCTGTGGAAAAAGATCATCCAGGATAAAAATGCGTACGCCGGCAGCTTCGTAAAGGAATACAGACTATATAATGAATTATATGTGGTCAGCAACGGGAAAATGATCCGCATAAAATGGGACGCGAAATTTTTTAGAGGGCTCACTCGCGACAAGCAGACGCAGATGGACGACTTTCTGAATAAGAATACAATCTCCTTCAAGTCAGAAGAAGATATCCGGAAATTCATCCACTTTTACAATGGGTTGGCCCCGTAGGGGCGAGCGACGACCTGGAATTTACAGTTTGATCTCGTCATCCTGCTTGTCGAAGAAATGGAACTCGGTAAGATGATAATTAGTATTTGGCCGGATCCTGATCTTCTGTTTGTACTTCCAGCGCCATTGCCATTGCTTGGACCCGATCCCTAAGAAGCCGGCCTTTGTGAGATAAGCATGCATAATGGGATGCACGGCCAGGGTTAGATTCTTATGCTGATGATTGAGGAGATAGCTGAGGTTCTTTTCAATCTCGTCTTCCAGGATAAGTGCCGAAGAGATTTTTCCGGTCCCGTTACAGGTCGGGCAAACCTCCTGGGTATTGATCGTCACTTCCGGCTTCATCCGTTGCCGGGTGATCTGCATCAGGCCGAATTTGGAGATAGGAAGCACGGCATGTTTGGCCCGGTCCGTCCGCATAAAGTTCTCCATGGCCTCTATGAGCTTGCGCTTGTTATCCGGCAACTTCATATCGATGAAGTCTACCACGATAATTCCGCCAAGGTCGCGGAGCCTCAGTTGGCGGGCGATTTCCTCAGCAGCTTCCATGTTGGTTTCCAGCGCATTCTGTTCCTGGTTATTGCTGACGCTCTTATAGCCGCTGTTTACGTCGATAACATGCAGGGCTTCGGTATGTTCGATAATGAGATACGCGCCGCTGGGCAGATTGACTGTTTTCCCGAAGGCGGCTTTAACCTGTTTGGTCACACTGAACTGGTCGAAAATGGGTGAACCATTGTGGTAGTAGGAAACGATGTCTATTTTGTCCGGGGCGATGCGCTGGATATAGCTTTTGGTATCGTTAAAGATATTGCGGTCGTTGATGACGATCTTATTGAAATCCTCATTCAACAGGTCGCGGAGCATACTGGTCGTCTTGGTCTGTTCGCTGAGGATCTTGGCGGGGGCGACCGCACCCTTCAGGTTGTGCTGGATCATCTTCCAGGTGGCTACCAGTTCGGTAAGGTCCTCATGCAGCTCCGCGGTATTTTTGCCTTCCGCCGCCGTCCGGACGATGACGCCGAAATTCTTGGACTTGATGGCTTCAACGATCTTTTGGAGCCGTTTACGCTCGTCGGAGGAGTGGATCTTCCGGGAGACCGCCACGATATCGTTGAAGGGCGTAATGACCACAAAACGCCCCGGGAGCGAAATCTCGCAGCTTAACCTGGGCCCCTTCGCGGCGATCGGCTCCTTGAGGATCTGGACGAGGATATGCGGTTTGCCATTCAGAACCTCATTGATCTTGCCTGTTTTTATGATCTCCGGCTCGACCTGGAAGCTCCCGAAGTCAAAACCGTTGACGCTCGTGTCATTCATCGCCATTTGGGTGAATTTGAGGAGCGAGCGCGCATAGGGGCTGAGATCGGTATAGTGAAGGAAAGCGTCTTTCTCGAAGCCTACGTCGACAAAGGCCGCATTTAATCCGGGGATCAACTTCTTCACTTTCCCGAGGTACAAATCTCCGACGGCAAAGCTGGCATCAGTCTTTTCATGGTGGAGTTCCACCAGCTTTTTATCCTCTAATAGGGCTATTTCTACACCCTGTGGAGTCGCATTTATGATCAGTTCCTTATTCAAGCGTATCTAGCGTTTTCCAACAACATCAGCCAATTACGGGGTCTGACGCGATGATTCGTCGAAGGAAAAACAACTTATTTGTTCCTCTTCTTATGGCGGTTCTTTCTCAATCGTTTCTTACGCTTGTGCGTCGCAATCTTATGACGCTTACGCTTTTTACCACAAGGCATACTCAATTCAATTTTTGGTTATTAAATAATGTCAATAAATAATGTCAATATCTTATAATTAATGTCTTTCCAGCTATTGTAAGCTCTTTATCTGCTGATCGATAGCGTGGACCATCTCCGGATTACCGATCAGCTTCTTTGCCGCCTCAAAATTTTTCACTGCGCCTGCTTTATCTCCCTTTTGTTGATCAGCCTCCGCCAGCAGGAGCAGCGCTTCGACATTTCCCGGCTCGTGCCGGACAACAGTAGTCAGCCGCTCGATCGCTTTGTCGTATTGGCCCGATTCGATCCCACCGACGCCCAGCATAAACTGTGCATACATATTGGTCGAATCCCGCCGAGCGACCTCCAAAATCTGCTGGATCCCCTGCATCACTTCTGTCGGATCTCCGGCCTGCGCCCCAAAAATATACGACGCCCCAAGCCCTATCTTTGCAGAATCATCCCCACTATTGAGCGATAACGCCCTTTCAAACAGTCCCTTAGCTTCCGTTGCCATCCATCCCTTCAGCTGCGCATTCTCCTGCGCTTGCAACCCGTCCAAAAATTTCCGGGCTGCGAAGGTCATACTTTTTTCAGTATTTTCCAACTCGGCGGCTTTTCCGGTGTAATATGCGTATAAAAGAAACCCGTCGGTTACCGAGTCTTTCCAGAATTGGGCAAGCTGACGGTCAGCATATAATTGCTGCGCTTTGACATCGCCTCTGACGACAGATTGTTGAAGCCTGTTGAAGTAGGATAATTGAGCAGGAGTCAAATGAGCTTCCAGCTCGGATAGAATATCTTGTAAACCAATGGATTTTCTTCCAGCTGCGCCGGGTGCGCCACCAGCAGCCGCATCCGGTTTCTTAAGGGGAGGAACGGTGTTTCCAAAAAAATATAGAACGAGCAGTAAAAGCACCCCTGTGCCAGCTACCACAATTTGCTGTCTCTTCATGCTGGATAATTAGAGACGCAAGTTACATCTCTTCATCCGGGTTTGGCTGATCTGCCTTCACAGACTGCAATTTTTTTACTTCAGCAACGAATTCTTTTGCTGGTTTGAATGCAGGAATGTAATGTTCAGGGATGTGCACAGCCACATTCTTTTTTATATTGCGTCCGATCTTGGCAGCCCGCTTCTTGGTGATAAAGCTGCCAAATCCACGTATATAAATGTTTTCTCCGTTGGACAGGGTCTCTTTCACTTCTTTGAACATTGTTTCCAACGTCACGAGGACGTCAACTTTAGGTATTCCTGTTTTTTCTGATATTTGATTGACCAGGTCTGCCTTTCTCATGGGGATTAAGTTTTGTAAGTTTCTGATTTTAAATATATAACAAAATTATTAATTCCCAACTTTTGCTGCTAAAAATTCGTTCGGGATATCAAAATATTGGGTTTGATCGATTTGTACGATTTGTGTATAAAATACTGATTTTAAACTATTTATGAATAAAAGAGCCCTCAAAAAGGCCGATTTTACGGCCGCCTTATTAAAATGGCATTCGAGCCTGAATTTCAGGGAAATGCCGTGGAAAGGGGAAAAAGAACCCTACCGCATCTGGCTCAGTGAGGTCATTCTTCAACAGACCAGGGTTGATCAGGGATGGGCTTACTACGAGAAATTCATCCGCGCTTTTCCGACCATCAGCGATCTGGCCAGCGCCCCTGAGCAGCAAGTATTCAAACTCTGGGAAGGTCTTGGTTATTATAGTCGTTGTCGCAATCTCATCGCAACCGCTAAAATGATCTCCACTAACTTGAACGGACAATTTCCAACTACTTACGACGAGATCCTGGCCCTCAAAGGGATCGGGCCCTATACTGCCGCGGCCATCGCTTCCTTCGCATTTGGCCTCCCGTATGCAGTCGTGGACGGCAATGTCACACGCGTGCTCGCCCGATATTTCGGCATTTCCACGCCGATAGACAGCAGCACCGGAAAGAAAGAATTTGCGGCGATGGCCAGGGACCTGCTCGATCCCCGTCAGGCCGGCAGTTATAATCAAGCCATTATGGATTTCGGCGCCACGGTCTGTATGCCCCGCAACCCGCATTGCGCCACTTGTGTACAGCAGAACGGCTGCGTTGCCTGGCAGAAGGGGGCGATGGAACAACTCCCTGTCAAAGCGAAGGCCGCCCGAAAAAAAAATCGCCATTTCTATTATTTCGTAGCGGAGACACCCGAGGGCCAGGTTTATATCCGCCGCCGCATGGGGAAAGACATCTGGGAAGGGCTATACGAATTCATTTTATATGAAACTACCGACGCTTCTGAAGCGGGTATGGTCCTGCAGTCTGATTTCGCCCGGCAACTGTTTGAAGGGCAAGCGCTCACCGTCAGGGATATCTCAAGTGTCTATCGGCAGGTGCTCAGCCACCAGCGTTTGCGGGGGCAGTTTATAACGGTTAGGCTTAGCAGGCCCTTGACCAACCTGGATGGCTTTCAACTGGTGTCCAGGAGCGCGCTGGCAGCCTATGCTTTCCCAAAATTCATCAACGGCTGGCTATCTGATCCAAGCCCGGCACAAAGCTTGTTTTGACTTTTCCTAAAAAAATGGGTAATTTTATTTTATAAACTTCGTGTATGAGAGGCGTAAACAGGGTGATGCTGATCGGCAATTTGGGTAAAGATCCGGATGTTCAATTCCTGGATGGCAATATCGCCGTCGCCAAATTTTCCCTCGCGACAACGGAGACCTTTAAGGACAGGGCCGGCAAACTGATTTCTCAAACGGAATGGCATACCGTTGTTCTTTGGCGTGGACTGGCAGAATTGGCTCAAAAATACCTACACAAGGGGAGTTTGGTTTATATTGAGGGCAGATTGCGGACCCGCAGCTGGGAAGATAAAGAAGGAAATAAGAAATTTGCTACCGAAGTGGTTGGTGATAATTTGATTATGCTGGACAAACGCACGGATGGGACATCCTCACATTCCTCATTACACCATCAGGAAGGAATGGAGGGACTTGGCAACTCCGATACTCCGCCCCCGGTCGGCGAACCCTCCGAAGACCTGCCATTTTGACCAGGCCAGCCGGAAACCGTGCCGGCCGAACATTCTTTCACCAAACCTGTAATACTTGGAGTTGTTGTACGCTAGTCTGTTAAGATTCAACATATCGACCAGCCTGCTGGTTATCAACCCTCAGGCTACTACTATCCTGGCGATTGTCGTACTTTTTCTACTCATCCTGTCCTTCGTCCTCTCCGGCTCCGAAGTTGCCTTTTTCTCGCTTACGTTCAAAGATATCAATATCCTCAAGACAAAGCAGGATCTCTCCTGGAAGCGCATCGTATCCTTGCTGGAAGAACCAAAGACTCTGCTTGCTTCCATGCTGATCGCAAACAGCATCATCAATATTGCCATTATTATTCTCGCCAATTTCCTCATCGATGAGATGGTCCTGCTCAAACAGGATTTTTGGCTTTTCGAATTCCTCATCAAAGTGATCCTTATAGGGTTCGTTATGCTCCTCTTTGGTGAGATCATGCCCAAGATCTGGGCAACGCAGAATAATCTGCAATTCGCCTACTATACTTCCGGGGTCATTGAGCTTATCCATCTGCTTTTCAGAAGGGTAGGAGGGTGGGCCGTGCAACGCTCGGAAGGCCTTGAACGAGCACTGGGCGGGAGCAAGTCGGCTCTGAGTCCCCAACAATTGGAACGCCAGATCGACCAGGTCACAAAGAATGATGCTTCGGACGAAGAAAGGAACATCCTCAAAGGATTGCTTGATTTCGGCAGTATTACCGTTAAACAGGTTATGCGTACGCGGCTGGAAGTCTGCGGTGTCCCTTATGATATTAATTTCTCAGGGCTCAAACGCAAGGTTGATGAATTGCATTATTCCCGGCTGCCTGTATACAGGACCAGCCTGGATGATCTTGCGGGTATGATCCACACGCGGGACCTGATCGCCTGGCTTGGCCAGGCTGATGAATTCGACTGGCGTACCTTGCTCCGGCCGGCTTATTTCGTGCATGAACATAAGCTGATCGAAAATCTGATGTCCGAATTTCAGTCCAAACGTATCCACTTCGCGGTCGTCGTTGATGAATTTGGCGGTACCAGCGGGATTGTCACCCTTGAAGATATCCTGGAAGAGGTCATAGGGGATATTCGGGATGAATTTGACGACGAAGAGCTGGGCAGCCGCAGACTGGAGGACGGCGGCTATCTCTTCGAAGGCAGGACCATGCTCAATGACGTTTGCAAGATCATGGATCTCCCTGCCGATACTTTTGATAAAGTAAAGGGCGAGAGCGATTCCCTGGCCGGTTTGATCCTTGAACTCTCCGGCGACATCCCCAAAAAGGGCGATATTGTCCCCTGCGGCGATTTCGAATTCACGATCCTGGATGCGGATAACAGCCGGATCAAAAAAGTAAAGGTCACCATCAAACCCACAAAATCTTAAATTCCTTGACTACACGCGCATTTGCTTATATGCTATTACTGATCTCGCTATGTCTTCAGTCCTGTAATAGTTCTTACACACCAAAACGCCGGGGATATTTCCGGATAGATTTTCCCCTGCACGAATATCAGACATTCGACCGCCCGGGCTATCCTTATAGCTTCGAGTACCCCGTCTATGCAAATGTGATTAAGGATAGCAGCTTTTTTGACACGGTGCCGGAGAACCCGTATTGGATCAATGTGGATTTCCCCCGTTTTGCAGCCAGGATTTACGTAAGCTATAAGCAGATTGGGCCCAATAGTTACGACAAACTGACCGACGATGCATTCAAGATGACCTACAAACATGCCTCCAAGGCCAGCTCAATTGACCAGACCGTGATCCACACCCCGAACGGCGTCGGCGGCATCTTTTTTCACGTCGGCGGTAACGCAGCCACTGCACAGCAATTTTTCCTGACGGACTCTACCCGTCATTTTTTGCGGGGCGCCCTCTATTTTGATACTACACCAAATGAAGATTCCCTGGCCATCGTCAACAAGTTTCTACAGGAGGATCTCCGGCACCTGATCAATACCTTCAAATGGAAATAGATTATATTTGTAAACATGATAGCAATAGATAATGTTCTGGTGAGTGATAAGGTTGTCGAAGAGCAATTCGTCTGCGATTTGCTGAAGTGCAAGGGCGGTTGCTGTGAGGATGGTGACGCCGGCGCCCCATTGGAGAAGGAAGAGCTGGAACGGCTCAACGAAATTTACGAGAAGGTGAAACCCTATCTCACGGCCGCGGGCATCCGGGAGATCGAATCCAGCGGCCGCTACCAGTATGACCGCGAATTTGGTTGGGTCACTCCTACGATCGAAGGAAAGATGTGCGCTTACGGATATAAGGATGCCAGTGGTATCATCAAATGCGGGATCGAACAGGCCTGGAACGATGGAAAGATCTCGTGGAAAAAGCCGGTCAGCTGCCATCTCTATCCCATCAAGATCAACCGGAACAAAGTCGGCGAGGTCATGAATTACGAGCCGCGTGGGTCCCTGTGCCGCCCGGGCTGCGCACTTGGGCAAAAGCTGCGGGTCCCGGCTTATGTCTTTTTGAAGGAAGCCATTGTCAGGAAATACGGGATGGATTTCTATAACGCCCTTGAGCACATTGCAGAAAACTATGACAGAAACCGCAGCTAATTTTATTGCCCGCAGTACGATCAAAGCGGAGGATCTCGACCACCGCAAAAAGATCAATTTCAATATCGGCCGTTATAATGCCGTTGTACCGCAGGGAAAACAGCAGTTTGCGGATTTGAATCTCGCCCGCGAACGGGCAAAGAATATCAAGTGGCGCGCCATCGAGACACTGGACAAACAGCTGGAGGACTTCGAATCCGTCTTCACCAAACACGGCGGTCGTGTCATCTGGGTGGAAACAGGCGCACAGGCGTTGCAGGAGATCCTTACGATCTGTAAGGAAAAGGCGTGCCGCAGCATCGTCAAGAGCAAGAGCATGGTCACCGAAGAGATCAAGCTAAATCATTTCCTCGAAGCCAATGGGATCGAAAGCGTTGAAACCGATCTCGGCGAATATATCCAACAATTGGACGGTGAGCCGCCGTATCACATCGTGACCCCTGCGATGCATAAGAGCAAGGAGGACGTCGCAAAACTATTCTACGAAAAATTAAATACTAAGCCGGGCCTGAGCCCCGAACAGCTGACCCTGGTCGCCCGGGAAAAGCTACGCAAGAAGTATGTTCAGGCGGAGATCGGCATCACCGGCGCCAATTTCATTATTTCCGATATCGGCGGTATCGCCGTCACCGAGAATGAAGGCAATGCCCGGCTCAGCGCTTCATTTCCAAAAACTCATATCGTCATTGCAGGCATCGAGAAGGTGATCCCGAGTCTCACCGACCTGGCACTCTTCTGGCCCCTTCTCGCCACGTACGGTACCGGACAGCGGATAACCTCCTATAATACCGTTATCACCGGCCCGCGTCAGCCCGGCGAAGCCGACGGCCCCGATGAAATGATCCTTATCCTGCTCGACAACGGCCGGACGAACATCCTTGCGAATGCCAAAGCCCGCGAAAGCCTCTATTGTATCCGTTGCGGCGCCTGTCTGAATGCCTGCCCGATCTATAAAAATATCGGCGGCCACAGCTACGGTACCACCTATAGCGGACCGATCGGATCAGTGATCACCCCTTATCTCCAGGGAATACCGGAATGGAAACACCTCAGTTATGCTTCCTCCCTGTGCGGCAATTGCACAGAAGTCTGTTCCGTAAAAATAAACCTGCACGAGCTGCTGCTCGATAATCGCTCCGAGGCCGTGGAAAGCGGTTACACAACCTGGCAGGAGAAGGTGGCCTGGAGGGTTTGGCGAAGGGCCAGCCTCAGTCGCAGGATCATGAATATGGGCAGTCAGAAGCAAAAGAACTGGCTGGTGAATAAGGCTTTTAAAGGATGGACGGCCCACCGGGCGGAACTGGACTTTGCGCCACAGACCTTCAACGAGCGCTGGCGGGCCGAACGATGAGCCACCATGTTGTTATTCAGTACCCATATCACCCCCCGGCTGCGCTATATCATTCAGTTTATCAGCAAAGAGCTTTTTGACGACCCTGCGGCAATCCGCATCACCGACGACGCCGGGTACTTTTCCGAAGCAACCGAGCCGCGGTTCAACTATTCCGAAGAGACGTTCCCTGACTCTTTCCAGCTTCGGCCGAATGGCCTGCTTTTCGAGCCGCCCGGCATCCAACCGGTGCCGATCAACTGCTTTACCTACAACGGTCAAAAGGTCTTCTTTCCGACCGACGGCGACCTGCCGTTTGATATTTTTGCCGCTTCTTTCTATCTCATATCCCGGTATGAAGAGTACCTACCTCATCCTACGGATGAATACGGCCGGTTTGCCCATACCCATTCACTGGCCTGGAATGAAGGTTTCCTGGATCAGCCGCTGGTCAATATCTGGATCCAGGATCTTCGGAGCAGACTATCACGGCGGTTCCCCGGTCTGGCTTTCCGTTACCCGGTATTCAAATTCATTCCCACCTATGACATCGATACTGCCTTCTCCTACCGGTATAAAGGCTGGCGACGCAATCTGGGGGGATCTTTGAAGGCATTAGCCGCCGGGGAATGGTCGAAATTACGGGAACGGGTAGCCGTGCTCCGGGGCCGCGAACCGGACCCCTTCGACGTCTATGAATGGCTGGATTCCCTGCACTTGTATTGCCGGATGAGACCTTATTATTTTTTCCTGGCTGCGGCCCGGCAGGAAGGCGTGGATCGGAATATTCCCATCACGGCGCCGGGTTTGCAGGAGTTGATCCGATATCACGCTGCCGGCTCGCGGATCGGGATCCACCCATCCTGGCAAAGCGGTGACCAGGAGCGCCTGTTAAAGGAAGAGATCGAATGGATGGAGTATATTAGCGGACAGCGGATCAACCGCAGTCGACAGCACTATATCCGGTTTACGTTGCCCGGGACCTACAGGCAGCTTTTGAATTACGGGATAGAGCAGGATTTTTCGATGGGCTATGGCAGCATTAATGGGTTCCGTGCTTCGGTTGCTTCCTCTTTTTATTGGTACGACCTCGACAAGGAAGAGATGACTCCCCTCCGGCTTTTTCCTTTTTGCTTTATGGATGCCAATTCTTATTACGAGCAGCAATTTTCCCCGGGCGAGGCCATGACCGAGCTCAATATGTACTATCGGCGCATTCGTAAAGTCAATGGGCTCATGGTAACCATCTGGCACAATTCAATTTTGGGTCAGGATACCGAATTTGCCGGCTGGCGGGAAGTCTATGAGACGTTTTTGAAAGAAGAAGTCTTCTGGGACATGTAAGGGAGTGGAGGGAGGCGTTTTAGTGCTTAAAATGTCTCAACCCGGTAATGACCATCACCAAATTATTTTGCACGGCGTAATCTATCGAGTCCTTATCCCGGATCGACCCGCCGGGTTGAATAAAGGCAGTAACCCCGGCATTATGCGCGATCTGGACGCTGTCGTTGAACGGAAAGAACGCATCGCTTGCCAGCACTGCGCCCTTCAGGTCAAAGTTGAATTGACCCGCTTTTGCAATGGCCAGCCGCACTGAATCGATACGACTGGTCTGTCCGCATCCCTTGCCGATGAGCTGCTGGTTTTTGACCAGCGCAATGGCGTTAGACTTCAGGTGCTTGCAAACCAGGTTGGCAAAGATCAGGTCATCCTTCTCAGCGTTTGTCGCCGGCCGGCCGCCGGCTTCTTTCCATTCTGCGTAGTTGCCTATATCCGACTGCTGCTGCAAAACTCCGGTCAGGAGGGAACGGTATTGGATCGCCGCATGGATTGCCTTTTTTTGCACAAGCAGGATGCGGTTCTTTTTGGAACGCAGGATTTCCAGGGCATCGGCGTCGAAGTCCGGTGCAATCAGCACTTCGAAAAAGATCTCATTGATCGCCGATGCCGTTGCTTTATTGACGGTAGTGTTGCAGGCAAGAACGCCGCCGAAAGCGCTTTCGGGATCGCCGGCCAGGGCGCTATCCCAGGCCTCCTTTAAGGTAGGGCGGATGGCGATTCCGCAGGGATTGGTATGTTTGATAATCGCAAATACGGGCTGACCATGGGGGAACTCTTCGATCAGTTGAACCGCCGCATCGACATCCACGAGATTATTATAGGATAATTCCTTGCCATTTACCTGCTCAAAAATATCTTCCAGCCTGCCAAAGAAGCTGGCCGCCTGGTGGGGGTTTTCGCCGTAGCGCAACGACTTCGTTTCATTGAAATAACGCGCGATCGCCACGTCATAATTGGCGGTGATCTCAAATGCCCTGGCGGCCAGCTGCCGCCGCTGCGCGAGCGTCGTTTCGCCGTTTTGTTCATCCAGAAGTTTTAGCAACCAGGCATATTCGGATTTGGCTGCGATGACCACCACGTCCTTGTGATTTTTGGCTGCAGCCCGGATCATGGAAGGTCCGCCGACGTCGATCTTTTCGATGATGACGTTATCTTCGGTGGTGCTTGCAACCGTTTCCTCAAAAGGGTAAAGGTCTACGATGACCAGATCGATCTCCGGAATATGATATTGGGCCATCTCCTGAATATCGGTAGAATTGTCCCTTCTTCCGAGGATCCCGCCGAAAACCGAGGGGTGCAACGTCTTTACCCTGCCGCCCAGGATGGAAGGGTAGGAGGTCAGTGATTCCACGGGAATGCAAGGGACACCCTGCTTTTCGATGAATTGCTGCGTTCCGCCTGTGGAATAGATGGTTACACCGAGCTGGTGCAGTTTCTTGACGATAATTTCAAGGCCATCTTTGTAAAAAACGGAGATCAGGGCTGACTTGACAGGCTTGTTCATGAAGCGGGTATTTTGCTATTTCGCGCCGCAAAAGTACGAAAGCCCCGCGATATGAAATCAAGATATGAAATCAGTTCCGGACCCAACCCGCCTGTGGCAAGTTGAATCCGGTCGTTTTGAATGGAGACAGCGGTAAGCACCCAGGCCTCGCGCATTAAAGCATCAGCATACACACCCACCACACCTATACACGCTTAAAAACTAACAGGATAAGGTGTTAATGGCTATGTATGCTGTTGCTAATTTATCGGACTAAAATATCAGAGGAATTTCCTTTTTACGCACCGAATAAAGGATATTAAATTATTAAAAACGGGATTTGTTGCCTACCTCTTTGATTAAATGTCCTATAAAAATTTTAATTTGGGTCAAATAGCGACCCGAAAAATCAGACGTTTTTTTCTTGCGCAAAACACGCAAAATTAACCTGCATACTTCACGTTCACTTATCCGAAGATTTCACCGTATTTTCTTTGCTTAAAAAACGTTTTTTTCGGGATATTTGCTTCATGATTGTTTGATCCCCTTTATTTTACGGATAATATTAATTTATAATCATTTGATTATATTGCCCTTGTGCGCGGCTGCCTAATCCTTTGAAGAATACTTTTACAAAAGCAAATTATTCTTCAACATTCTAAAACAAACAGCCATGAACACAATTGAAAAAAAATCCGTAAATGCGGGGAAAAGTATCACTAAACAGGAAGTTGACAACCTTGTTCGCGCGTACAAGCAGGAAAGATGGGCAGATAATTCCGAACGTATCGGCATGGCCGACTCGCTGAGTGTTTGGTTCTCTGTCGAAGAGCTGGAAAATTTTGTCGAAACAGTTAAAGCAAATGGCGGGAATGGCGTCCGGATGCATTTCGGCGTATTTTCCTCAGAAAATGCTCCTCAGGCAATACTGGAAGGTCGCCAGACCCTTGTGATGATCGGCAATCGCAGCAGCGATGGCACCCACAATACGAGCAAAGAATTGTATTCCTACAAAAACGGGCAACCCGAAATCGTGGCTTCAGTAGGGTCCTATCCCTGCCCTCCGATCTGCGGCAGTGGTCCCGGCAAAGCAAGCGATTCGCGGACGATGGGGTCGGCCACTCTGCTCGATCGTGGTGAAAAAGGGATGTCTGTCATTTAACCATAACCATTCTGGCCCAAAAGGCCGCCTTAGATCCGCCCTGTTGCGTTTGCAGCGGGGCGGATCATTTATGGGAAAAGGAAATTAACCGTTATCTTGCTGGTGATGGAGGCAATTCTATTCTATCTTGTACCGGTTTTCTGCGGCATTGCTTTTCTGGCAAGCCTTGATATTTATTTTCGACCCCCCGTTGAATCGTATTTCCGGGTATTTTCTTTTTACTTACTCTATGACTTTATCAGTCAAACCTATGGAGATTATCAGGCACTGCACCATCAGAATACCATTTTGTACAGCGACCTGACCACCCTGGTTTCCTCATGTTTTTACATTTATCTCATGCGGGTGATCATCCGCAGCCGGAAAGCAAAGCTGATCTTGCTCTATTGTCTGATAGCCTTTCCTTTGATCTCAGCCATCAATATTTTCCTTGTGCAAAATTCCGGGGTCTTCCAAACAATGACCTATTCCCTGGGTTGCCTGCTTATAGTGGGCGCCTGCATTTATTATTTCTGGGAGCTTTTCCAGAGCAAAAAATATATCAACCTTGCCCGCGAACCGACCTTCTGGATCTGCTCCGGTCTCCTGTTCTTTTATACTTGCCTCTTCCCGGTATATGGTCTCATCAACTACATAGGTACTGATAAGGCCGTTATTCAAGTCATATTGGTAGTTCTCGACTTCGTTGGTATCTTACTATATTTGTCGTTCACTATAGCCTTCTTATGCCGGCTCAGACCCACCAGGATATCTACGTAATTGTCCTAATTGCTACAGCGCTGGCACTGCTATTGGTAGGCTTTATCGTCACTTCTCTTTTCCTGTACCAGCGCCGCCAGCATCGCCAGGAACAGCAATTGGCGAAAATGAAAGACGAGTACCAGCAGGAGTTGCTCCGGTCCCAGCTTGAAATCCAGGAGACTACCTTCAAGACCATCGCCATGGAGCTTCATGATAATATCGGCCAGGTCCTGTCCGTGGTCAAGCTTTCGCTTTCTGTCCTCCCCCTTGATAAGGCCCACCCCGCTTATGAAAATGTCCAGAACAGCCGTCAAATGCTCAATAAGGTCATTTACGACATGGGCAACCTGACCAAAAGTCTGCATACAGACCGGATCGCGCAGATCGGCCTTGTGGAAGCCATGCGTTTCGACCTCGAAAGCCTGCGCAGGACCGGTCTGCTGGATGTAGAGTTTGCGGTGGACGGCACTGAGTATCGCCTTGAAGATCAGCGATCTATATTTCTTTACAGGATGTTCCAGGAAATGCTCAACAATATTTTGAAACATTCCAAGGCCACCAGGGTAAATATTGCGGTTAATTACTCAATTGATAATAAATTTGTTCTGCAAGTGGAGGACAACGGCGTCGGCTTTGACGTGGAAAAGAAACGGCAGACCTCCTCCTCCAGTGGTATTGGCCTGAAGAGTATGACAAACCGTGCCTCCCTCATTGGCGCTCAGATCAGTGTTCAAAGCCAGCCGGGTAAGGGTACTTCCATCCAGGTCGAGGTCCCGTATGAATCGACCTAAACAGGGCGGAGCCGGGAAATGAACCGGGGGAGTCCATGAAAAGATAATTCGTTATGGCCGTAGCAAGCAAGAAAATACAGGTAGGCATTGTAGATGATCACAGTCTATTGAGGAAGGCGCTCGCCAAACTGATCGGCTCTTTTGAAAATTATGCCGTTCTTTTTGAAGGCGACAATGGAAAGGATATAAAGACCAAAATCACCCAGCACGTCATCCCCGATATCATCCTCCTGGATGTCAATATGCCCGACATGGACGGTTACGAGACTGTCCGGTGGCTGCACAAGAACTACCCCCAGGTTAAAGTCCTCGCACTTTCCATGTTCAGCGACGAGAATACCATCATCCGCATGCTGCGGCTTGGCGCAAAAGGTTATATCCTGAAGAACATCGAACCCGAAGAGCTCAAGCTCGCCCTGGATTCGATCATGAAAAAGGACTTTTATCTCTCCGAATACATCTCCGGGAAGATCATCAGCGGCCTCCATAAAGACCTGGGCAACCCGGAAGATCCCATCGTTCTCAACGACAAGGAAAAGGAATTTCTCCGGCTAATCTGCTCCGAACTTTCGTATAAGGACATCGCTGACAAAATGTTCATCAGCCCACGCACCGTCGATAACTACCGCAATACCCTGTTTGAAAAGCTCAAAGCACGCACCCGTGTCGGTCTGGTCATGTTCGCGATCAAGAACGGTCTTGTCGAGATCTAGTCAGAGTAAGCAGCAATACCGGCAAAAAGATCAGGTTTGTCATGGTGGCGACGACGAGCGTAATGGATGTCAGCCATCCGAGCGCCAGGATTCCGCCGAAATCGCTGAAGCAAAAGATCACGAAGCCCGCGATGAGCACCATCGAAGTATAAATGATGCTGATTCCCGTTTTACCGATGGTATCTATCACGGCCTGCGTAGTTCCGGTCCGTTCCTGTTTATAATTAACAAGAAAGCGGATCGTAATGTCTATGGCGATGCCCAATGCGATACTAAACACAATAACCGTGGACGGCTTTAACCGAACCCCGACCCAACCCATGATACCGGCAGTCACGATCAGCGGGATCACGTTCGGCACAAGCGAGCAGACCAGTATCCGCACCGACCGGAACAACGCCAGCATACAGGCCGCAATTAACAGGAAGGACCATTGGATGCTATCGCGCAGGCCTTTTATCACGAAGGCGCTGCCCTCCAGGTAAGTCACGCTGGTTCCTGTGAATTCCACTTTGAATTTCGACGAATCGAAAAGGGACGCGGCTTTTTGCCTGAGCTCCGCCAGCACGCCGGGTAACCGCTTGCTCCCGATATCCGCCATGGTGATGCTGATCCTTAGCCGCTGCTGATTGCTGTCGACAAAGCTAGTCTTCAATTGCGTAAGGAAATTTTGTTTTGATTTTGTTGAACCGCTATCGCTTGTCAGATACTGGGATAAAAATGCAAAATCGGTTGAGTTTGGAACCTCATAAGCGCTGCTATCCCCGCCGTAATATGCCTGCCGGATAAATTTCAATCCCTCCTCCAGGGATAAGGGCCGGGCCATCTCCGGCCGGGCCGCAATGTATTGCGAAAATTGGTCGATACTATCCAGCAGCCTCACCGTCCCCGCCCGCAGCCCCTTCCGCCGCTTTGTATCGATTACGATCTCCAGTGGCATGACCCCTTTGAAATTCTTCTCAAAGAACTTCAGATCTGTATATAGTGGATCGTTCTTTGGAAGGTCATCCAGAATAAACCCCTCCGATTGCAGCCGGAACATCCCTGCTATGGATACCAGCAGCACCAGTGCCGTCAGGATATAAATAGGACGGCGATGATGCATCGTCCATTCCTGGAGCCTCTTCAGGATCACCGCCAGCCAACGGTTCTCCAGGTAACGCATCTGCCTGGGCTCCGGCGCCGGAAGATAGCTGAGCACCGCGGGGATCAGGATGATAGAGATAAAAAAAAGCAACATGATATTGATCCCGGCTACAACTCCAAATTCATTCAGAATGGCGCTTCGAGTAAGCGCAAATACGCCAAAGCCGATCGCTGCCGTCAAATTACAAAACAAGGTGACGATCCCCATCCTGCCGATCATCAGAATCAACGCCTCCTTTTTATTACCGGTGTCCCGGTATGCTGTGTGGTATTTGTTCATGAAATAGATACAGTTGGGAATGCCGATCACTACTACAAGAGTCGGGGTAAGCGCATTCAGCAGGGTGATCTTATAACCGAACAGATCCATTGTACCGAGGGCGAACACCACCCCAATCACCACCACGGCAAGCGACATCAGCACGGTACTGATACTCCGGAAAAACAGGAAGAGAATAATAGACAGAATGAGCACCGACCCCAGCAGGAACCAGGTCGTCTCGTGCGCCACCCTTACCGCCATTCGGGTACGGATCAGCGGGAGGCCGCTGTAGTGCATCTGTACGTTTTGGCGCAGCCCAAAGCTGTCGATCTCACTGGTGATGCCACCCACGGTCTCGATCCGTTTTTTGGAGTTCATCACATCCTTATTGACCTTAACCATGGTAAGCCAGGTATTCGTCTCCGGGTTATACAAAAGCCCGCGATAGAACGGCAGGCCCAGCAATAGAGTTTTACCACTGTCTATCCTTGCCTGCGTATACGGCGGCGAGAATATCGGCAACACCTTGAATTTCTGCGTGGTGCTGTCCCGGATCAGGGTAACCGCGGATGAGAACCCAAGTACGTCGTCTACGCCCGGCACTTTTTTTAACTGGCCGGTCAACCCGACATAGTCCGCGAAGACGTCCGCCTTGAAAAGCTTGTCCGATTGCACGGCTACAAACAGCATGTTGCCGTCGTCGCCAAACCTTTTTCTGAATTCCTGGTACTCCTTATACTTGGGATTATCAGTAGGGATCGTCCGGGTAAAATCATAGCTTAGCTGAACTTTGGAAGCGTGAAAGGCCATGAAAGTGGTAACGGATAGCAATAGAACAAGCCAGAATAACCTGTATCGGAGGACGAGCCGCGCAATGGATTCCCACATGTGAACAAAAATATTTTTACAAATAAACAGCAATTTGACGAATGCAGCTCCACAAAACCAGGGGGATTGTCTTGAGGACAGTTAAATACGGGGAGACCAGCCTGATCGTTACCCTTTATACGGAATTGTTCGGAGTCCAGTCCTATCTGGTCAACGGGGTCAGGACCTTTTCCAAACGCGGCCCGGGCAAAGCCGTCTATTTCCAGCCTGCGGCGATCCTGGATCTGCTTGTATATCACAATGAATTGAAAAATCTGCAACGGATCCGGGAATTCAGCTGGGCCATCCTTTACTCAACCATCTTCAGCGACATCTTCACGAATGCAGTAGCGCTCTATATGGTAGAGCTCTTACAAAAGACGATCAAACAACCCGAACCCAACCCCGAGTTGTTTTACTTTATCGAAGATTCCTTTCTGCACCTCGATGCCGCCGAAGGCAGAGTGCTCGCCAATTTCCCACTCTTCTTCATCCTGCATCTCGCAGGTTTTTTCGGCTTCCGGATCCAGGATATATACAGCGAGAAGAATCCGATCCTCGATTTGCGGGAGGGACGATTCGTCTCCGAGGTTCCTCCGCATCCCCAGGTGTTGGAAGGCGCGCTGAGCTTCCATACCGCGCAGCTGCTTCGTGTACAGCGACCGGAAGAGCTGCAGGAGTTGGCCCTTAACCAGGAGACCAGGCGCGCGCTGCTTCAGGCTTTCCAGACTTTTTATGCGCTGCAGATCCCCGAATTTGGCGAGATGCGGACTTTCGCCGTGCTACAGACCGTGCTCTCCTAAATCAGTCTTCTTACGGTTGTTTCTGCGGTCAAGCGGCTGGTGTCGGGGCCTTCCAACAACAATACGCCGGGCCGCAGGCCCGGGCTGAAGCTCCCAACCGCGTGGTTCATTTGCAGGGCAGCTGCGCCATTGGAGGTCGCCCATTGCAGGAGGGTAGCGTTTTCCAGCCAGGCAAAGGATCGTTGCAGGGTTTTAAGTTCTTCGAGGATGCTCAGGTGATGATTGGAAGCCAGGGAGTCCGTCCCGACGACGATCCGGCAGTTCTGGTTTACGAGTAGACTCACATCGGGAAGCTTACCTCCGATATACAGATTGGCGTTTGGACAAAGACAAAAAATGAGTTCGGGCGCGGCTCCGGGCTGAAAATCCTCCTCAGTGGTTGCCACATTATGGACCAGGATCAGGGACTGATCCCGGTGAAAATAAGGTAGAATGCCGGCCAGGCTTCGTCGCCCCGTTCCCCGGAAAAAGGATACGTCCAGGCCGAGCTGGGCATAAAGACGCAACAGATCCCCTTTTCCCGTCAAAAGGAATTCGTTTTCCACCTCACTTTCCTGGTTATGGATCGACAGCAGCCGGTTACCGGGGAAATCCGCGACCAGGTGGAACAAAGCCGGCGAGACCGAATAAGGCGCATGGGGGACGATTGAATTGAGCCCGGGGAACCTGTCGTCAAGCGCTTTGTAGACCGCCGAACTTGCCGCAAACCTTTCCGGCGCACTTTTATCGAGAAACCCCAATGTCTCGGCAAAATTGCGGTATGACAGCCTTCCGGCCTTTTTACAGTCCAGCGTATCTGTGGTATTGCAGGTATCACCTACTGCTACGATGCCGTTACGCAGCATTTCCTCTTCACCGGCTGCGATTGCATCCAGGACGCGCTCACGATCCTCCCCCCTGCGCCGGATTACCATCGACAAAAAATCCACCAACCCCGTTCCCTCCGGGATCACCGCTTTCATGTGCGACAGTTCCAGATGACAATGACAATTGACGAATCCAGGGCTTAAGATCCCGTTGTACTTCTCCACGCCCTCCCCTGCCTCTTCAACTGCCACTACCGCCTTCACGATTCCTTCTTCCGTGGTAATCAGCACGGTATCATGCGCCGCTATCCGATCGCCCAGGAACAAATAATCGGCTTTGAATTTTCGGTAAGTCATCTCCAAACGATTAATTTTGCCGTTCCAAAGATATGTTAGATAAACTCGAAGCCATCAAAGCCCGATTTGAAGACCTGGGGGTAGCCCTGAGCAATCCGGAAATCGTCAGCGATAACCGGAGATTCAGCGCCATGAGCAAGGAATACCGCAGTGTTGAGAAGATCGTTATAGCTTACAACCAATATAAAGACCTGCTTGATACCCTCGATTTCGACCGGGAAGCCCTCAATGGCGACGATCCGGAGCTGAAAGATTTGGCTAAAGCCGAGATTCCCGGCCTTGAAGAAAGGAAGGAGCAACTGGAAGCCTATATCCGCCAGCTCCTGATCCCCAAAGACCCGCAGGACGAGAAAAATGCGATCCTCGAGATCCGCGCGGGTACCGGCGGCGACGAA
>Ga0210398_10002077_pt1 | contig 19799 bp, 16 predicted proteins | sample IncBWC4OmetaG_FD_161047 | JGI IMG/M metagenome (GOLD analysis project Ga0210398, IMG submission 161047) | Forest soil microbial communities from Barre Woods Harvard Forest LTER site, Petersham, Massachusetts, United States - Inc-BW-C-4-O | ecosystem: Environmental > Terrestrial > Soil >...
CAAGGCCAGAACCAAGGAAAGTCTCCTGACTGCCATTCATCAGGCCCTCAACTCAGTTTCAGCTCAAGACGCCCAGGGATTCTTTTGTCACGCCGGTTATATGTGCACTATAAGTTAAAATGCTCTAGCGTAAATTAGCGGTTTCAAAAAGATTTCTTATCCCATGAGTGATAATCAGTGCCCATCAGTGGTTAAAAATCCGATCCGGCTCTGTGCTCTCTGCCTGCCCTTCGTAGCTCTCGGAGCGAAGGAGGACGTCCTCCGTGTTAAAAAAGGCCGGGTCGCGGTCAAAAAAGATTGGGTGCCGGACTCTTGTTACTTGATCCCTGTTACTTGGTACTTAATGCCGGCGTCTATTACTTCCACTGCCTCACCCTCCATCGATCCGCGCTGCGCCGTGACGATCGCCTCGATCAGCGCCTTCGCCTTGAGCAGGATTTCATCGAACTCCTCGTCGGCGTCGGACAACGCCACCACCGCGCCACCCGCGCCGATCGACAACTGGTTGGCGGTCGCCATGATCGTCCGGATGGCGATGCTCAAATCCGCCGTGCCGTTGAGGCTCAGGTAACCGATCGCCCCCGAATAAATCCCGCGTGCGGCTCCCTCCAATCGATCGATGATTTCCATCGTGCGGATTTTCGGCGCCCCCGTCATCGACCCACCGGGAAAGGCGGACTTGATGCAGTCGATGATCGACTGGTTCGGGGCCAGCGTGCCTTCGACCGTGCTGACAAGCTGGTGGACGGTGGCGTAGGTTTCGACGTCCATCAGTTTGGTCACCTTGACGCTTCCCGCCGAGCAGACCCGGCCCAGGTCGTTGCGCAAGAGATCGACGATCATCAGATTCTCCGCGCGGTTTTTCTCATCTGTGCGCAGATGCTGCGCCAGCCGCGCATCTTCCGCCGCGTCGCTGTCGCGCCGGGCCGTGCCTTTGATCGGTTTCGTTTCGACCCGGCCTGTGCCGTCGAAACGGAGAAACCGTTCCGGCGAGGAACTTAAAATATCCACGCCCGGAAATTTCAGGAAGGCGGAAAACGGAGCGGGATTAATCCGCTGCAAAGTCCGATAGAGGGTGAAACTATCCACGGAGATGATCCCGGTGGATAATTTATTGGTGAGACAAACCTCGTAGGTTTCGCCCGCAGCGATCTCTTGTTGGGCCGCTTTGATTCGCGCCAGGTAAGTCGCTCGGTCTTGCTGCAGCTTGAAAATCACCGGGGCCTGCTGCTTCCCGAGTTTTAAGGCCGGCGCAGCGCCGAGCGTTCTCAGTCCTTCCGTCATTTCGTTAAACCACGCGTCGGGCGCCGGGGCATTTTCTTTCACGACCGCGGTGAGATAAATCTCCCTGGCGGCGTGATCGAACGCGATGAAGCGATCGGCAAAAATCCACATCGCATCCGGCTGATCCGACGGGTGGGGGCCTTTTCCATCGCATTCCTGTTTCAGCTCATAGCCAAAATAGCCCACGAAGCCGCCGGCAAAATCGAAGGGCAGGTCGGTCCGCGCGCATTTGTTTGCATCCAGCTCGCGCGCCAGGAAATCAAAAATGCTTTCATGCAGCATCGTCTCCTCGCCGTTCCGTGTGATTTTCAGCAGGCGCTCGCGGCTGTGATAGCGGATCACGGCGCCCATCGGCCCGGAGGCGTCGCCCATGAAGGAAAAGCGCGACATACTGTCGCGGATCACGGCCGAATGCAGCCAGAAGGCGGCTTCAGCTCTATTATAATAGCGGAGAAAAACTGCCTCTGGGTCGGCGAACTGCTTCAACTGCCGGTACGCGAGTGAAAATCGCGGCTGGCTCGGTGGCGCGGACGCCACCTGCACAGGCGGGGCCGGTTGCCGGGCTTCTACCGAAAGATCGCGAAAGTTCTTCAGCAACGTAAGCCCGTGATCGGAGCAGATGGACTCCGGGTGAAACTGTACGCCCCAGATCGGTTTGGTCCGATGCGCCAGTCCCATCAGGATGCCGTCGGGGGTCCAGGCCGTCGCGCGCAGGACTTCCGGCAGCTCGGAATCGACGACGAGCGAGTGATAACGCACCGCGCGGAAAGGCGAGGGCAGGCCGCGGAAAATACCGTCTCCCTCGTGGATGATGTCGCTCAGCCGTCCGTGCATGACCTGCGCGGCGTTGACGACTTTGGCGCCGAAGACGTGGCCGATGCCCTGATGCCCGAGGCAAACGCCCAGGATCGGCAGGCCGGATTCCAGGATGGCCTGACGGCAGAGGCCGAAATCTTTTTCCCGCTCGGGCCGCCCCGGCCCCGGTGAGATGACGATGTTATCCGGGTGCAAGGAGGCCGCTTCGCTCCAGCTCATCTGGTCATTTCGAATTACGATCGGCGGCTCACCGTTAATCTCAGCCAGATACTGGAAGAGATTATAGGTGAAGGAATCGTAGTTATCGATGAGCAGCGTTTTCATGCGACGGCGACTAACGCTGAATGCTGAACGCTGAACGCCCAACTACAAACTCCTGTTTTTTAACCACTAATCGGCACTAATTGTCACTAATCTCGGAATGATTCTCCGCGGATCACGCGGATTGACGCGGATATCAACAGGCTGACGAAAAACTGTGCTGCGAGCGCAGCACACGGCCAAGGCCGTGTTGGCCGTCGGATTGCGCCAGAAAGCACTGCCGCAGCGCTTTCTGATCGCAACGCCGGCCAGCAAAGTTTTTCTGCAGCCCATTAGTGCAGATTAGTGAAAATTAGTGGTTAAAGCTCCGATCCGAATCCGCGATCATCCGCGTAATCCGCGGGGGAAAGTCTCTGCGCTTTAGCGCCCGCCATCCATCTTGGAACTTGAAAACCTGTTACTTGGCACTTGGCGTCTCTCCTCCTCCCGGCGTCCCTGAGGGATTCTCCTTAATGCAAATAAACTTCACCAATTCCCGCGGACGGTCAGGTTTTCCTTCTATTATATGGCACGTCTTCCAGCCGCCATCTGATGAAACCGAAATGCCAGTCTTCGCCGCGTGGATTTTCGCTGGTCGAAATTATCCTGGCGCTGGTGTTGTTCGCCGGCGTGTCCGTCGCCATCTGGCAATTGTCCGGCACCAGCCAGCGTTTCGCCACCGAGGCCACCAGCATGGCGCAGCAGAATGTCTATTCGACCCTGCGCGCGGAAATCGCCCTGCAGGGACTCAATCCCACCACGGTGACAAATTTTGCGGCGCCGGTCCTGACCGATACCGGCGGCACCGCGGTGCAAACTTCCAACCCTGCTGCGGATCAACGCCACATGGGGTTCGTCCGCGGGCTCGTCGCCTCGTTTGAAAGTTCGGCGATGAAACCGGCCGCCGGCGCCAACCGCGCCCAGCCCGGTTCAGCCCTGCGCACGGCCATCATTTACCAGACGCCTTCGCTGTCGTTGCAGACGGCGAAGGGAATCGGCCTGGGGTACTCCATCGGTTCGACCGGAGTCGCGATTCCGCCGTCGGCCACGCCGTTGGCCGCTCCGACTTTCAACTATAGCGGCGACCTGACGGCGGCGCCGTTCCCGCTGAACGGCATTGTCAATTATCCCGCCAATCCGCCGGGTACGACCTATCGCTACACCACCGACGGATCGCCGCCCAATAGTTCGAGTCCGGTTTGGAACAACAACCCCGGATGGACCGTGGCGACGTTTCCATCCACGGTGACCGTCGCGGCCTTCAACCCGGACCCGCAATATGCGCCCTCGCCGCCGGCCTCGGCGACTTACACCTACACTTATGCAGTATCGGCGAGCCTGTCCCGGGCGGATGGACGCAGCGATCTCACGGATTTCACCTATGCCGACCTGCAAAACCCGGCCGGCGCGGGCATCGTGCTGACGCCATCCCGGCCGGGCGCCATCATCCTCTACACGACCGATGGCAGCACGCCGAGCCAGACAAATGGTATCGTTTACACGGGAGCCTTTGTGCCCGACGCGTCGGCGTTCAATCCGACGGACACGTTGAGAGTTTTTGCCGCGTACACGCCGGGCTCGTCTGATCCGCGGTATATCTACGCCAACAACGCAGTGGCCACCTATACGCTGAACCCAAAGGCCGTGGCTCCTGCCGACCCGGTGATTTTAACGGACAACGGGTCGCCTTTGTCTCCCGGTGCGACCGTGGCGATGCAGGCCGATACCTCGATGAGCAACCCGGATGCCCAAATCCAAGCGCCCAGTTTCCAGGATTTCGGTGATGTCCTCGATGTGAGCCTGAATTAACTTTTTTACCACGGATTACACAGATAACCACGGACTCGAACCGTTTTTAACCGCAGATGAACGCTGATTCACGCTGATCCGGACCAATTACCAATTACCAATTACTAATGCCCGTTTTTAACCACTAATGGCCACTTATGAGCACTAATATCCGCGCCAATCCGTGGTATCCGCGGAAAAAACATTAATTCGCGTCTATTCGCGGTTAAGAGCCTCAACCGCCCCGTTTTCCCTGCTAAACTCTCCTGCTTCAACTAACATGAAAATCTGTCTCCACCTCATTCCGCTCATGGTTTGTGTCGCCCTGGTCCCGGCGCGCGCGGCGGACCCAACCCCAGCGACTGCACCTGCCGATAAAGAGGCGAGCGATGCGGCTTCGGACCTGCCCAAACACACGGATCCGCTGATCGATCCACTCACCGGCACGCCCTACCTCGCGGTGCACAACGGCGACATCGTGGAATGCGCGGCCTTCATGATCGAATTCCAACGCGCCCATCCCTCGGAACACACGCTTCTATTGATAGCGGATATTCATGACCCTACCTCAAGTGTGGTCGACCCCGCCGTCGCCTATACTTGGAAGGGCAAGGCTTACATCCACAGCTACGAAATTGGAGATGTGCGACTTACTGGCCTTGGTCCGGAGCATGTGAGTGAGGGTTATATGAGCCGGCTTCATAAAACTTACATAGAACTGATGCGCTATTATTTTCAAAAATACTACGAAAGTCAGCACATCTCCTACCCGCTTTCCCAAGAGCAAGCGTATAAACTGGGAGCTGCGGATCTTGGTGCCCATGAACTTCCCAATGAACTCCCGGGCGACACCGAGGATATTCAGACGAAGCGTGTTGTGCTTCGTCTGATGCAACTCGGGCTGAGGATCGTCAAGGTCTTCCATAATATTCCTCACCTCGATAAATACGGAAAAACGTACACCGGCGACGAAGTGAACTTCAATTTTGAAGGCTTTACCTTCGAATGGACACGGCGTGGATGCGGGTATCTCTGCCTCGCCAGTAAAACCTACCTGCCCGGCCTGCTTGATTCCCTTATCTTTTCCATCGACTACCAGAAGGCGAACCCTTCGGAGAAGGTCTTCTGTTTTCTACACGAAGCCGGCACTGATCACCACATTGCCTCGACCACCGTCTTTACGAAAAACGGACAGCTCTGGTTTCATCACCTTCCGCCCAGGGACCTGCTGAGCTCGCTCTCCCTGGATGACCTTAGAAACAGCGACCGGGTGAATCAGGCCGACTTGGCGGTCTATAATCCGAGCTTGAAAGAATTTTATGAGGAAGATGACAAACTCAGGCGGCAACCTCCGTCCGGCCTTAAAAGGTATCTCAATGGCTATAAAAATCCCGACATCAGCGTGGAGGGAGTTTTAGCCGAATTGCAGAAGCGTGGCGTCGAGGCCAGGATTATCAACAACACGGACAGCCCCGCGCTCCTTTTTGTTTGGGGTAAAAAGCCGTTCATCTACCGGCCCCTTTTGGGTTGTTTCCCCGGCAAAGCGGAGCAAATGACCGCATCAAATTAACAGGGGGCTCTCCGGATGAACATTCCAGCATTTCGCCCCCTTGTATTAGCCGCCCTCGTTTTAGGAGTCTGCCTTGTCGCGCCAAGCCATATTCGTGCCGACTGCGGTGGAGGCGACTCCAGCTCCAACGGTGGGGGCGATCCCAGTCAAAATAACTCCTTTGATCCAGGTGGCGGCACCAACGACGAGGGAGGCTCCACGGATATCAGTGGTTTCACGGACATGAATGGTGATGGTTGGGACAACATTATGACGGCGTGGAATTTTTTTACGACGGATTCAAGCGTCGGTGCGTCTCTCGGCCCCGATTTGGATGCCAATAGCAGCGGTTGGTCTCCCGACCAAGCGATGGATGTTTCAGTCATTGCCCTCCCGGTAGTATACGCAGAGTCACCGACCCCCGTGTCAACCGTTGCCTATACCGGGTCTGGAGCCTCGAACTCGATCGAGTATATCAATGTCAATGACTACGCTGCTGGCGGCGCATGGACGGTGAGTATCGACAACTCCTTGAGTGGCGGCACTTATTCTCGAACCATCAATGTGACCTACCCGACGCCGGGAACTTATTATGTTCGTGCCGGCTTAAACGATGGGACGGTCCAAGATTACTTTTACCTCTGGTGGTATAGCCAAACCCTGACGGTCACGGCGAACGATCCAATTACGAATTACACGGTCGCCATCCAGACCCACCCAAAGCCAGGGATGGAAAAATGGGTTTTGCCGTCGCGCCAGGTCACAAAGCCATTCCAGGTTTTCCATTCCAACTAAGACCATCCTTTATTTTGTCATTCCGAGCCGCGCGAGGAATCTCACGATTTGATTCGGTGAGATCCTTCACTTCGCTCTGGATGACAACACTGAGGGTTGTATGCAGGACACCCATCGCCAACTTATACACTACCTGTCCGGCCGTTTTGGTCATCATGCCTTTTGCGATCAATGAAGTATCTACACGCTGTGCTTGGTGGTGGTCTGTGTTTATTGGGGTTGTTGTTGGCCTCGTGTGCAAATCACTCATCCGGCCCGCAGGTCTACTGTCTGCCTGTCGCCAATCTAGGATTAGCGAAACAACGGGTCGCTCAGAATGACCCGTCTGTCCGCGAGCCATTCGCCAAACTGATTGAAAACGCCCATCAGGCGCTTTTGTCCGTGCCAGGCTCGGTAATGGACAAATCAAAAGTCGCTGCCAGCGGCGACATGCACGATTATTTTTCCTTCGGGCCCTACTGGTGGCCGGATCCGAACAAGCCGGACGGATTGCCTTATATCAAGTATGACGGGTACACGTACCCGAAGTGCAAAATCGGCACGGATGCCATTGCTTTCACCCGCTTGCTGAACGACACGGAAGCGCTGGCCTACGCCTATTATTTTACCGGCCGGGCCGACTACGCGGACAAAGCCTCCGAATTGATTCGCGTCTGGTTTCTGAACCCGGCCACCGCCATGAACCCCAATGCCAACTACGCCCAGGCCGTCCCGGGTGTAGCCAATGGCCGCTTCGAAGGGGAGATCGAATTGCGCGGTCTCACCCGGATCGCCGACGCGGTCGCACTGATCGACGCCTCGCCGGCCTGGACGAAGAACGATCGCCGGGCTTTCCGGTGCTGGCTGGAATCGTATTATGCCTGGCTAACCCACGCCAAACTTCCGAGCGAAGCCACGTCAGAGGAAAACAACCATGAATCGTGGCACGATGTTCAGGTTGTCCACTTTGCAATTGTGCTCGGAAAGACTGACTACGCCCGGACGTTTTTGCAGCAAGAGTTCCCGCGCTTGCTGGCCATGCAGGTGGCCGGCACCGGGGAGCAGCGGCACGAGCTGGTGCGAAAAGATTCGCTTGGCTACAGTTTGTTCAACCTCGAGGCACTTTTCCGCCTTGCAACCTTGGGAGAATATATGGGCGTGGATTGCTGGAAGTTTACCACCAAGGACCATGGCAACTTGAATTCCGCCCTCGATTATCTGGCTCCGTACACCGATCCCGAGAATCGCTGGCCGATTGATGAAGTGAGCCCGACCAACCGTGATCGCCTGCTGCCCTTGCTGGTCCAGGCCAACGCCCATCAGAAGAGCCAAACGTACCAAGACTTGTTGGATATATTTTATGATACCGGGCCGGATTTTTGGCGGCTCCAATGGCCGTACGAGAAGCCGGCGAAGACGGAACGCTAATGGGCTGAGAAATCTTTTTGGAACCACTAATGCACACTAATCGTCACTAATGTTTTTTTCGGATCGGATTTTGAACACGGAGGTCACGGAGACCACAGAGTGATCCATACATTCGAACCACTGATGGCCCGGATGTTTTAACCGCGAATGAACGCGAATACACGCTAACAGGCTGCTGGAAAACTGTGCTGCTAACGCAGCACACGGCCGCAGGCCGTGTTGGCCGTCGGGTTGCGCCAGAAAGCGCGGCAGCAGCGTTTTCTGATCGCAACGACGGCTTACAGTTATTTTCCGCAGCCTATGAGTGTTCATTAGTGTCCATTAGTGGTTAAAGTCGGTTCGACTCTGTGCTCTTTGCGTCCTCCGTGTTAAAAAGGGGATTCGCGGTTTAAAAACTTCAGCGTTCAGCGTCAGGCTTGGACGTTGAATGTTGAATGTTCGGGCGAGGCCGCCCCGTCCGTCCTCTCAAATCTCAAATTTGAGATCTCAAATTCGCGGCCCGCGCAGTGCGCCTGTCCCAATCTTGGAACTTGTTACCTGGCACTTGCTACTTCGCCTCGCTCATCACCTGTTTCGTCCCGGGCGCGAGGTACAACCCAAGTTTCCTGAGCGCCACGTAGCCTTCGGCGTCGAGCACGGTTAACCGGATCTTCCAGATTTTCTGGGTCGGAAAGCGATCCACCACGTGGTCACCGATCGTCGTTCCCTGCGCCAGCAGCGTCCAATCGTCGTTGATCATCCCCTCGACTTTGTAGGACAAGACCCGGTGCCCCGAGCCCGGCGCCTCTTCCAGGACAATCGTGTTCATTGGGACCGGCCCTTCCAGGTCCAGGTCGAGCATGGCCGGGACCGCTCCGTCCGCCGTGGCCCAGTAGTTGGTCGGGTCTTTATCCAGGGCTCTTTCGCCGCCGAATTCCGGCGAGTCCCCGCGCACGCTGCTCGTGTCGACCGCGCAGTGCGACGCTAGGTTCGGGCCGAGCACGGGATCCACGTCGACGTAAGCCGGCAGGCGGGGCGTTGATTTCCCGGCGAAATACTTCACCGCGTTCCCCGGATATCCGATCGCGACAACGGCCTGCGGCCCGAGCCGGTCGGCCAGTTGCGCCAGGTACAAACTTTGCGGCGCCACCGGCGTTCCCGCCGATTCCACGATGCCGTCGGGCAGGACGGGCCCCGCCGCGAACATCCGCGGCTGGTGCATGAGGGTGCCGATGCAACCGATCGACCAGTTGTCCGATCCCGGCGGATTCTGGATCAGGTAGTTGTTCGCGACGCAGTTCCAGGCCACCGCCCAGCCGATGGTCCAGCCATGGCCCGACCCGGCCACGCCGCGGTTCATGAAATCGATCCCGCCGTCGGGAACCGTGCAGTTGTCGACGAGGAACCCCGTCGACCAACGCTCGTGCGGCTGGATCCGGCTGCCCCGGCCGCGAAACACGCTGTTGAGCACGACATTCGGCCCGCGCTCACGTCCCTTGGTCCAGACAAAGTATTCGTTGTCGCCGGTGACTTCGCACCGGTCGATCAGGATCTGGCTGCCCTGGATGCTGAAGTCGGACGGCTTGGCGGTCCCGCAATTGGGATAGGTGTGCTTGACCACCACGTGGGCCAGGGTGATCCGGTTACCTTCCAGCGTCGTGCTGTTGATTGTCTCGTCGCAAAAAACGTCTTTCACCCAGCAGTCGTCGGCAAAAATATCGATCGCCGAGTAGGGCGCCTTGGTGAAGTCAATCTCCAGGGGCGGACACTGGATGTGCAGGTTTTCCACGCCCATGTCTGCGATCGCGGGCGGTGGCACGATCTTGATGACCGTGGTTCCGGGCGGATTCAGGTACCGGGCGTCGTACGAATCGGTGAGTGGCAGGTCGCACGTGATTTCGTGGCCGGAAATCCCGGTGATCGTGCGGCGGGTGATGCCGCTCGGTAACTGGCCGAGCCAGGACTCCGGCTGTCCGGTCCGCACGAGGTCGTCCATGCCCATGAATTTCACCCAGGCCGGTGTCGCGGGCCGTTGGATCAGGATCGTGTCGCCCACCGCGAGGTGCGCGGCGTTGGCCACCGAGAAATGGTTCGCGCCGGCCGGCACGTAGGCGTCGGTGATGGTGGTGCGGGGGCCGTGCTTCGGCGGGTTCGTCTGGCTTTTTCCGCCGATGCCTATCGCCACATGCTTTTCACCGGTCATGCGGATCGTGGTCGCGGTGCCGGCCTCCATGCTGCCGCTGCCGCGAAGGACCACGCCGCTCGCATTGAGCTCAATCGTCTTCGCGCAGGTGAAAGTCCCCGGCCCGAGCAGCACGGTGCCGCGGAATCCATCCTGCAGCGGCCGGGCCGCCACCGCATCGATGGCAGCCTGGATGGCGTCCGTGTCGTCGGCTCCGCCGCTCGGCTGGACGGTTTGCACCACGGGCACGACCGGAAGCGCGACGCCTCCGCCGCGATAGCCGGCGCTGGAAAAATCGATGATCCGGTCGCCCGCCGCGGTGGTTTTATAGACCAAATGCCCATCGGTGCCCGGATAAACCCAGGTACTGTGAGCGTCGTCCGCCCGAAGCATGGCCCCGAAGGCAAAGCCGATGAACGCGGCAAGCAGCTTTAGGCGGAGATAAGAGGATGGGCTTTTCCAGGACATACGGCGCCCATGTCGGATTACGAATGGGTCGGTTTCAAGGAAAAGGGGGCGGTCACCAGAAAAAACATACAGAAGAATATCGCAAGCGCGTTCGGCTAATAAGGATCGTTTCACAAAGCTTTTGCTTTACCCGCCTACGCTGAGGCTCCGGCGTGGCGGGTATTTGGTTCCGATCAGCCGTACAAACTACTAAGTCCCAACTACCAATTACGAATCGGCGGATGAGCACGGATTCGGATTTTTTAGCCACGAAGGATCACATGGATCATAAAGAAATCCTCTCTGAGTTCTTTTGTGGCCAAAGCATCTGCCGACAAGGTTTTTTCCCGCGGATAACGCGGATTTGGATCGGAGTTTTAACCACTAATCCTCACTAATTATCACTAATGCGAGTTGTGGAAAAACTTTGTGGGCCGTCGTTGCGATCAGGAAGCGCTGCCGCAGTGCTTTCTGACGCAACCCGACGGCCGACACGCCGTGCGCGTGTCCTGCGTTCGCAGCACAGTTTTCCATCAGCCTGCCGAGATCAGCGTGGATCTGCGCTATCCGCGGGAAAGGCCTTAATAAGTGAACATAAGTGTTCATCAGTGGTTAAACCAAATCTGGTGTCAGCTGCTGAACGCTCGCGGCAAACGCTTTTCCAAAAATGCCTGCAGCTTGGGTAGTTTTTCCGCTTTGAGCGTGGCAAAAAGAGTTCGTGGATTAATCTTCAATTGGCTGAAGACATGCAGGCTTTTCTTGGCGGTAACGACCGTGAGGAGTCGCTCCAGGAAATTGATTAACTTCCGTTCTTCCATGCGCCCCTCGGTCGCCGCTAGTTGAAGATCTTCAATGTAAGCTGGCAGGACCTGCGCGAGAATCGCGACATGCCTGGCGTCCTGTCTCCCTGCTTGGGCAATATCGGCGACGTTGGCGATCTTCGCCTGCAATAACGCGATAGGGCTGGGCACCTGAACATGGGTTCCACCCACCGCGATGGTATAGACGGGTTCGCGCAGTTCCTCGTTACTGATCCCATGCACATAGCGGAGTACCTCGATGAGCAGGGGAAGACCCTGGCCATCCTTGGCGATGACGACGCCGACTTCGTTGGACGGAGGTCGCAGCGGAAAAAATTGCGGTTTGGTTCCGGCCACTTTTCCCAGCGCCTCCAAGGTCTCCCGGTCGCCGAGCACGTCCACGTCTCGCGAGACGAAAGGGGCCAGATCCGCGGTGCGGGCTTCATAATACAACGCCCACAAATTGACGGCCTGACCGCCAACCAGAAGGACCGGCTCATCCGTGGCCAGGAGCGGAGCGAAATCCGCAGGTGGGCGGGGCTTGGCGTTAGATGGCAGCGGAGGCATGGGCTTGATCGAAGTCGATCAACCGGACGGCTTGTCGCGATGGAGCGACGGAGTTGCGTTGTTGGATGGCGAGCGGACTCGCCAGCTCCAAATCGAGAAGCACCTGGTCGAATTCGCGTTGGGCTCGCTTGAAGCGCGCGACTTGTGCCGCCGTCTTGAATCGCGCCGGTATTTGCGGGGCTTTCTGCCAGACCAACTGCCGCAGCGTCTCCGTCTGCGTGGGGTTCCCCCGTTTTTTCTTCACCAGTTCGCGGGCGGCCTGCCGCAGCAACGCCATCACGGTCGTGTCGTCGCGCCGCGCGATTTCTGTGAGGGCGGCCAATACCGCCTCGTGCTCGGCGAGACTCTGCCGGCGCTTGGATTTTGAAAGTTGGTTGGGCATGTTAAAAAGGTTGAAACAACCTATTTAACTTCGCGCCCAAAACAAGCATATAATGGACCTCCGGCGAGGTCGTAGTTGGGAATTGGAAGTTGGTATTTTGGACTGACTTCCAACCACGAATTACCAATTCCCAGTCCGGCTCTGGACTCCGAATACCCCCGCCTGCCTACTTGGACGTTGAGTGTTGAATGTTGAAAGTTGAATGTTCGCCGCTAGGCGCCGGCTCTGGACTCTCGACTCTAAGCTCTGGACTTTGGCTCCGCTCGCCTCCGTCCGACTCTCAGCTCTCAACTTCAATCGCCGCCCCCGTCTGCCTACCTGAACGTTGAATGTTGAAAGTTGAACGTTGAATGTTCGAGGTCGCAGCGCCGGGCGCTGCGACCTCTCACGCTTTTTGCAGGTCGTTCACCGCTTCATTGGACGCGTCGTCGGCCTTTAAGATCGTCTCGTTGGGCGGAGTGCCTTTGGGAAATTTGGCCTTGATCATTTCCGCGCAGGCGATTCTCGCCAGGCATTCGGCCTGCTTCTCCCAATGATCGTCCTCGTTTTCGTTTTTATAAGCCGAACGGAAACATTTTATGGCCCGGAAGAATATCTGGATGCATTCGCGGGTCTCGGTGGGAGCGGCCGAGCACACGGCCACCTGCAGCCAGACGACTCCGGCCCCGACATAGAGCTCGCTGGCCGCGTCGCCCTCGGAGTCCACCTTGTCGTCGGCCGATTGTTTTACGCGTTTGGCCCGTTCAGAGTAAAAGCTGGCCAGGTCAGCACTGACCTCGGCCTCGTCCACCTTGAGATCGATGCAGCCCATGGAAAACTGCCCCGTGGTCTGGTCGAAAAGCTTCTGGATCGACGAAACCACGTCGTTCCCGTCGACCTTGGTGAAATCAAGCGGGGCGGTTTTCGGCCGGTCCGTGCCCTCGATGAAGGCCTTCAAGTCATTGCGGAATTTGATGACTAGTCTTTCCAGCGAAAATTTGCCCTTGAACGGACCGAACTTCGAGATGGCCGCGGTGGCGGCATCGAGCGCTTGCCATTGTTCCTCTCCGGTCGCGGCCATAAGTGAAGCCGCCAAGGAAAACAGAGATCGCAAAGCAGGCGAACCTTTTTAACCATCCTTCGCCAAGGCTACGGATGGCACGGCCACTGATGCCCGACCCCCTCGGGCGACCCAAATCTCAGACCTGGATGTTGAAAGTTGAGTGTTGAATGTTCAAGGTCCCAGAGCCCTGATCGCTTCGCCGGGCAACAGGAGCCGCAAGCCCAATTTCGTCGCCGGTTGAAAGTGGACAAAATTTCTCGTCACGACGGTTTTTTCCGCCGAGGCAAGTCCGACCTCGATAAACGGAAGGTCATCCAGATCGGGTAGGGGAATCTTCAGCGCTGGAGGAGCGAGGAATTCACCCGTGGTCCGCAGAAACATCAGGAAACCGATGTAATCGTTGTGCTCGATGTCGAATTCCGGCCGGGCCAGCACGTCGCCGTATTCGGATAAAATCCGGGCGTCGTAGGCGAGCCGGAGCCGGCGGGCGAAAAACTCAGCCAACAGCCTCGCGGACGGGCCGCGCGGTTTGAGAAAACCCGACCCAACCACGTTGGTATCGAGCACCCACGTCTTCACTTGGCGGAGCGCCGCCGGGCGGCCCGGGTCTTCTTGATCACCGCGTCGATCTCGTCGTCGCTCCGGTTATCGTGGCCGGTGGCAACGGATTTCGCGTGTGCACGCTGCAAGCCCTGTGCCCCGAGGAAGCCCAGGATGGCCGTCACGTCGTCCATGAAAGAGTTTTCATCGACGGCCAGCAGGAGCGCGCGCGGCTTGCCGTTGGAGGTGATCAGCGCGGCTCCGTCGCGCGGCAATGATTTGAGCGCCGCCCCGGGGCGGCCGACGAGGTCGCGAGTGGAAAGCCATTTCAGTTTCATGTAGTATAACTGTAGGACAGATGTACGATCTGTCAAGAGCCCGCCAGGCCGGAGGAGTTGGTAATTGGGAATTAGTATTTCGTAGTTGGGCATGGGCTTCGGCCTCCATCATTTGAAATCTGAGATCTGAAATCTGAAATGCGCACCTCGTGCGCCTCCATTCTAGCAGCAAATTCCGTCCGGCCGCGCCGGGCGCATGTAAAATGTGCGGCACGCGCTCCGTCTGCCCACTTGGACGTTGAGTGTTGAAAGTTGAACGTTGAATGTTCGCCGCTAGGCGGCGCCGCCCGCGCCCGGCGCTGCGCGTCTCCCCAAGCAGGGTTTGACCCGTTTTCAGACCGGGAAATTCAACCAGTAGAGGCCTGAGGTTGCCCCGATTTGACGGACACCTGTTTGGGATGCAAAACCCAAAGGAGTCCAATGAAAACACAGTTACATCCTCCGGCACATGGCCGGAAGGTATACAGCAAAGAATACCAGGAAGAGGCGCTGCACTTGTGGCGTAAGAGTGGCCGCAGTGCGAGCAAGGTGGCAGCGGAACTGGGGATCAGGCCCCATCTGCTGTACCACTGGGCAAAGCGAGAGCGTGGTGCCGCCGAGCACGGCGGCACTATCCGCATGCCGCTTTTTCGGACCATGCATATCTTTTTTGGCAATTCTTGATTCGAAGTGCATAAATAGAGTTCGCATGTACCAACATGAGCCAGTGACTTCTTTATGGGTTGGTTCAGGATGGCCTTATAAAAATGGTGTGCCTCAAAATCTTCTTGGCCGACATAGCTCTGAATCAATTGAGGTAGATTTTTGCCTGTAATGACCTCCGTCCCAACAGTAAATTCGATTAACCCCAAATGAATGGATGGCCAGAAATTTGAGATAATAGAGCGAATAAGATCATTGCGCCAGTCGGTTCCACCTCGATAGCCAATAACCCAAATATCTGTTCCGGGTTCGGTTCTCTTGAAAAGAGCGGAAATGGTGTTTTCATTCCTGACTGCGCGAAAAACGGGATCACCTCCTTCACCGCCTTTAGGATCATAGATCCCGATAAATCCTATTCCTTGAGTCGACTTTCCTTCTGGATTGTTGTGCGTTACCAACCGGCTTACGCCTTGAAGTGCAACATGCCCTGCTTCGGTTCGAGTTCCATAGAATACCGTTCGAAACCAAGATGCAGCAAAGGGAGAGCTTTTCCCTATGCCAAATGATCCACCAGCCGTATCACCTTTATTCGAGACTCCTTGTGACTTAACCAAGGCAAACCATCGGCCGTTTTCGTCAGTGTCGTCACCAATAAGTCCCGTGGTGCCATAGTCACTTATACGAAGCACTGGGATCTCTTTTTGACTAGCTATCTTGATGGCATTTTCAAAATATTCCTTCTCTTTGGCTTTATCACCCCAGCGTGTAAGACTGGCTTTGAGCGTTTTTCGAAGACCGTCAAAATCAGGAATGTCTTCTGCCTTTAAGACCAAGCGATCAAATTTGAGAAATACTTTGGTGGTACCGGGTCGAGCTGCGTCGAGGGAATTCTGTGCGCACTCGCGGGCGAGATGAGAATCTATCGCACCTTGGAAGTTCTCTACGCCGGCATCGTTCAAGCCTTGAACGGGGCCGCCTCTTAGTTCAGGAAATCTTAAATCCATAATTTTTATTTATAATTTAGCCAAGTGATTTTAATTTCCTTCTCCAGTGGTCTAAATTCGAGATCACCGGTTACGAGATCGGCTTTGCGAAGCTTGGCCAGCGCGGCGACGAAGGCGTCAGCCAGACCGAGTCCGGCTTCGTTCTTCAGGGTCGCGGCCAGCTCGGCTTGCTCCTGATCGACAGGGGATATTTCAACCGGCATCGTGTTTTCAAAACGGCGAGCGTGCGCCAGGCCGGAGTCGCCATGCTTGCGTGCAATCACGGAGAGCACCTCGGCCCAGTTTACCGCACCAATTAAGATGGCGTGGTCAGATTCGGACGCTTTAGCGAGCAGGGTTTCCACCAAGTCGGCACCCGGTTGTTCCAGCAGGAGCGCCAGTACGGCCGAAGAATCAAACACCGTAGCGCGCATGCTTCTCCTTATCGTGTCTTCTCTCGACTCCACGGTCGGCGTAGAGCTGGTCTAGCGCCGTGGGTTCTCCTGGTTTCGATTTTAGAATGCCACGGAAGGAACGGATGTATTCCCGGGTTACTGGCTGGATCACGATCCGGCCATTTTCCTCGGAGAAGTTGAGGCGGGTGCCTTCCTTGATGCCAAACTTGCGGCGCAACCGGGCCGGTACGACCAGCTGGCCTTTTGATGTTACATAGCCGGTTTCAGTTGTGGTAGACATGATTGAATTAGAAAGACTAAATTAAAAAGTAAGTCAAATAAAAAAAGTAAGACAATGTTGAGATACGTCTATTGCCAGCGTGAAACAAAAGCCCCGGGCCGTTCCCTTCCGACAAATTTTTCGCCCGGCCAGCACTGGAACACCGGAGGCGGGTTAAGCATGTAGCGTTTTGATAAGCTTGGAGGGGTTATCTGTGAGGATAGCATTTACTCCGTAGTCGCGGAGACGTTTCATCGTGCGAGCGTCATTGACGGTCCAACACCATAGCTGCGCGCCGTGGCGGTGGATCGTTTCGACAAAGAGGGAAGTCGTTATTGTTTCGTGGCAGAGGCTGAGGCCGTCCGCGCCAACCGCCATCATCGCCTGAAGGAGCTTCAAGGCGGATGGCGAATGACCGATGACCGATGCCCGATGCCCAATGGCTGGTGGGGAATGCCAGATGTCCAATGCCCGATGTCCAATGACGGAGGTACCGACCTTCGTGCCCTTGGTGCCGTGCCCTTCGTAGCCCTGAGCCTGTCGAATGGGGCGAAGGAGGGTGGTTAAATGTCTTGGATCGGCAATGAGCATCCGGGGCAGTTTCGGCGCGAGGGTTGCGGCCTGGCGCAGGATGTCGGGCTCGAACGAGGCCAGGATCACGTATTTGGTCGAGGCCGTCTTGCGTATGGCTGCCAGGATCGGCGCCAAGGGCGCGCCTTTTTTAATTTCAATTTGGACAAGGGCCCGTTTGCGCGTGAGCGAGAGCGTTTCGGCCAGGGTGGGGATGGGTTCGCCGCGTACCCTGAGTTTCTGCAGCTCGGCCCAGGTGCGGTCGGCCAGCCGGCCGCGGGTGCCGGTGAGGCGGGTAAGGGTGAAATCGTGAAATACGACGGGGATGCCGTCGCGGGTGACCTGGACGTCGAGTTCGATGCCGTCGACGCCGAGCTCGAGCGCGCGTTGAAACGCGCGCAAGGTATTCTCCGGAGCTTCCACTGAAGCACCGCGGTGAGCGATACAGAGAGGGATCATTTTTTTTGAAACCACTAATGCACACTAACAGGCACTAATTTTTTCGGATCGGATTATTTTAACCGCGGATGGACGCAGATGAACGCGGATACGGATTATTTTTTAGCCACGAAAGAACACAGGGAGCACATATTAATTTGGATCGGATTTATGGCTTCAGGCCTTAACCATCCTTCGCCAAGGCTATGGATGGCACGGCCACGAAGACACGAAGCACACGAAGAAAGATTTTTAACCGCGGATGGACGCGGATGAACGCGGATACGGATTTTGAACACGGAGGGCACGAAGAACACAGAGGGATCCATACATTCGGACTACTGATATTTTTAACCGCGAATAAACGCGAATGAACGCGAATAGGGGAGACGGAATATTTAATCTTTTTGGAACCACTTATTTTCACTGATTAGCACTGATATTTGGGGGGCTGCGGAAAAACTTTGCCGGCCGTCGTTGCGAGCAGAAAGCGCTGCAGCAGCGTTTTCCTGCTCGCAACCCGACGGCCTACACGCCGTGCGGCGTGTGCTGCGCAGCAGCACAGTTTTTCGTCAGCCAATCCGAACCCGATCATTCGAGCCCGCCGTTCATGGTAATAAGTGCACATAAGTGTTCATCAGTGGTTAAAACAAATCCGTGGTCTGCGGCTCGTCAGGGATGCCTCGCCCTACCAACATTAGTGCTTATTAGTGCCGATTAGTGGTTAAAAAGGTCAGTGGTTTGAAACCGATCCGCGTCTATCCGTGTTCATCTGTGGTTAAAAAAGTAAGTTCTCTGTGCTCTTTGTGTTCTTGTGGCTAAACAATGCCGTCGCGGAGATAGGTATGCTTTCCTTCGAGGAGGGATTGGGTGAGTGCGTAGTTGCGCGTATCATTGTTGTGCTTGAGGGCGGCGAAGTGTCCCGCGATGTGGCTGCGCGCATCCGACACAAAGCATTGCGCGAGCTTTTCCAGTTCTTCCCGGGGTCGATCCCCGCGTTTGATGAGCGCATCCGCATACAACACCGTCGCCACGATCGCGAAAAGCTCCGTGCCGATATCGACAATGCGTCCGAGGAGGAGTTGTTTCCGTTCGAGCTTGGGTCCGTGCTTCACCATCGCGTGGAAAAGCGTCCGCGCCAGGCGGCGGCTGGTTTTTGAAACATACGCGAGCGCCGGTTTGAATGCCGGGGTGAGCGCAGCCGGCCCACCACCCCCGGGCATGAATTGCCCGGGATACCAATGCGCGTAGAACATTCCCGCTTTCATCGCTGCGCCGAGGCGTTTGCCCATCGGCAGGCGCGAATCGAGCGCGGCGCCGGCGACTTTCAGATGCGGATCGAGCGCCTCGCGCGCGAGGAAGAGTCGCATGATTTCCGACGAGCCTTCGAAAATGAGATTGATCCGCGCGTCGCGCATCATCCGCTCGATGGGCACGGCCGGCTCGCCGCGGTTTTTCAGCGACGCCGCGGTCTCGTAGCCGCGTCCGCCGCGGATTTGCATCGTTTCGTCCACCGCCCGCCAGGCGGCCTCGGAGCCGAACATCTTGCACATCGCGGCCTCGATCCGGATGTCGGCGTGGTCGCGATCGACGAGTTGGGCGGTGAGCATGACCATGGCCTCGGTCGCAAAGGTGTTTGCCGCGATGCGCGCGATCTTGTCGGCGATCGCGGCATGCTTGCCAATTTGCGCGCCCCACTGCACGCGGTCCTTCGCCCAGTCGCACGCGTAGCCGAGGCAGCGTTTCATCAGGCCGGCGCACGCCGCGGGAATCGTCAGCCGTCCCGCGTTGAGCGTGGTGAGCGCGACTTTGAGTCCGCGGCCTTCGCCGCCGACGATATTCTCGACCGGCACCTTCACGTTGGTGAAGCGAATCACGCCGTTGTAGAGCGCGCGCAGGCCCATGAAGTGGCAGCGCGTCACGACTTCGACGCCGGGGGTGTTCATCTCGACGATGAACGCGGTGATCTGGTTCTTCGGCCGGCCTTTGGCGTCCATTTTGTCCGGTGTCCACGCCATGACGATGATCACGCCGGCCTTCACGCCGTTGGTGCACCAGAGTTTTTCGCCGTTGATGGTGAAATGCTTTCCGTCGGGGGTGGGCTCGGCGCGCGTGGTCATCTTCGCCGGGTCGGAGCCGACGCTGGTCTCGGTGAGCGCAAAGGCGGAGATTTCCCCGCGCGCGACGCGCGGCAGGTAGGTTTTCTTCTGCTCTTCGGTGCCGAAGAGTTTCACCGGCTGCGGCACGCCGATCGACTGGTGGGCGGAGAGGAGCG
>Ga0210398_10002078_pt1 | contig 19799 bp, 18 predicted proteins | sample IncBWC4OmetaG_FD_161047 | JGI IMG/M metagenome (GOLD analysis project Ga0210398, IMG submission 161047) | Forest soil microbial communities from Barre Woods Harvard Forest LTER site, Petersham, Massachusetts, United States - Inc-BW-C-4-O | ecosystem: Environmental > Terrestrial > Soil >...
ACCGGCCTGGATCCACACTGGCTTGCCGATCAGATCTTTCGCTGATTTCAGGTCGTCGATGTAGAGTTTGCGCGGCTGCACCATCTCTTCATCGCTCAGGTGGCGCTCCTCGACAGGGTGTGGCACGACGCCGGGCTGGCTGCGCGCAACGTTAATCCGCCAGATGCCGATGGCGGCGATGAGGACAGCGGGCACGACGATCAGTATGAGCTTTTGCCAGGTCTTCATGGTTCTCAACTTATTCTGATGCGCGCCGCGGTTGCACGATGCGCGAAGGCCCCGCGCGCAGGGCGAATCATTGGGTTATTCCGCCAGGCCCTTTCGTGCCAGATCGGCCAGAGCCAGGGTCAACAGGCGAGAATTGTTGAGCGATTCCGGCCGCCGCACCGTCATCCCCAACCCCGCCGCGAATTGCCTGAAGCCGACGTCGATGTCGTACAGAATCTCGACGTGATCGCACAGAAACCCAATCGGCTGGATGACCAGGCTGGTCACTCCCTGCGCGTGCAGTGCGGTCAGCGTGTCCTCGACGGTCGGCCCCAGCCACGGCCCTCCCGACATGCCCTGGCTTTGAAATGCGAAGAACCAGCGGTCCGGCGTGAGCCCGGCTATCCGGCCGGCGACCAGCCTCGCTGTCGTCTTCGCTTCGACCGGATACGGATCCGGCGACTCCGGCTTAGCGTTCGCATCGGCCTGCGGGGCCGAAATCACCGTCCGGCACGGCACGCTGTGCGCGGTGAAGAGCACCGTCGCTCGCGATGCACCATCGTCGCGCAGCGCCGCCCGCATCCGTTCCGCAAACGCATCGACCAGCTGCGGATGATCCGCCCAGTCCTCGATGAACCGCAGCTCCAGAGCTCCTTCCGCCGCTGCAAACACTGCCCGTCGATACAGTCCCACGCTCGTTCGCGAATTCTGCGGCGCGAGGCAAATCACCACTGCGCGCGTCACGCCATCGTCGCGCATCTGGTGCACGACATCGGCGATGTACGGCTTCCAGTTGCGCATGCCGACGTAGACCGGCTTGCCCAGCTCCTCTGCGAGCAGCCGCCCCTGCTCCAGTGTCAGCCGCGTCAGCGGGCTGCCGCCGATCACCGAAAAGCGGTGCTTCACTTCGTCGATCGCGGCTTCCGGAAGCGGCCGCCCTCCGGTGACGCGCAGCAGATAATCGGGAATCTCCTCCACCGCATCCGGCGTGCCATGTGCCAGCAGCAGAACCGCGTCACCCACGCCGCACCTCCGGAACATATTCCCGCACGAACTTCACCACCGCCTGCACATTTTCCACCGGCGTGCCTGGAACGATGCCGTGACCAAGATTGAAAATATGTCCTGGCCTGCTCGCGGCCTGATCCAAAATCTGCCGCACCCGCACGCGAATCAACTCCGGCTCGGCGAACAATGTGATCGGGTCCAGATTGCCCTGCACCGCGCATGCATAGTCCAGTTCGCGCCATGCTTTGTCGAGCGGGGTCCGCCAGTCCAGCCCCAGCACATCCGCCCCCGCCTCGCGCATCGCGGGCAGCAGGCTTGCCGTGTCGACGCCGAAATAAATCACCGGCACACCGAGCGCCTGCACCTCGCGCACCAGCGTCTTCGTCGCCGGCAACACAAACTCCCGGTAATCGGGAATCGCCAGCGCGCCCGCCCAGCTGTCGAAAATCTGGATGACGTCTGCCCCCGCTGCCACCTGCTGCGCCGCAAATTCCCGGAGCACGAACACCAGCTTGTCCAGCAGCCTGCGCCACGCGTCGGGCTGCCGGTACATCAGCTTCTTGGTCTCGATGTAATTGCGCGACCCGCCGCCCTCGATCATGTAGCTGGCCAGGGTGAAGGGCGCACCGCAGAAGCCAATCATCCCCAGCCGCCCTTTGAAGTGTGCCACTACGCGCTGGATCGCCTCGCCGACGTATGCCAGTTCGCTGGCTCGCGTGGTCACCAGCGCGTCGATCGCCGCGGCATTGCGCAGCGGCTGGTGAATCACCGGACCTTCACCGGCCTGGAATTCGAAGTCCAGTCCCATGCATTCGAGCGGCAGCAGTAAATCGGCAAAAATGATGGCCGCATCCACGTCGAGCTTTTCCGCCGCGGTGATTGTGACTTCGGCCGCCAGCTCCGGCCGCCTGCAAATCTCCAGCAGGGAGTGGTACCGCCGCACTTCCATGTATTCGGGCATGTAGCGGCCGGCCTGGCGCAGGAACCACGCCGGCGTGCGATCGACGGGCTGGCGCAGACAGGCGCGAACAAATCTGTGCGAGGAGACAACGGCGGCGTGCTGGGTCATGAGGCGTACGAATTGAAGGTAGCAGGAAGAGGCGCCGCGCGAAAACCGCGGCCCGGAACCTGAGGGAGATTCCGGGCCTTGAAAGAGTCCTGAAATTTTGAGCCGCGGCGGTGTTCCATCGAAGCCGCGCCATCGGCTACTTCTTTTTCGACGACTTCTTTGCTGATTTTTTCTTTGGGACCTTTGCGCCCGCCTTGCGTGCCTCCGACAGCCCGATCGCGATGGCCTGCTTGCGGCTTGTCACTTTCTTTCCGCTGCGACCGGTCTTCAGCGTGCCACGCTTCTTTTCCTCCATCACCTTCTTTACTTTGGCGCCCGCCTTCGGGCTGTATTTTCTGCCTGAGGACTTCTTCTTCGTTGGCATGCAACGTTCTCCCTTCTGCTTGTATGGGAAGCAGCGCAAGGAGCGGAGGTTGCGCGAAGAAGTCTCGCGCGGACGTGAGGACGCGCAATGTTCAGGAGACGGTTGCGACCGCGGGCAGGATGTCTTCGACGTCGACCCACTGCGTCGGATAGTCGCCGGTATAGCAGGCGACGCAGAACTTGTTGCCTTCGCCGCCGTCGCAGGCATTACGCATTCCGTCCAGGGACAAATAGGCGAGCGAGTCGGCCTCGATGAACTGCCGTATCTCTTCAATGGAGTTGTTCGCCGCAATCAACTCGGATTTGCGCGGCGTGTCCACGCCGTAATAACAGGGCGAAATGGTCGGTGGGCAGCTGATGCGCAGATGGACTTCCGTGGCGCCCGCCTGCCGCACCATGCGAACAATCTTGCGGCTCGTCGTCCCGCGGATGATCGAGTCGTCGATCAGGATGATGCGCCGGCCTTCGAGCAAATTCCGCACCGGATTCAGCTTCAGCTTCACGCCAAAGTCGCGCACCCGCTGTTCCGGCTCGATAAACGTGCGCCCGACATAATGGTTGCGGATCAGTCCGAAGCGAAAAGGGATGCCGCTCTCGGCCGCGTAGCCAATGGCCGCGGTCACGCCGGAATCGGGCACCGGTACGACGAGGTCGGCGGGCACCCCCGATTCGCGCGCCAGCTGCCGGCCCATTTCCTCGCGGCTCTCCTGCACCCAGCGGTTGAAGATCATGCTGTCAGGCCGGGCAAAGTAAACGTGCTCGAAGATGCAGCTCGTCTGGTTGGGCGGTGCGTACTGCCGCGAGGTCACGCCATCGCCGGTCACCATGACCAGCTCGCCGGGCAGCACGTCGCGCTCGAACTTCGCCCGCAGCAGGTCGAACGCGCAGGTCTCCGAGGCAAAGACGACGGTGTCGGGGCCATCGGGATTGTGGATGCGGCCCATCGACAGCGGCCGGAACCCATGCGGATCGCGCGCGGCAAAGACGCGGTCCCGCGTCATCATCACAATCGAGAACGCCCCCTCCAGCTGGCGCAGCGAATCCGCTATCGCATCCACCAGAGTCGTCGCCTGCGAATGCGCGATGAGCTGAACGATGATCTCCGAATCCGACGTGGTCTGGAAGAACGCACCCTGGCGCTCCAGATGCACCCGCAGATTCCCGAGGTTCACCAGATTCCCGTTGTGCGCAATCGCAATCAGTCCCTTCGTCGATTCGACACGAATCGGCTGCGCGTTCAGGAGCGCCGAGTCGCCGGTCGTCGAGTAGCGCGTGTGCCCAATGGCCATATCGCCCCTGAGCCGCGCCAGCACGTCGTCGGTGAAAATCTCCGACACCAGTCCCATGCCCTTGATGTTCGACAGGTGGGTGCCGTCGGCCGTCGCAATCCCCGCCGACTCCTGCCCGCGATGCTGCAGCGCATAGAGCGCGAGATAAGCCTGGCGCGCCGCATCCGGGTGCCCATGAATCGCAACCACGCCGCACTCTTCGTGCAACTCGTCTTCGCTGCGTGCCATACGGCGCAGGGCTTCGTCGAAATCTCCCGAGAACGAGGGCTGGGTCTGACCCGGAAAGCCTTCGCTGAGGAGGCGGTTCACGCCACCACCTCATCCGCCAGCTGTGATTCCAGCGCGCTCGACCAAATCGAATTCAGTTCCGCAATCGACGCCGACACAACCTTCACTGTATCGATGTTCACCTCGAGTGAATCTCCGCCGACTGCGCCAATCTCCATCACAAACAGTCCATGCCGCTCCGCAGCCGCTTTCACTGGCGCGATTTTGTCCGGCCCGCAGCTGACAAGCACCGCACTCGCAGGCTCAGCGAACAGCATCTCCCACGGCACCGCGGCCCCGCGCGGATTCGGAGTATCGCCAATGCGAATCGTCGCTCCCCGCTTCGCGCCCATGCACGCCTTTGCCAGCGACACCGCAAACCCTCCGCTGCCGACATCCCGTGCGGACGAGACCACGCCAGCCTCGGCCAGTTCGGCAAGAGCCTTCACCAGCCGCGATTCTGCATCGAGACTCAGCTCTGGTGGCAATCCCCACAAGCTTCCCAGGCACGTCTTCGCGAATTCCGAGCTTCCCAGCCGGCGTAAATCGTCAGCGCGCGATTCCGCATCGGCCTCGCGAATGTCCCCGCCACGTCCCGACAGGAAGAAAATCGCGTCGCCCTCGCGCCGCCAGTCTGCCGGCACGGCCTTCGTCACATCGTCCAGCAGCCCGACAATCCCGATCACTGGCGTGGGGTAAATCCCTTCACCGCGCGTCTCGTTGTAGAGAGAAACATTGCCGCCCGTGATCGGCGTCTCGAGCTTCGTGCACGCTTCAGCGATGCCATCAATCGCGGCCGACAGCTGCGCCATGATCTCCGGCTTCTCCGGATTTCCGAAGTTCAAACAATTCGTCGCCGCGACCGGAGTCCCGCCTGTGCACGCCACCTTCCGTGCCGCTTCGGCTACGGCATGCATCGCGCCCAGTTTCGGATCGAGGTAGCACCACCGCCCGTTCCCCGCGAGCGCCATGGCCAGACCGCGTTCCTTCTTCGCAACGCCAGCAGCGGCCGGCGTCCCCGACCCCTTGATCCGCATCACGCCCGCTTCACCGCCTGGGCCCTGCGCGGTGTTCGTCTGCACCATCGAATCGTACTGCTCGAACACCCACTGCTTCGAACAAAGATTCGCCGACGCCAGCAGCTTCTTCAAATCCGCCGTGGCATCGCGCGGCTGGCGCAACTCCGCCAGCACTTCCGCCGGCGGATCGAGCGGCGCCTGAATCTGTTTCGGCCGGGCCCACATCCCCACCGGCCGGTGATAGATCGGCGCATCGTCGGTCAGCGACTGGTTCGGAATATCGGCGACGAGCTCGCCATGCTGGAAGATGCGCAGTCGCGGCTCCGCAATCACGCTGCCGACCACGACGCCGTCCAGTCCCCATTTCTCAAAAACACGGAGCACGTCCTGCTCACGGCCCTTCTCGGCCACCAGCAGCATCCGTTCCTGGCTCTCGCTCAGCATTATGTCGTAGGCCGTCATGCCGGTCGCGCGCTGCGGGACATGGTCGAGCTCGACCTCGACTCCCACGCCTCCGCGTGCGCCCATCTCGCAGGTCGAACAGGTCAACCCGGCCGCACCCATGTCCTGGATGCCAACCACCGCGCCCGTCTTCATGGCCTCAAGACAAGCCTCCAGCAGCAGCTTCTCCATGAACGGATCGCCCACCTGCACATTGGGCCGCTTCTGTTCTGACCCTTCTTTGAACTCTTCGCTGGCCATGGTCGCGCCGTGGATCCCGTCGCGCCCGGTGCGCGCGCCCACATAAATCACCGGGTTGCCAATGCCCGAAGCCTTCGCATAGAAAATCTCATCGCGCCGGACAAGACCGAGAGCGAAGGCGTTGACCAGAGGATTGCCGGAGTAGCATGCCTCGAATTTCGTCTCGCCGCCAAGGTTGGGCACGCCAAAGCAGTTGCCGTAGCCGGCGATTCCGCTGACGACACCGTCGACAATCGAGTGATTCCTGCGCACCAGCTCTTCCGGCGTCTGTCCATCCGTTTCGAGCGGGCCGAAACGCAGCGAGTCCATCACCGCCAGCGGCCGCGCGCCCATGGTGAAAATGTCCCGCAGAATCCCGCCCACGCCGGTTGCGGCGCCCTGATACGGCTCGATGTACGACGGGTGATTGTGCGACTCAATCTTGAATGCGCAGGCCCAGCCATCGCCCACGTCGATAATGCCGGCGTTCTCGCCCGGTCCCTGCACGACCAACTTGCTGCGCGTCGGCAGGCGCCGCAGGTGCACCTTCGACGACTTATAGGAGCAGTGCTCGCTCCACATCACGCTGTAGATTCCCAGCTCCGTCAGGCTGGGCGTGCGGCCCAGTGCGTCTTCAATGCGGCGATACTCCTCCGAGGTGATGCCGTGCTGCGCCAGGATCTCTGGCGTGATGGTCGCTGGCGGGGGCGTCGGGGTCCCCGATACGCCCGCATTTGGCGTGGTGGGGTGCTGCGCCACTGCGGCTGAAGAATTCATGTCCTTTTAAGGTTATTGTCGCACGGGGCTGGCCGCCCGGGCGGACGGCGCTTCGCGCCTTTGTCCAGGCCACCAGTCCGCACTTCCTGCGGTGCATTCGTCCCGGAGAAAATTCCGATAACCTTGTGTCTACGTCGTCACGGGTACGGCCGCTGCCTGGTGAATCGCCAAGAGCGTTTCCAGCAGCGGTTTTAGATTCTTCAGGTCGAGGGCGTTTGCTCCGTCTGACTTCGCCTGCGCCGGATGGTCGTGCACCTCGAGAAAAATCCCATCCACACCCGCCGCCACCGATGCGCGGGCCAGCAGCGGGATAAATTCCGGCTGGCCACCCGAAACCCCGTTCGCCCCCGACGGAATCTGCACTGAATGCGTGCCATCGAAAACCACCGGCGCAAATCCGCGCATGATCGCAAGCGAGCGCATATCGACGACGAGGTTGTTGTAACCGAAGCTCGCTCCGCGCTCGGTGAGGAAGACACGCGCGTTACCCGTGGACGCCACCTTCTCGACAGCGTGCCGCATATCCCAGGGCGCTACAAACTGGCCCTTCTTCACGTTGATGGCGCGGCCGGTGCGCCCCGCCGCGACCAGCAGGTCCGTCTGCCGGCACAGAAAGGCGGGAATCTGCAGAACGTCGGCGCCTTCCGCGGCAATTTCACAATGCGCAGGCTCGTGCACGTCGGTAAGCACGGGAAGTCCCGTGGCCTCAGCCAGCCTGCGCAGAATGGCCGTGCCCTCGACCAGGCCCGGTCCGCGAAAGCTCGACACCGAGGTCCTGTTCGCCTTGTCGTACGACGCCTTAAAGATGTAGGGCACCTTGAGATCGGACGCGACCCGCTGGATGGCGTCGGCCATGGTGCGCACATGCTGTTCGCTCTCGATGACGCACGGTCCGGCGATCAGGAACAGGTGCCCGCCGCCCACGCGCACCGGGCCAATCTCGAATTCGGCGCTCATGAAAACAGCGTACAGCGTTCGGCGTTCAGCGATCAGAAAAGAGTAACGGCTGAGGTCAGTCGCACTGGGCCTGCTCGAAGCCCAGGCCCAGCAGCAGCCTGGTCACGGTGGCGCAGGCATTCTGGTGCGCTTTGCCGAGAATCCCTGCGGCCAGCGCGGACTGCCGCAGGTTTTCCTCCGCCTGCTCGCGGACTTCGCTCTCGAGGCTGGGATCGACGGGAACCAGAATGCCCGTGGACCGCGAATAGACATGGGTTTTTTGGTCGTCGAGCGCGACGGTGAAGATTTGCGGCGGCGGCAGATGAATCCAAACCGTGGATCCTTCGAGCCGAACATCGTTCTGGCCCAGCTGGTCGAGATCGACGCCGGCAACCGCTTCGCCATGGACTTCAAGCAGAATCCGATCGCCGGTCAGGAACGCCGGCAGGATGCGGCCCTCACGGTCGCCCGAAACCATTTTGTCCATGGTGAACGACACTGACTCCAGCCGCGACAGCTTCCTCACCTGCATCACGACGGTCGGCTGCGAGGTGTCGATGCGCAGCGTGCGTCCGCTGACGGCGAGCGCGAGCCGATCCCAGATGCCGCGCTGCGCCTGATGGAGGAAGAGCGCAAGAACGGCCCCGCCTGCCAGCACGCCAAGCAGGAGCGCGACGAGGATCGCGGGCAGGAGGCGGGATCGGCGGCGCGCGGGTTGGGAAGAGACCATGGGCATGCGGGGTTAGATGACAGGCACTGCGGCCGTGATGGCGGTCACCGAAAAAGGAGGGTGCGCAGCCGGAGCATACACGCAGGAGTATGCCATGGAAGTGACCGTTCAGCATCTCGGCGGGGTGCAATTCGAGATCCAGGCCCGCCAGCACACCGTCTTCAGCGATCAACCGCCGGAGAACGGCGGTTATGACGAGGGCATGACCCCGCCGGAATTGTTCCTGGCTTCACTGGGCGCATGCGCCGCCTATTATGCGGCCGAATACCTTCGGCAGAAGGGACTGGCCAGCGAAGGCACGCGGGTGAAGGTCGTCGCAGAGAAGGTGATGAATCCGCCGCGCATCGACAACATTCGCATCGAGGTGGAGCTGCCGATGGTCTCGGAAGAACGCGACCGTGCCGGCGTGGATCGCGCTGTGCACCGCTGCCTGATCCACAATACGCTGATGCATCCGCCGAAGATCGAGATCGCCGTGCATGCTCACGCGGCAGTCTGATTCTTAACTCTGTCCGACTTCGACCTTCGCCGGCTCCAGCTGCGCCTGCTTTCCTTTTACGCGATTGGCGTAGCTTGCCTTGATGAACTTCTCGAAGAGCGGATGGGGCTCGAGCGGCTTGGACTTGAATTCGGGATGGAACTGGCAGCCGAGGAAGAACGGGTGTCCGGGAATCTCGACGATTTCGACGTAAGTGCCGTCGGGCGTGGTCCCGGTGATGTTGAGGCCCGCGCCGGTCAACAGCGCCTCGTATTCGCGGTTGAATTCGTAACGGTGACGGTGACGTTCGCTGATCTCGGTCCTGCCGTACGCTTTTGCCGCCAGAGATCCCGGTTCGAGCAGGCAGGTCCAGGCGCCCAGGCGCATGGTCCCGCCCATTTCTTCGACGCCGGTCAGCTCGCGCAACTTGTAAATCACGCGGTGGGGCGTGGCGGGATCGAATTCGCTGGAATTGGCGCCAGCCAGCCCGCAGACGTTGCGCGCGAATTCGATGCAGGCGGTTTGCATGCCCAGACAAATCCCGAAATAGGGCACCTGGCGCTCGCGGGCGTAGCGGATCGCGTTGAGCATGCCTTCGATGCCGCGCTTGCCGAAGCCGCCCGGCACGAGGATTCCGTCGAAGCCGCGCAGCTGCTCTTCGTAGTTCGCCTCTTCGAGGCCCTCGGCCTCAATCCAGGTCACGTTCAGCTTGAGGTTGTGGGCGAGCGCGCCGTGGACCAGCGCCTCTTTCAGCGATTTGTAGCTGTCTTCGTACTCAACATATTTGCCGGCGATCGCAATGGAAACTTCGTCGGCAGGGTTGTAGCACCGCTGCACCAGAGCGGACCATTTGCTCAGGTCCGGTTCCGGCGTATTGATGTGCAGATACTTCAGGGCCAGGCGGTCGAGGCCTTCGGAGTGGAACATCAGCGGCGCTTCATAGATCGACTCCACATCGCGCGCGGTGATCACGGCCTGATCCTCGACGTTGCAGAACAGGGCGATTTTGCTCTTCACCTCGCGGGACAGATGGCGGTCGGTGCGGCAGAGCAAAATGTCGGGCTGAATCCCGATGGAGAGCAGCTCCTTGACCGAGTGCTGGGTCGGTTTGGTCTTGAGCTCCTGCGCCGCGTTGATCCACGGCACCAGGGTGACGTGCACGAAGACGGTGTTCTCGCGGCCGAGCTCCTGGCGCGCCTGGCGGATGGCCTCGAGAAAGGGCAGCGATTCGATGTCGCCGACGGTGCCGCCAATTTCGACGATGGTGACATCGCCCTCCGCCGAGACCTTGCGCATGGCGTTCTTGATCTCGTTGGTGACGTGGGGGATGACCTGGACGGTCTTGCCGAGATAGTCGCCGCGGCGCTCCTTGGTGATGATCTGTTCGTAGATCCGGCCGGTGGTCCAGTTGTTGTCGCGGCTGAGTTTGGCGTGGGTGAAGCGCTCGTAGTGGCCGAGGTCGAGGTCGGTTTCCGCGCCGTCGTCGGTGACGAAGACTTCGCCGTGCTGAAACGGCGACATGGTCCCCGGATCGACGTTCAGATACGGATCGAACTTCATGAGGTTGACTTTGAGACCACGGCTTTCGAGGAGACACCCAATCGAGGCGGCGGCAAGACCCTTGCCGAGGCTGGACACAACTCCGCCGGTCACAAAAATGTACTTTGCAGACATTTTCGCGTCACCTTGTTTGGATTTGTGTGCTGGACGAACCAGGCGGGCACGATCAAGTATCGCAGGAAGGGTGAGCGAAGGGAAGAGATTTGTGCGCGCCGGATTTTGACGATCCCACCCCCCACCCCCCTCCTGGCGCCGGTGACTTATTTTGTGTGACTTGCGCGGAAACCTGCGCGGTGTGTGCGGCAAGTGACAGAGACCCGGTCATTTGGGTGATGCGTGGGATTGATGCAATGACGCGTGCGAATGCATCACTCGCGCGTGCGACGGGGCCAGGTGATGGATGACACGTCCGTTGCATCGCGCGTGTCTTTGATGCATTCGCAGGGGTCATTGATGGGTTGACGCGTGTCATTGATGCACTGGCGCGTGCGATTGATGCACTCGCGTAGCTGAGGGATGCGGTGAAGGGAGCGTTCCCAGCGGGGCGAGGGCGGCGAGCATCGCGTTGAGCTGGGCAGGAGACGGGGCGGGAGCGGCGGGCGGGAGGGTTGTGGACTCGAAGTCGGGGTCGGGAAAGGGAACGTCGCCGAGGCGAGTGAGGAGAGCGCGGAGGAAACGGCCGGCGGTGAGATCGGAGATGCGGCCGGTGGATTCGGGGCCGCGATCGATGAGGCACTGGAGGATGGTGTAGATTTCGCGGGGAATCTGAGCGGCGGGCATCCACGGAAGATTACGGCTGAGCCGGCGCCACCGAATGAGATCGGAGTATCGCTCGGACTTCGGGATGGGGGGCGGGCCTGGGTTGGGTTTCGGTGCGTGATGGCGGCAGAGCGGTTGGTTGCGGGTCGCGGCGCAGCGGCATTTGCGGCCGCCAGGCAGGAGGAAGGAGCACTCACGAGCCATGGATTTGCCTCCGGGCAAAAAGAATCCGCGCACGGAAAAGCCTCGCTCGCGCGAGGCTCGTGTGGGACGGATCGGTGGGGGAATTCTCATTTAACCCCCTATTATCAGAATACCAAGTTCGGCGATAGAACACGCCAAATATTATTGGGTTGGCTGGCGTGTAAGTCATTCTAAGTCAGCGGTCATTACTTTGGATTTTGAGCTCGCCTCTTGACAAATTTTCCACAATTGGCGGTTTTGGGGGAAAGGGGAAATTTTTGGAGGTTTGGGGTGACAGGTGAGGGTGCCCGTGGCTCGGACTGAAGTCACCCTTCGAGAGGCCAGGCAATACAAGCCGACTTCGCGGTCCGAATCAGATTTCGATGAGTGCATTGGCGATGAGGCGCTCATTGAGACCCCGTCGGCGGAATGCTCCATCATTCCCTGACGAGAAGCGCGTCTCCTGGGACTATTTCGTGTCGCCGACCGAGTGGTAAGGTCAAATCGCGCTCTGGCCTGCAAGCCCCGGGCAAGAGTTTGTGTTGGTATCATTTTCTTCGATTCACATTGCCTGCTCAGCCGATTCCAATCCGGCGTTTCGTCGAACACTGGAGTTCAGGCAGAGCCAGGGAGGCCCACATGACGGTGCAGAAACAAATCAAGGAGTACATTGCTGCGCAACCGGAACCAAAAAGCACCGAGTTGCAAGAGTTGCACCACATCATGTTGGCATTGATGCCAGGGAACAGGTTGTGGTTCCTGGATGGAAAAAACGAGAAAGGAAAAATCGTTTCCAACCCAAACATTGGATATGGCTCCCAAACCATTCACTATGCCAATGGGAAAACCAGGGAGTTCTATCAAATAGGTGTCAGCGCCAACACGAGCGGCATTTCTGTCTACATTATGGGGATCGACGACAAGAAGTACCTGGCCGAGACCTTTGGGCGGGACCTCGGCAAGGCAAGCGTGACGGGGTATTGCATCAAGTTCAAGACACTAGCCGACATAAACGTCAACGTTCTCAAAGCAGCCATACAGTATGGGATCGCGCAGACCAGCATTCAAACTTGATTCTCTTGAGTCGATGAACCGCCATTCCCGGCAATCGATTGCCACCTGCCGCTGGGACTTTAGATCGCGGGCGCTCCATGCGCGGACTCCACGGTATTGGCGCTGGCGAATGCCTATCACCTCGAAACAGCACGGCACAGGCGGCATCATCCGGCGCAGGCGGGCAACTACGCCATCAGCGGCGGCCCAACATATTGCATCTCGTACCGCGCAAATACTTCTGCATCCATTTTCGGGCCGTTCGGCACCGCCACATACCGGAAGAACTCCTCCATCTTTCCCGCGGGAGTAAACGCAATCAACATGTGCGCCGGTTTCTCGCCCATCCCTGAAAAAGCATGCGGAATCCCGCGCGGCCCCAGGATCGATTCCCCTGCACGCAAGGTCGTCCGGCTGTCGCCAACCTGAAACAGCACCTCCCCCTCGATCACATAGAACCACTCTTCCTGATGGAGATGGAAGTGCCGTGGAGGTCCGCCCTTCATCAGGTTCTTGTGTTCAATCATGAGTAAGCCGCCATTGGTCTCGCGTGGCACCGCCTTAAACAGAATCGTGCTGAATCCCAGCGAGTGCGTCTCCCCAAACCGGTCTTGTCCCGCTTCCACCGGATGGATCCCTCCAGTTGGCGGAAGCGCAGCACTCTGGCCGAGAGCAAAAGCCTCGAACCCTGCCGCTGGAAAGCCTGCTGCTGGAAGCACGAATGCTGCGCTCTTGAGCAAATCACGACGTTTCACTGGCAATCTCCTTTGCCTCAGAGGGCATGAATCAATCGAGTGGCGAGATTCCATTTCTACAGCCCGGAGAGATCTGCGTAGCGTGGAAAGCGCCTCAGTATAGAGCGGTTTGTTTTCCAACCCAAGGAAAATCGCGGCGCGTCCGTTGAGGGTGTTCACCAGGCGGCTGATCGCAGCCCGGTCGAGGCGCATCCCGTAATGTGGACGGTCCGTCCGCGAGGCGGTGGCGAAAATGCGCCCTCCAACTCCGACTGGGTGCCATCCCCACCCATAGGTCGACTTCTCGGAAGCAATGTGCCCGGGCGTTCTCAACTCACGAGGACAGGGCTTAGCGCTCATTGAGATCAATTTGTGAGCCGAAAGGCTGCTCGACAAATTGAGCTCCATGCGTGCTGTCTGCAAGTGCGCGATCCCCTCACAATGGCTGGAGCTCCGATGGCGCCCTGGCGATGGAGGACTTGAGGCATAAAGCAGGCGCACAGCATTCGGCGATTACCTGCGAGGTAATTGCTGCGCCTCGCGGTCCATTCGATACTGGAGCCGTAGATGTCCAGGATTGCCTGCCCCTCTACAGATCACGCAGGAGAAATCAGATGTCGAATTATCCGATACAGACGATCGTTTCAGCGCCGGAGGGTTCGAAGCCGGCGCTCGAACAGCTGCAACAAGCGTTTGGCGTTCTACCCAACATTGCTGCGGCCATTGCCAATTCACCGAAACTCGTCAACTCTCTCGTTGGGGTGTTTCAACAGGTCCACAGCGGAGGCCTCACGGAGCCGGAGAATCAGATCGTTCTACTGACCGACGCGGTGACCAACTCCTCGACGTATGCTGTTGCCTTCCACACGGCGCTGGCGCTTCAACAGGGGGTGAGTTCTGAAGAGATCGAAGCGATTCGCGAGCGGCGTTTGCCCCGGGACAGGCGATTCGCGGCACTTTCGACCCTGGCAAGAACGCTGATCGAGAAGCGCGGGCACCTGAACGACCAGGAACTCGAATCGTTCCTCGCTGCCGGCTTCACCCGGGAACAGGTGCTGGAGGTGATCGCCATCGTGGCCGCTTCGACCATCACCAACTACGCTGGAACTATCGCCAATCCGCCGCTGGAAGATCGTTTCCGGCAGTACGCCTGGCAGGGGTAAAAGGCAATCGTCCACCCGGTTGAATCCTCTGCTCGTGGGGCCTGGTCCGATCCCGTTTCCGACAGAAAGAGGTCGCGATGGCAACGCATTCCGCTGCCGCTGTTCCCAAACTCGGCGAATTGCTGCGCTACTGGAGGCAGGAGCGCGGCAAGAGCCAGCTCGACCTCTCGATGGACACCGGCATCTCGCAGCGCCATGTGAGCTTTGTGGAAAGCGGGCGAAGCGCGCCGAGCCGGGATTTTCTTTCGATTGTTTCCGATGCTTTGAACATTCCGTTCAGGGAGCGGAATGTTCTGCTGCTCGCGTCAGGATACGCTCCGCAATACGGCGAGCAGAGTGTGGATGCCGAGCCAATGGCGATCGTAACCCGCGCCATCGACCGGATGCTGCGACAACATGAGCCGCATCCGGCGCTGGTGCTGGACCGGCGGTGGAATGTGGTGCGAACCAACGAGGCCGCACCGCGATTCTTCGGTTCCTTCGTCGATCTGGAGGCAAGACCCACGCCGCGGAATCTTCTGGACCTGATGCTGGATCCAGCGGGCATGCGGCCCTTTGTGGAGGAGTGGGAAAAGGTCGCGGCGGGCCTGCTGCAAAGGGTTCGGCGCGAGGCAGTGGGGCAGGTGCTGGATGCGGAGCTGCAAAAACTGCTGCAGCGGTTGCGGGGGTATCCCGGGGTTGCAGAGCTAAAGCCGTCGCTTGCGCCCCAGAGTCCTGTACTGCCGATTGTGTTTCGGCGGGGCAACCAGCGTTTCTCCTACTTTTCTCTGATTACAACCGTCGGTACGCCGCAATGCATCACGGCGCAGGAACTGCGCGTGGAGTGCATGTTTCCGACGGATGACGGGGAGAGATAAGCCTTTATGCGCCGTGCTTTGTTCGTTAGCGAGAGGGTGGGACCGCAGATTACGACGCGACCGCTTTCCGTCGGCTGCCTCATCTTCGAGCAGATGGATCAGATCGACTTCACGGGACCCTTTGAAGTGATTTCACGGATGCCAGACACAACGGTCCAGGTCGTGGGGAAAGAACGTGCGCCGGTTCGCGACATGCAGGGACTTCGGCTTACCTCGGATGTGAGCATCGCGGAGGGGGGGACGTTTGATGTTTTGGTTGTGCCCGGCGGTTATGGGCAGCAGGCGCTGATGCACGATGAAGAAGTGCTTGCGCTCATCCGCCAACAGGCAGAGATGGAAAGGCTCTTGTTTTCCGTTTGCACCGGAGCCCTGCTTTGTGGCGCTGCCGGCGTTCTGAAAGGAAGGCAGGTGACGACACACTGGTCCGCCCGGCACCTGATGCCTTACTACGGTGCGGTTCCGGTGGATGCGCGGGTAGCGGTCGATGGCAACATCATCAGCGCTGCGGGTGTGACGGCCGGGCTGGATGCGGCCCTTGTGCTGGTATCGCTGCTTCGAGGAGACGCGGCTGCTCAGGAGATCCAACTCGCGATTGAGTATGCGCCGAACCCGGTTTTCAACAGCGGGAGTCCGGATGCTGCGCCGGCTGAGGTGCTCGCGAGCTTTCAGAGGAAGTACGACGCGATTGGATCTGCCAGGGAAGAAGAGGCGATCCGGTATGCGGCGAAGGAACCGCGGCGCAGGTGAGTTCGTGGGGACTGGGCGACGATCGGCCGCGGTCCGTTGTTGCCCACAGGGCGACGCACTCGGCGACGCACTCATGAAGGGTGGATCACCAGCTCTGCAATGGTGTCCTGATACGGAGACTCTTTCTTACTCGATTTTGTAGGTGCCGTCGCCCCAGTGGAAGGTGACGGCGGGGGCGCAGTCCGGGGCGGGCTGGGCGTCGTCTTTGGGCGTGTCCAGGGTGGGCTGGCGGTTCAATCCCGCAAAACGGATGGTGGTGTCTCCGGAAGCCTGGCCTTTTGCGCCGGTGAGCAGCGGGACCACGATGCGGCCCTCGGCGTTGGCGCGCGGATGCAGGGGACGGAGGTTGTCGCCGGTGGTGGCATCGAGGGTCAGCGGCGTATTGGGGGGGAAGCCACTGCCGTCGATCAGCACCAGGCCCGCGTCCTTCATGCCGATGATCACCTGGAGGCTGCAGCCCTTGTCGGTGCTGGCGATGGGAAAGGGAATGGAGCTGGCAGCGGCACCGTGTTTGCGATCCGCGCTCATGACCGCGACGCGAATGGCTTCGCCGGCGGCGGCGGTGGTCTGAATCTCAACCGGCTGTTGTTGCTGCATCGTCTGCCAGCAACCGGGGGTCGAGGCGAAGGCCTGCGTGGGGCTCGCTGCCTGGGGCGCGCTGCCTGGCTGGGGCGCGGGAGCGGCGGTCAATCCCGAGGGGGGAGCCGGGGCCTGGGGGGATGCACCGGAGGCGGGCGGTGTAGAGGGTGCGGGAGCCGGTTGGGCGGGAGCAGTCTCGCCGCAAACCGCAACGCCCTGCGCATTGAAATGGATCCCGGTCATGACCGGCCTGGCTTCGGCATTGAGAGGCCAGCGCACGAGCGCGAGATTATCGTCGGGGGAAAATCCCTTGCCGGTGACCTGATAGGTGATGCGGGTTCCATCGGGGGTTTTGGTGCGGCTCCTCTCGGTGAGGGTGAGCGAGAGGCCGGGGCTATCCATGTCGGGGCCCCAGTGCGCCTGCATGGTAGCGAGGCGGACGGCGGCGTTCAGGAGCTGCTGCTGGCGGCGCTGCTCGATCTCGGCGGGGGTGGGCGTATGGGGTTCGGGGGGCAGATCGTGCAACTGCAGCGTTGGCTGCGCGGGTGCGGGCGCGGAGGGCACGGGGGCGGGATTCTGCGGCTGGGACGGGGCCGATTGCGCGAGAGAAGAAGCACCAACAACAGCTGCGAGGCTGCACGCAGCCAGGAACGATCGGGAAACCATACTAGTGAGGATATTCCAAAGGGCCTGGGCCGCGCAGAGGGGCGGGGGCAACGCTGGGGCGCAAATTCCTGTGATACCCTGGCATCTATCCGGCGCGCAGCCTGCCGGGCAAGGACCGCATGCCCCTCCAGATCGAAGAGCGCTTTTGTGGGAACGTTTTTATCCTGCAGTGCACCGGCCACATGGTTCTGGGCGAAGAGCTGAACGCGCTGGAATCGACGTTCGACCGGGTGGTGCGGGAATTTCAGCGGGTGGTGCTGAACGTGGCCAGGGTGACGCGGGTGGACAGCTCGGGCGTGGGGCTGGTGGTGCGCTATGCGGCGAATCTGCGCAAGCGCGGGGGCGACGTGCGGATCGCGGCTCCGCCGGCGTTCATCACCGAGATTCTGGAGATCACGCTGCTCAATACCGTCATCGATTCGTACACCACGGAGCAGGAGGCGCTGCTTTCATTTCTGCGATTGCCAGCGCCGCCCGGCCAGGGGGAGTATCCGGGGCATCATGTGCTGGTGGTGGATCGCTCGCCGGATCTGGGCGCGTTTGTGCGAGCGGTGCTGGGGCGGCGCGGGTACGATGTGCGATCGGCAAGCCTGGTGAGCGACGCCAAAGTCCTTCTGCTGGTCCAGCCCGTTGACTACATCCTGGTGGGTCCGGGCACGCCGAAGATGCCGTCGGCGGCGATCCTGGGCGCGCTCGCGGAGCTGGCGCCGAAAATCCCCGCGCTGCAGCTGACGCCGGAATTTCGTTCGCTCGATGCGCACCAGGCTGCGGAGCTGTTGCTGGAAATGTTCCAGGAAGGCGCGTAATCGGATTCCTGGACGGCGTTGGTTACGGTTGGCGCACAATCTCCGATGCGCCATTCAGGAATGCGGGGTCCATCTCCTCGATGTCGACGCGCATGCTGGTGGAGGTGGCGGTGGGGAAATTCCCGGGGACTTTTTGGGTGACGCGCCCGGCAGCCGCCCACTCGGTGCCGCGTTGCAGGATGATGATGAACCCGACGCAGCTGAGCGCCGCAACGTCGTGGCCCATGGGGGTGTGAAAGACGCGGCCCTTGCCGTAAGCGATGGTCATCACCATGGGCTCATCGTGGCCGGTACCTTTATTCTTCAGATCGGAGTGCGCGGTGGCGAGCACGGTCATGTTCCTGCCGGGGCCGCGCAGCGTGCCATAGAGCTCATCGGCGGCGTGCATCCACACCGGCGGCAACCCCTTCATGATCGGATTCCGGGGCGCGCGCGTCTGGATCTGAAACGGCAAGCGCGCTCCGTGATGCCCCGCTGTTCCCGGCGTGGTCGTGTCCTCGATCAGCTTGCCGTTGTCGTAATACCACAGGGGCCCGGCAGTCTGGTCGCGCCCGCGCCATCCGCCGATGCCGATCATCTCGTTGAACGCGGGCCAGTGGGGGAAGGCATTGTCCGCGGCATGGACGACCACCAGGCCGCCGCCGTTGCGCACATACTGCTCGAACGCGGCGCGCAGGTCTGCGGGCCAATCGGGGGTGTCGTAGTTCAGGACGATGGCCTTGTACGGTGCGAAGTCAGGCTTGAATCCGCTGAGGTCGCCGGTCCTCGAATCCGGGGCCGTGACCACGGTGACGGCGAAGAGCCCGGTTTCTTCGAGTTCCTTCTTCAGGACCGGCGTGGTGAGGCGCCAGTTGTGATACGGGCCGCCGCTCTCGCCATCGAGCAGCATGATGGGCAACGGCGTGGTTTGCGCGTGTGCCCCGGCGTCCGTCGCACCCATCGCCAATCCGAACACGCCCGCCAAAACGATCGCAGCTTTGGTCATTCCGTCCCTTTCTCGGAGCTATCCGCTACCAGCTAGTATGGTGTCCCTGAAGCTTATTGAACCATTCGACGAAATCGCAGCATTCGAGGACCGATCGCAGGGGCTGAAGCCCGTTTAATTTTGCGCTTCCTGCGGCACCCATTCGACTCGGCCGCCTTTCGGCACCGCGCTGAGGGCAGGCTCTTGCAGCCGTGTCCTGATACAAAGACGGCTTGTCCGGCTCGTTCCGCGGGCTGCGCAGTCGTGCGCTGATCCATATCAAAAAACCTTCGTGCTGAAAGCGATTTGAATTTGCGCCCAGTGCGGCGAGACCGGAACTCGTGTCCAACATGGGGCAGCACGGTACTTCGGGACGAACCGGGAATCGAATTGCATGGATGTTGGGGGCGCAGGGGCGTTTGCTTCTTGCTGTGGGGTGAACCTGGCGGTGGGGGAGCGGGGTTGGATTCTTGCTTGCGTGAGTTGTGAAGGCGTGACGCGGTGATGCAAAGAGCGGTCGAAGATCAACCTAAGTCGTGCCCTGATACAAGGGGCGCGCGCATCCCACTCAAGCCAAAAGAGGGCTTGAATGGGGCACCCAGCGGGACGACTGCAGTCGTGGTGGTTTGAGGATCGAGGCGAATCGATAACAGCTGTTCGCGACAGCTGTTATCGCACCTCGGCGACGGCCAGGCCCATGGGCGGCAGCGTCAGGGTTAGCTTGTGGTCGCGGATCGGCACGTCCTCGGTCGGGCCTGGGTCCGACGCCTTGCGCAATTCTTCAATCTGCTGCTGGGTCGGATCCTTCGGGCTTCCCATTTTCTTCCACGCGTCCAGCGTGTCGCCATGTGCGGCATCGACACGTCGCACCTCTGCCCTCGTGCCCATCATTCCGGTCACGGTG